>ERZ772835.1207-NODE-1207-length-13986-cov-2.80827_pt1 | contig 13986 bp, 9 predicted proteins | sample MGYA00511901_ERZ772835 | MGnify/ENA primary metagenome ERZ772835 (study PRJEB29015, sample SAMEA2737729) | human gut metagenome | biome: human gut; feature: human-associated habitat; material: faeces | place: China | collected 2012 ...
GGAATGCTTCCATTTTTGACAGATGCGGATCATGAGGCGCTTCCGTTTAAAAACGGAGATTACATTTTCGTTCCGAATGTGAGAAAAGCAGTTGAGGAAAAGAAAGACGTTATCAACGCATATGTTGTTGGTGATGAATTGAAAGAGATCCAGCTGAAACTCGGGGATCTGACAGATGCCGAGAGACAGATTATTCTGGATGGATGTCTGATCAACTACTATAAGGCAACAAAATAAAACAGTAAAATAATAGAATCCCCTGACAGCGAGATGCAAAAGAAACATCTGCGGCGGTCAGGGGATTTTTTGTAACGGAAAATTCATTTCTGTGTGAAAGATGTTCTGAGTGTGGGGGTTAGTATGCTGAAAGTATTAGAGTGGATGTGCAGTTTGTGGGGATGAAAATGTTATGTAGATGATAATAAGAGGTGATTACGGGTATAATAAATGTGCAAGAATTTATGGAAATATAAAAGAAATAGAAATTGCGTTTTTTGATAAGTAATAATACGCAAAACATGCGTGCTTAAACTGCAAAAAATACGCGAAATTTGCGCGTTTTAATTGCGCGTTTCCATATTTTATGGTAGCATTTGAATGAGGTGGAAAAATATGATGCTGAGAGAACTGCGGAAACAGAAAAAACTAACCCAAGCGGAATGTGCGAAATATTTAGGAGTGCCATTGCGTACTTATCAAAATTATGAAACTGATGCAGCTAAGCGTACGTCAATAAAATATTTGTATATGCTCGAAAAACTAGAACAATATGGATTTGTGGATGAAGATCATGGTATATTAAGCATACAGAAGATAAAAGATGTGTGTACCGATGTATTTGCAGATTATGATATAGAGTATTGTTATCTTTTTGGCTCTTATGCGAAAGGAAAAGCGACAGAAACTAGTGATGTAGATCTTTTAATTGGAACGTCGGTGTCCGGAATACATTTTTATGGTTTGGTAGAAGCAATAAGAGAAGGACTTCATAAAAGAGTTGATATTCTGAACCGTGAACAGCTAGAGTCTAATTTGGAATTGATAAATGAAATATTAAAGGATGGAATTAAAATTTATGGATAATAAGAAGACTGACCAATATTATATTGATAAGATTATTACAGACCTCACTTTTATTAGAACACATACAGAGAGCCTGTCAAAATCGAAATTGGAAGAGGATGAGATTCTTGTTGATTCTATTATGTTTCGGCTAATACAGGTGGCAGAAAATTCCGAGAAATTGACAGAAAAATTTAAAAAAACATATCCATCCATTCCGTGGAGAGCTATTAAAGGATTGCGGAATCGAATTGTACATGAATATGGAAATGTAGACCTTACGATTGTATATGATACGGTAAAAAAAGATATACCGGAATTGATCGGAATATTGGAAGGAATCTGCCGTTGCAAAAAAGAATAAAAAGTTCCCTGACAGCGAGATGCAAAAGAAACATCTGCGGCGGTCAGGGGATTTTTTATTTACTGTATTCTTGAATCAGATCGTGTATTTTTCTATAAGCTTCTTCAGATGTGAAGAATATTTCATCGTCAAGCGTATCGCAAAAATCAAAAAATGTAAAAAGCAGTCCGGGTTCTTCGATGTTCAGGTAGATCATCCGGTCTGTATTTGAAGTCTGAAACATGAAATAGCCGTACTGGCGTCCGGCAAAGAGGTAAAATTCATGGTCGATCATGCCGATCGCCCGCTTCAAAAGCCGATTATGCTCGTTGAGCATGGAGTTTGCCAACTGCCGAATCAGAAAGAGGCGATCGCTTAAGTTCAGCGGAGTATATGCATATGCAGGATACTCTCCGACGCGGCCGGTATTTAAAAACTTTCTTATTCCTTCGATAGAACAGATAAACGTAAGGTCGGCAGAAGCGGGAATTGATTGAAGTTCATGTAAATAGTTCTGAAGTCTGTCGAGAAGTTCGCTTCGGTGTGGAAGATCTTTTACAATGTAAGTCTCTAACATGTCTCTTGTCAAAAACCTTGTCAGGCACGGAAGCATTTGAAAGAAATAACCTTCGGTTATGTTCTGCATTGTATTTTCGACATACTGTATTTGTCCGCCTAAATCTGTGACCGGGCGAAGCAGGGGTGTTGTCTGCGCCAGGTACTGACTGAACAGATAGGAAAATAATTTTAGTGACTCCGGGTCTTTAGTAATAAAGCCGGACTGCATATCTGAAGAAATCAGACAGGCATATTCAGTAGTGATAACCGCATAAGGAAATAAAGCAAACGCTGAAGTTACGGCATCAATATCATCATAGTAATAGTAACAGTTATATTGATAATGATTACTGTACAGAGGAAGAATATTTCTCAGGCAGTTCAGATTATAATTTTGCCGTGCAAATGACACGTTCTGGTTATTGTTCAGGCAGATAATGTGATCGATGTCTACAGAAGAGGACGCATAACCACCTGCTGTAAGAATGTTCATAAGAAACGTGTAATCCGGCTGGATGAGCAGACTGATCTTTCCACCTGATTTTTTCAGTTCCGAGGCGATGATGTAAAGGAGCGAGCGATTGATCTCAAGATGAGAATGAAGCAAGGTAGCATTGTCGGCGTAATCGGACGCATTGGAAGGTGAAGTTGCCGGAAGCTGCAGTGTCGGAATACGGAATTCTTCAAAAAACTGTTGTACGGCTTTTCTCCTGTAATAGTTTTCGCGTCCGATCAGGGCAATGTGATATGATTCTTCCATATCGGCCTGTTCTGAAGGCGACAAATGCATAAATTTACACATTTTTTCTACCATTTCTAAAGAAGACGGTTTTCGTTGCCCTTTATAATCTTGTACATATTGGATCGATCCAAATTACAGTATTGGGCAAGAGCGTAAGTTTTGATGTTTTTATTGTGGATATGTTCTGATAATAATGTCGCAAAATCCGGCATAATCTTAATCTCCCTCTCACATGTTTTCCTCGGTAAAAAAGAATACTCCCACATGGCAAAATACCAGGGGGGGGTATTACTTTTTGAAAGACAAACTAATACAGGATAATTATATAAAAGCAAATATAAAAAATCTATAAAAATCCGACAAAAAAGCTGACCACAAAGGTTGACACATCTTTGAGAACAAAGGAAAACCCTATATTATACATATAATGACAAATATTATATGTAGCAGGAGGAAGAGATTATGGGTAAAAAACTAACGAAAAAACTGTTGGTATTTCTTACACTCATGTGCATGATCATCGGCATGAATGTATCGGTATCAGCAGAAACTGGATCGACGGGAAATACCAAAGCGATAAGCGCTGCGGAAAATCCGGCGGACGGAACGCTTCAGGTATGGCTTGAGTATGAAGATGATAACGGAAACAGTGTAGCGTTGTCAGGCGGAAGCTGCTTTTTGATCAATGAAGAGTATGTACTTTCCAACTATCATATTTTCAATTTGAATGAAGAGATTGCTCCTGGTGTGACGATCAGAAGCGCGGCAATGGAAACGTTGGGATTATCCGAATTAAAAGACAACGATCCGCATCTGAAGATCAGAGTATATGCGAACCGTGACATGAGCGTGCTGGCAACGATCCATGACAGTGTGCAGAGTCAGACGATGGACTATGTAGCAATGAAACTGTCGGATAAGATTTATGACAGAAAACCGCTTGCTTTGGGAGACAGCAGTACAGTTCAGCAGACACAGACAGTAAACGCATACGGATTCCCGGAAGACTCGATCGAAAATAAAGAGTTTAATACGGCGGCTGACGTATCTGCAACAGACGGAACGATTTCTAAGCTGACAGTCGGAGGAAGAGCTGATTTCTTCGAGCACACTGCACAGCTTAACCATGGAAATTCCGGCGGTCCTCTTGTAGATTCCAACAAGTCGGTAATCGGTGTTAATACATTTACATATGGAAACAGCTCAGATCAGAAATACTACGCAGTACAGATCAACGCGATCAAGAGTGGTCTTGACACATTCGGTATCTCCTATATTAATGCAGGGGCACAGGCAACAACACAGACTCCTGATGAAGAAGAGCCGGAAGAAAAAGAAGGACCGGACGCAGATCTTGTAACAGCGCTTAAGAGTGAAATTACAAAGGCGAAAGCAGTTGATACGAAAAATTACACAGAAGAAAGTGTAAAAGTTCTCAACGATACAATCTCAGAAGCAGAAAAAGTTGCGAACGATACAGAGGCTACAGACGCACAGGTGACATCGGCAACATCAGATGTAAAAGCTGCTGTTGAAAATCTGGAAGAAAAAAGCGGAATGAACTTCCTGTTGATCGGCGGAATCGCAGCAGGAGTGATCGTTGTTGTAGTAGTAATCATTATTATCGTAGTTTCTTCTAACAGCAAGAAGAAAAAGAAAGCACAGGCAGGAAACGGAAATGTTCCTCCGTCAGGAATGCCTCAGCAGCCGAACGGAGCTGTAGTACCTCCGAACCGTGCACCGGAACAGCCGAAAGCGCCTTACGCACAGCCGTATCAGGCAGAGCCGGATGGAGCAGGCGAGACTACTTTGCTTGATTCGGGAGCAGGCGAAACAACGTTACTTAACGGAGCAGGAAGCGCTTATCTGATCAGAAAGAAAAACGGTGAGAAGATTACGATCAATTCACAGAACTTTGCAATCGGAAAAGAAAGAAGAAGAGTGAACTATTGTATTTCCGATAATACTTCTGTCAGCAGATATCATGTAGTGATCACAAAGAAAGGTTCTGATTACTATGCGGCAGATCAGAAGTCAAGCAACTTCACGTTTGTAAACGGAGTTCAGTTAAATCCATATCAGGAAACACTGCTGACAGACAGATCGACATTGAAGATTTCGGATGAAGAATTTGAATTTCATGCATCATGATCTAAACGATAAAAGCGCTGATTATAATTGACAAAAGAGTAAAGGGCAGTGAGAGGCAGAATGGGATTTTTAAGTGTTGTACATAGTGACAGAGGAATTAAAAAGAATACGAATCAGGATTCTGTCTTAATCAAAGAGGCATCCACAGACTACGGCGACGTTATGCTTGCTGTAGTTTGTGATGGAATGGGCGGTCTTGCCAAAGGTGAGGTCGCCAGCGCCGCTTTGATCAAGGCATTTTCTATGTGGTTTGAAGTTCAGTTTCCGGAACTTCTTTATCGGAGAAGGACGGCTGATGGGATTAACCGTATGGAATTGGAAAACGAAATAAATAAACTGATCCTTGATGTAAATCAAAGAATCGCCGATCACGGAAAGATTTCCCATATTGCGATGGGAACAACTGCGGCGGTACTTCTGATGGCAGAAGGGAAATATTATACGATGAATGTGGGCGACTCCAGAGTCTATAAAATTGACGGACAGGGGATGACTCAGTTGACAAAAGATCAGACGTTTGTACAAAAAGAGATTGACGCAGGGAGAATGACGCCGGATGAGGCGAGAGTGCATCCGCAGCGGAACGTACTTCTTCAATGCGTCGGAGCAAGCGAGGTGATCATTCCGGAGTTTACACAGGGAGAATATAAGTCGGGCGAAGTTTATATGCTCTGCTCTGACGGATTTCGCCATGTGATCACGGAAGAGGAATTTTATAAATTGATAGATCCTGAAAAAATGGAGACGGAAAGAGCGCTGAAAGACGCAGCGGTCTATTGTACGGAATTGAATAAATCACGTCAGGAGAAAGATAATATTTCAGTCATTCTCCTTAAGGTGTGTTAGAGGATAAATATATGCTGGAAATAGGATCAATTATAGACGGTAAATACAAAATACTGAATAAGATCGGTCAGGGCGGAATGAGCGTCGTTTATCTTGCGATGAATGAAAGAGCGAATAAACAATGGGCGATCAAAGAAGTCCGAAAAGACGGCGTGAAAGATTACGAAGTTGTACGGCAGGGACTGATCGCGGAAACCGATATTTTGAAACGGTTAAATCATCCGCATTTACCGAGTATCATCGATGTGATCGACAGGGAGGATACGTTCCTGATCGTAATGGATTATATCGAAGGAAAGGCGCTCGATTACTGGCTGAAAAAAGAAGGCGCGCAGCCGCAGGAACGGGTTGTGGAATGGGCGAAACAGATCTGTGATGTGTTCGGGTATCTTCATTCGAGGAAACCGCCGATCATTTACAGAGACTTAAAACCGGCGAACGTCATGCTGAAGCCGGACGGGCAGATCATGATCATCGACTTCGGAACGGCCCGCGAATTTAAAGAGACAAGTATTGAAGATACGTCTTGTCTCGGAACGCAGGGATATGCAGCGCCCGAACAGTACGGCGGGCATGGGCAGACGGACGCCCGTACTGATATTTATACGCTGGGTGCGACGATGTACCATTTGCTGACGGGACATAATCCAAGTCTTCCGCCGTACGAGATGTATCCGATCCGAAGATGGAATCCGGCGCTCTCGTCAGGATTGGAAGAAATCGTACTGAAATGTACGCAGAGAAATCCGAACGACCGTTATCAGTCGTGCGCGGAACTGATGTACGCGCTGGAGCATTACGGAGAATTAGATCAGGAATACCGGAAACGGCAGATGAGGAAATGGCGGACGTTCGTTGCAATGTGTTCGCTGACTGCCGCATCACTTCTCGGATGCGTCGGATTTAAAGTCGGGGAGACGATGACGACAAAGAGCAGTTATGAAGGATATATAAAAGAGGCGGCAAACTCGCCGGAACAAAGTGAACGGGAAAAATATTATACAGATGCAATTAAGATAGACCCTCGAAGAGGAGAAGCGTATCACAATCTTTTGCAGTTATGCATCCGCGGAGCAGACGGGTCGGAAAATGATTTTGACAGAGAAGAGACAGCGCGGCTTACGTCGGTTCTTGGATATAAAGGCAGCGGAAACCGGACAAATGAAAGTTATTTTGAAGGAAATAAAGAAGAATACGACGAATTCGCTTTTCAAATGGGACTGGCGTACTTTTATTCATATGAGGGAGGAGAAAAGAGCGGAAAATCAATGTCTCAAACATGGTTTGAAAAAGCGGCGGAAAGCGAAAGCCTCGATAAAGATAAAAAGGAATTGTCGAAAAGATTCGCAAGTATCGCGGCGTACTATGCTTCTCTTGATTCAGTGGATGAGAGCGGATACAGCACAACTTCTTACGGAGACTACTGGATCGATCTTGTCAGTCTGACGGACGGAGATCTTACAAGTGTGGTAAATCCTGAGACAGCTCTTGTAATGTATAAAGAACTTGTATACAGGATCGACGAAAACGCACTTGATTTCAAACGTGCGGGAGTGACAAAAGGCGAACTTCTGGGAGAACTCGAAGAAACGAAAAAGACGCTGGAGACAACGTCGTTTGCATCGACGAATGCAAATCAGACGGATATCAACGAGCAGAAAAAACAGGAGATTCTGAACAATATCAGCAGCGCGAAAGAGCATGTGCAGGTAGCATTTGAATCCCGGGGAACAGGAGGGGATGCTGATGCAGAGTGAACAGATCATCAATATACTTCATATCGGATTTATTATCTGTCTTGTGCTGACAATTTTATTTGCGGCGCTGAGCGTTTTCTTTTTCTTTCAATTTAAAATACGCGATGTGTTTAACGCTACCACGGGAAGGGCGCAGCGAAAGAGCGTTCAGCAGATGGAAGAAGAAAATGCAAAGACAGGAAAGTTAAGACAGGATTATTATTCCGCGCCGACAAGTTCAGACCTTTATACGACGCCAAGCGGAAGGATACCTCCGGTTATGTCTGCGCAGCAGGCAGCAGGCGGACAGGCAGACGGCGCGGCGTACACAGAACAAGTTTACCATTCGGCAGATCCGGAAGGAAGAGAACATACAATGCAGCTTCACACAGCACAGCAGGCAGCGTCTGATAACGGAGGAAGTGAAGCGACAACTTTGCTGAACGGCGGAAGCGAAGAAACGACTCTGCTGAACAGCGGAAGCGAAGAAACGACTCTGTTGAACAGCGGAAGTGAAGAAACGACATTGCTCAACAGCAGAAACGGCGGCACAACGGCACAAAGAAATGCCGGATTCGGAGAAACAACTTTATTGACGCCGGAAATGGAAGCATCGTTTGTTCAGGCAAAGACAAATGAAAAACCGGAATGGAATTTCGTTATTAAAAAAGAAATTATGGAAATCCATACGAATGAGATCATTTAAAGAAAACAAAAAAGATATTAATCGATTTATCTTGCAGCAGAAAGAAGGAAACAGATTGAAACCAAGAACAGTAAAAAAAGGATTTCTCGGTGTGATGGGATTATTTCTCCTGTCTGCACTGACTCCGGCGCTGATTCCGTTTGCCGTTGACAAAAACGGCGATCTTACACAGATCGGATATGCGGCGGGGGCGTTGTTTTGGCTCGGTCTTCTGCTCGGGATCGCAGCATATTTGTTTTTGGCGAGAAAGGCGAAGCCTCTGACAGAACAGGCAGGAAAACGGAAACTTCCGTCAGTGATCTGCTTTTTCAGTAATACGCCTGCGATTGCGGCAGACGCAGTTATGATCGTGTCGATCGCAGCGACAATCTATTGTGCGCTTCATATCGAAGTGAATGATTTTCTGGCAATTACGGCGCTGGTATTTGCGCTTGCAGGGGTTTATGCACATTTTCTGTTTAACGGAAACGTGTATTTCTATATATGGAACAGCCGGAACAGACAGAGGAAGAGACAGACAAAAGAACGGCAAAACAAAGAAGAACAGGAAGGGATGAAAGCATGAAAAAGAAGCAAAAACTAAAAGAAAGGATATGTGCGCTCGTCCTTGCGCTGGCGATGGTACTGACTTGGGTACTGCCGGATGCAGGTATGACGGTTCAGGCGGCGGCTGGCGATGCAAAAAAAGTTACGCTGAAATTTAAAGATGCCGCAGAGGAAACACGCGGGATAGGCGCACTTACTTTGAAATTACAAAGTAATGATGATCCGAGCTATGAGAAGAAAAAGGAAATCGAGGTTAAAGCCGGAGAGACAAGTAAAGAAATTGAGTTAAAAGAAGGAGTAGAATATAACTACGAAGTAGAGAAAACCGGATATGAGACAACAAAAGATGGTCGGTTTACGGTTGAGGCGGAGAAAGCGGATATTGACATTCTGCTTACAATGTCAGAGATTACACTTTTGCCGACGACAGATTCAGTTAGTCTGAAAGTCGGAGAAACATATGATATATCAGTAACAAATCCGGTGCAAGAACTTGCTTATACATGGAGCACAACAGATGGGAATGTTGCATCTGTTGAAAACGGAAAGGTTACGGCAAAAGGCGAAGGCTCTGCGGATATCAGCGTTACAAACGGGGTGAAAACAAAAACAGTTTCCGTAAACGTGTCTAAAAATCAGATTAACGGTTTTAGTATGACGGTGAAAGAGCCAAGCGGAGACGATCAAAGTTCTGTTATATTGACAGCCAAAGGTCTTCCAGCCGATGTTTCAGGAAATGTAATATTTTATGATGTGACAGGCGGTCAAAAAACTTTGCTCTATAAAGCAGAAGCGGCAGCTACAGTCGAATATACATATGAGACAGACAGTCTTCTCGGCGCGAAACAGTTTGAAGCCGTGTATAGCGGTAATGAAAAATATGAAGGCGCGACGGCAACAGCAACCGGAAGTTATGGGAAAACACAGGCAATTACGATAGACGGTGATGTTTCAAAAGAAGTGACTTACGGAACGGAGCACTGGAATGATGAAATCGTAATTGCTCTTGCCGATATTGAAAATACATTAAAAGGAAGAACGCTTGCGACAGAGGTTGCATTTGCACAGTCAGAAGACGCGCCGAATACAGGACTTGCTGAAAATGTAGCGGTCGTTCGCGTGGAAGCAGATCATACGATCCATGTAATTCCGAAAAATGCAGGAAAAGTAACAATTAAGATTAAAGCAGTCCCGGGAGAAGGAAACTTCTACAGAGAAGCAAGCGTAGATTATACGCTGACTGTAAAGAGGCAGGAAGTTTCGTTTGAGAATGTAACATGGAATAAAGCAAGTAAAGTATATGACGGAAATACTGGAATCGAACTTACGGGAACAGTAAATACTGAAAAAATCACAATCCCGAAAGAGAAAGCTGCGATTGCAGGATCAGATGTTGCAGTAAATGAGCAGAATGAAGCACAGCCACAGAACGTGACAGTTGCTGCCGGAATTTATTATATGACAGTAGAAGGCAACGGCACGGCAAACTATCAGTTAGTTGTAGAAGAAGGGCAAAATGTAGTTCAGAATGCGGCAACTATTACACATAGACCGTTGTATTTGACGTCTGCAAATGCAGAGACAGTGTCGTTAGCTTATGGACAGAATTTAAAAACGGCGATAGAAGAAATGACGGGATTAGTTGCACTTTGCAATGGTAACGGAGTTGTTCCTGAAGAAGTGCAAGGTGTGAATTCATTAGAGACAGGACTTGTGGGAAATGATCAAATAACAGTATTGCCGGGGGCAACAGCGCCGGAAACTCTGCATGTGAATGAGGCAGCTTATAAAGTAATCGTTCCGAATATTACAAATGAAAATAAAATCAGCGAAAACTATGAGTTTAAGTTTATTGAAGAGGATGATTATAAGGGAGATCTTAAAGTTACAAAACAGACTTTAAATAAAGAAGATCTTTTGAAAAAAATTGATCTTAAAGGAACGACAAACGGGATTTACGGCGTGAAAAATGGCGCTGACGAGCTGGAAAAAGTTTGGGTAAGCATTGGCGGAAAAGATGAACTCGGCGAGAAAAAGGGAACCCCTGTGCTGAAGATGAATGTAAAGGCTACACAATATTATGATGAAGTGTATATGAGTGTAGATAACGGAAATAGTTATGTAAACGTATCTGATGAGTCGGATGAGTCACAGAATATACTTGAACAGCTTAAACCTGAGGAAGGAATACAGGATAAAGTAGTTGAGAACGTAAAAGTTTATCTTAAGAACAGTGAAGATAAGAGTGGAAACACAGTTACGGAAGTAACAAATTTAACTGATTGGCTTCATATCGATAATGAAGCGCCGAGAGCTGTAATTAAAGATTATGATACGACAAAATATTCAGATGCTTTTGAAAGCTTGAGTTTCAATATGTTCAAAAACGAGATATATACGGCAGAAATCAGCGTTTCGGACACTTCGGGAGATTCTGTAGAAGGAAGCGGCCTGCATAACACGACTACGCAGAAGTATTGCGTATATGAAATGGGAACAGATGAAACGGCGTTAAAATTAGATAAAGATGCTGTGAAAAGTATTATTGAAAAGGTAGATAGCGGGCGAGAACAATCTTGGAGTAAATTGGAATTCGATAAAAACGGAAAAGACGAAATCACTGTCGGAAAAGCGAAAGATAAGGAAGCGGCAGAAAATAATTATCTGATTCTTGTTAAGACGATTGACAATACAGGAAATGAAGCCGTATATGCTTCAAACGGCATTGTAGTTGATGTGACATCGCCGAAAGTAGAATGTACTTTTGATACATCAAAAGACGGTGGTTATGTATCAGAAAAAGATGGAATTCTGTGTTATCAAGGGGATGCTAAATACGAGCTTAAGATTGAAGATCCAGAAGAGTATTTCTCAAGTATTTCGAAACTGGAAGTAATAGTGAGCAAAGACGGTGAAACAATAACTCCGACCACGAAAGAATTTGATGCAGACGAAACATATGAAGATTCATATATCATTGAATGGCCGACATCGGAATCAGGTTTCAGTTACGAAGAATTAAAAAATAAGTCTTCCATAGTGGTTAAAGGCGTTGTTTCGGCAAATAAAGGAACAATAAATGGAGTGGGAACGAATAAGTCTAAGATAAAGATTAAGGCATATGATACAGCCGGAAATGTATCTGAGACGATTGAGCAACAGTTAGCATTTGATACAAAGGCTCCGGAAATTTCTGTAAGCTTTGAAAATAAGAATGGTGATCCGATAACTCAGAAAGATGAGTTTTCATATTATCAAGACACGACTGTAATGGTGATTAAATACACAGATAGAAATTTCCCAGTTGGCGAAGAGTATAAAGACAACCTATACTTTATACTGAAGAGAGAGGAAGACGATCAAGAGCGGAAAGTGATGCTCGAAGGACTGGAAAAAGAAGGAATTACTTATGAGATAGAGGATGAAGAGGGCAAGAATTCTTTTGAAAATTATACGGATAATAGAGTCGTTACAGTAAAACTTACATTTGATGATCAGGATAAATACGAAATCAAACCATATTGTGTAGATATGTTTGGTAATGAAGGAACAACAGAAGAAACTTATAAATTTGCAGTTGACACCGAAGCGCCGGTAATCGAGTACACATATGAATATTTAGATGCAGACAATAAGTGGAAGCCGCTTAATGATGAAAATGCTGTTAAGTTGAAAAATGCTCCGATTCGAGTGAACGTGACGGTAACAGAGCACTTCTTTAGTTTAAAGGATAATTTTGTCTTTGAAGAAAAAGGCGGTGAAAACACGCAGGTAAAGACAGCGCTTACCGCAAAAGAGGCAGTAGGAAAGATACCGAATTATCAGGAACAGGCGGACACTTGGACAGCTGCTTCGTCAGATGATCACCCGGTTGGTTGGACTCATAATGGCGATGAGCATCGCATCGGTTTTGTGTTTGAGAATGATGCAAACTACACGTTTAAACTGGACTATACGGACTTGTCAGGCAGAAGCAAAAACACAGGAGATCTGAAATTTACGGTAGATAAAACGTCTCCGTCGGGAAAGATTCTCGTAGATGGTACAGAAAACTGGTATGCAGAATTTTGGAATACGATTACGTTTAATATTTTCAAGGACGACAATTATAATGTGAAAGTGACGGGAGCAGATATAACGTCCGGTGTGAAGACGATCGAGTATTATACAACGAAAGACGCGATTAAAAGTGCAGATGAAGTAAAAAAGATCACAGATTGGAAAAAGTTGGCTGATTCGGGAGAGTGGAATCGTGATAGCGAAAAGGATGATAATATAAATAATAAGTCGTTCACAATGACAGAAGAACAGCAGTTTTTGACATATGCGAAGATTACAGACTATGCCGGAAATGTTACTTATCTGTATCCGAAGGAAATAGCGGTGTTAGACAGAACGTGGGCAGAGCCGAAGATTACGATTACAGCGGCTGAACCGTTATACGGAATTTACAATAAGGATGTTCCGTTCAGCATTAACGTAGAAGATCCGGAAAGCGGAGAGACATACTCAGGACTGAAAGAAGTTTATTACGAGGTGCGCAAAGACGGTGCGGTGACACAGTCAGGAAATTATAATAAGGAATTAGAGATTGATTATAGTAAAAATAATCAGGAAAGCGCGCAGAAAGCAGGTTTGACAATATTAGACGGGCGCGTGCAGTCGCTTGTGAAAAATGAAACAGTGACGGCAAGTTTAAATAACAGCAATGATGTTGAGATTTATGTAAAAGTTGTTGATAATGCAGGACATGAAACAGAGGCGACGAAAGATCTTAAGATCGACATCACTCACCCGACAATCGCCGTAACGTACGACTTGAACACACCTCTCAACGAGAGATACTACAAAGACGTAAGAACGGCAACGGTTGTTGTGACAGAGAGAAACTTTGACGAGTCCGCAGTTCGTTTCAACATCACGAACACAGACGGCACACAGCCGGCGATCAGCGGATGGACACACAGTGCGAACGCAGGAGTATCTGACGATGCGACACATACATGTCAGGTAACGTTTGCGGCAGACGGAGATTACACATTTACGCTTGAGACGACAGACCTTGCAGGAAATGCATCAAGCTACAATCGTGTAGACGACTTTACAATCGACCGGACAGTTCCGACGATCCAAGTGTCTTACGACAACAACAGCGCGGCTACACCGGGATATTTCAATGCGAACAGAACGGCGACAGTTACAGTCAACGAGCATAACTTTAACGCAGCGGAAGTCAACGCACAGATCACGGCAGCTTTGCAGGGAAGCGGCGTGGCAGCTCCGGGACTTGGCGGAT
>ERZ772835.1213-NODE-1213-length-13960-cov-3.38777_pt1 | contig 13960 bp, 9 predicted proteins | sample MGYA00511901_ERZ772835 | MGnify/ENA primary metagenome ERZ772835 (study PRJEB29015, sample SAMEA2737729) | human gut metagenome | biome: human gut; feature: human-associated habitat; material: faeces | place: China | collected 2012 ...
ATGTCACGTCCGCCGCCGAGAGCCTGGTAGAGGTTCACGGTTCCCTGGATTTCGTCGAAACGGTCTGCGATCTGCGACAGCTGTGCCGAAAGCAGCGACTGCTGGGCGGTCAGCACTTCGAGGTAGGTGGTCGAGCCGTGCTGCATCAGCAGTTCGGTCGACTCCACGGCGCGCTCCAGCGCTTCGATCTGCCGCTCGCGGAGGTCCGCCTTGGCGCGGGCCGACTGGCACTGCGTGAGGGCGTTGTTGACCTCGGCGCCTGCGTTGAGCAGCGTCTGCTGGAACGACAGCTTCGATTCCTCCTGCTGCGCCTTGGCGATCTTCACGCGGGCACGGTTGGCGTTGGCGTTGAAGATCGGTTGCAGGAGCGATCCTGCGGCGTTCCAGATCAGCTTGCCGGGATTGACGATGCCTGCGCCGCTGTTGTTGGTCCAGCCCACTGTGCCGCTCAGCGTGATCGAGGGATAGAGGGCCGAACGGGCGCTCGCCGTGGCGTAGTACGACTGCATGAGCGAATACTCGGCCGAACGTACGTCGGGACGGTTCGAAAGCATCAGCAGGGGTACGCCGACCGTCAGGTCGTCGGGCAGCTGCTGGTTTTCGAGACGTCCGCGTGCGATGGTGTGCGGAACCTCTCCCAGCAGCGAGCAGAGCGAGTTCTCGGTCTGCGTACGCTGGTAGCCCAGGTCGTGCAGCGATGCCTCGATGGCCAGCGTGTTGGCCTCGTACTGGGCCACTCCGGCCTCGTTGGCGTAGCCCGCCTCTTTCAGGGCGCGCATCGCCTCGACGCTCTGGCGCCATTTGGCGGCCGTCTCCTCCGTCACCTCGTACTGGCTGTCGAGCATCAGCAGCGTGTAGTAGAGATTGGCCACGCCCGAGATCAGCTGCGTCTTCACGGCCTGCTCGTACTCCTTGCTCTGGGCGTAGAGCGCCTTGGCCTTGCGCTTGGCGTTGGTCAGTCCGTTGAAGATGTCGATCTGCCAGCTGGCCGTCACGGGAATCGAATAGGTTTTCGCCGTCGGTCCGCCGTCGAAGCTGCTCAAGCTGCCCTGCGGGGCGAAGTTGAACGACGGCAGGTAGGCCAGACGCGCCGATTTAAGTGTCGCCTCGGCCTCCTTCACGCGCCAGCCTGCCGACAGCAGGTCGGTGTTGTTCTCCAGCGCAAGCGCGATAAGCGCCTGCAACTGGGGATCGGTGAACATTTCCTGCCAGCGGATGTCGCCCAGGGTGGTCGTGTCGGCGGTCTCCGCCGATCCGTACAGCCCTGCGGTCGTCACCTCGGGACGGGTATAGGGTTTGTAGATGCCGCAGCCGGTCAGCGCCGCCGCGGCGCATATAATCAGGATCTTTTTCATGTGTTACTCCTCTTCTTTCTCGTTTTTACACTCTTCCAGTTCGGCGCGCACGGCCCACTGCGGATCGGGATCGAATTCCAGGGGCTTGACTTTCTCCTGCAACGTCTGGAAGACGATGAACAGCGTCGGCACGAGGAACAGCAGCGCCAGCGTACCTACGATCATACCGCCGATGACACCTGCACCGAGGGTCGAGTTGCCGTTTGCGCCTACGCCGTGCGAGAGCACCAGCGGGATCATACCGAACACGCAGGTGAGGACGGTCATCAGAATGGGACGCAGACGGGCTTTGGCGGCCGACACGGCGGCCTGCGAGAGGCTCATGCCCGCGGCGCGGCGGTCGGCGGCGTACTCCGTGATCAGGATGGCCGTTTTCGACAACAGACCGATCAGCATGATGATACCCGTCTGGAGGTAGATGTTGTTCTCCAGTCCCATTATCTTGGCGAGCAGGAACGAACCCATCAGACCGCACGGAACCGACAGAATGACGGCGAACGGAATGAGGAAACTCTCGTACAGCGCGCTCAGGATGAGGTAGATCAGCAGGATACAGATACCGAAGATGATGACCGTGTTGCTGCCCGTCTGGGCCTCCTCGCGCGTGATGCCGTCGAACTCGTAACCGTAGCCCTTCGGAAGCACCTGCGCAGCCGTTTCCTGAATGGCCCGGATGGCGTCGCCCGACGAATAACCGTCGGCGGCCGTACCGTTCACGGCGATCGAACTGTACATGTTGAAGCGGTTCAGCACCTCGGAGCTGTAAACCCTCGTCAGATTTACGAACTGGCCCAGGGGAGCCATCTCGCCGCTGCTCGAACGCACGTAGACGTTGTTGAGCGACTCGGTGTCGAGACGGTATTTCGGATCGGCCTGCATCGTCACATAGTACATTTTCGAGAACCGGTTGATGTTCGAAACATACTGGCCGCCGTAGTAGCCTGCCAGCGTCGAGAGGATCGAGGTCGGCGATATGCCGGCACGCTTGGCCTTCGCCGCGTCGATGTCCACCATGTACTGCGGGAAGTTGATGTTGAAGGTCGAGTATGCGCGGGCGATCTCCGGACGCTGGTTCAGCGCGCCGATGAATTGCAGGTAAATATTGTAGAATTCGGTCAGGTCGCCGCCGGTCTTGTCCTGCAGGTGCATGGAGAAACCGGTCGAGGTTCCGTAACCCGAGATCATCGGCGGAGCCACGGCGAAGATCTGTGCGTCCTTGATGTCGGCGGTGCGGCCGTAAATCTGGCCGATGACGGCGTTCACGTCATCCTCCTTGTTCGGACGCTCGTCCCAGTCCTTGAGTTTGATGATGGCCATACCGTACGACGAACCCTGTCCGGCGATCATGCCGTAACCGGCCACCTGCATGTAGTCGCGAATCTGCGGAATGCCGTTGATGCGCTGCGAAACCTGCTCCATGACCTTGTGGGTCTCGGCGAGCGAGGAACCCGGGGCCGTGGTGACGTTGACCATGATCGTACCCTGGTCCTCGTCGGGAACCAGACCCGTCTTGGTGGTGTTCATCAGCAGAACCAGCGCCGCGATGGTCAGGCCGAGCGTCGACCACATCAGCCACTTGTGCTTGATGAAGAGCATCACGCCGTGCTTGTACTTGTTGACCAAGGCTCCGAATGCCGTGTTGAAGGCCTTGCGGAAACGCGCCGCGAAGTTGTCGCGCATCTCGCCGTTCTCGTCGAGGTACGGCTTCAGGATCATGGCGCAGAGCGCCGGCGACAGCGTAAGGGCGTTGACGGCCGAAAGACCCACGGCCACGGCCATCGTGATACCGAACTGCGTGTAGAAGACGCCCGACGTTCCGCCCATCATGGCGACGGGGATGAACACGGCCATGAAGACCAGCGTCGAGGTCACGATGGCCGATGTGATACCCGACATGGCGTCGATGGTCGCCATGTAGGAGGATTTGTAGCCCGCGTCGAAGCGTGCCTGCACGGCTTCGACGACGATGATGGCGTCGTCGACGACCGTACCGATCGCAAGAACCAGCGCGAAGAGGGTCAGCAGGTTGATCGAGAATCCGGCGAATGCGAGGAAGCCGAAGGTTCCGACCAGCGCCACGAGAATCGACACCGTGGGGATGAGCGTCGAGCGGATGTCCTGCAGGAAGACGTACACGACCAGGATCACGAGGAGAATGGCCTCGAACAGGGTCTTGACCACCTCTTTCATCGAGGCGTAGAGGAAGTCGTTCACGCTCTGGAGATGTGCGATGGCGATGCCTTTCGGCAGTTCGGCCTGCAATTCGTCGAGCAGGGCGTTGACGTCGTTCACGACCTGCGTGGCGTTCGAACCGGCCGTCTGGAAGATCATCGTGCTGACGCCCGGATGGCCGTTGGTGTAACCTTTGTAAGCGTAGGATTCGCTGCCCAGTTCGATGTCGGCGATGTCCTTCAGACGCAGGAGCGTGCCGTCGGGCTTCGAGAGCAGCACGATTTCACCGAACTCTTCGGGCGTCTGGTGGCGTCCGCGGTATTTCATCGTGTACTGGAACGTGTTCTGGGAGTTCTCGCCCAGCGTACCGGTCGCCGATTCGATGTTCTGCTCGGCCAGCGCCGCCGTCACGTCCGACGGGATGAGCTTGTACTGGGCCATTACGTCGGGCTTCAGCCAGACGCGCATCGAGTATTCTGCGCCGAGGGTGAACACCTCGCCGACGCCGCGGATACGCTGGATGCGCGGCTCTACGTTGATCTTCAGGTAGTTCGACAGGAAGGTCTCGTCGTAGGAGTCATCGGGGCTGTAGAGCGAGAAGATCTTGACCATCGAGGTCTGGCGCTTCATGGTCGTCACACCGATCTGCGTGACCTCGGGAGGAAGCTGGCCGCTGGCGCGTGACACTTTGTTCTGCACGTTGACGGCCGCCATGTCGGCGTTGGTTCCCTGGCGGAAATAGATCGTCACGGAGGCGCTGCCGACGGCTGCGCTGGAGGTCATGTAGGTCATGTCCTCCACACCGTTGATGGCCTGTTCGAGCGGTACGATGACCGACTTCTGAATCGTTTCGGCGCTGGCTCCCGGATAGGAGGCGCGCACCATGACCGTCGGGGGCGCGATGTCGGGATACTGCTCGACGGGCAGTGTCGCCAGACCGATCAGACCGGCGATTACGATTACGATTGATATGACCGACGCCAATACGGGTCGTTCTATGAAATGCTTGAGTGTCATAGGTTATTCCTCCTTCTCGGTTTGGGTTTGAGCGGCGGACTCGTCGGTTGCGGGAGCTGCGGCAGCGGCTGCTGCGGCCTGGCCCTTCGGAACGATGGGCGTGCCTTCGCGCAGCAGACCCACGCCTTCGGCAACGATCACATCGCCCGGCACGAGTCCCGCGCGTGCTATATACTCGCGGCCGTTCGAGATCTTCTCGACGTCGATCATCGCCGAAGAGGCCTTGCCGTCCACCACTTTATATACATATACTTTGTTCTGGAGTTCGAACGTTGCGGCCTGCGGAACGGCGATGCAATCCTTGTAGATGCTCGGCAGGATGATGTTGCCCGCGCCGCCGCTGTGCAGCAGTCCGTTCGGGTTGGGGAACGCCGCGCGCAGCGACACGCTGCCCGTCGAGGTGTCGATGACGCCGCTGATCGACTCCACGCGGCCCGTCTGGTCGTAGGTCGAACCGTCGCTGAGCTGCAACTGTACGCCCGGCATGCTCTTGAGCGTTTCGGCGATCGAGCCGTACTGGCGTGTCAGGGCCAGGAGCTGGTTTTCGGTCATCGAGAAGTAGACGTACATCTCCGAGTTGTCCGACACGGTGGTCAGCGGCTGCGAGATCGAAGCGCTCACCAGCGCGCCGACGCGGTACGGCAGCGTTCCCACCACGCCGTCGGTCGGAGCCTTCACGACCGTGTAGGAGAGGTTGTTGGCGGCGTTCACGCGCTGTGCCTCGGCCTGTGCGAGCTGGGCCTTGGCCGTCAGCAGGTTGTTGTTGGCCGTCGAGAGGTCGAACTGCGAAACGACGTTGCGGGCGAAAAGCTCCTTCTTGCTGTCGTAGGTGAGCTGTGCGGTGGCCACGCCGGCTTTGGCGGCCTCGACGTTGGCTTCGGCGGTCTGCAAGGCGGCTTTGTAGGGAACCTGGTCGATGATGAAAAGGGTCTGTCCCTTGGCGACTTTCTGACCTTCGTTGACGCAGAGCTGTGAGATCGTTCCCGAAACCTGCGGATAGATTGCGATGTCCTGACGGCCGCGGATCGTCGCCGAGTAGTTGCTCGGGATTTCCCGGTCGGTGGTGGCGATGGTCATTACAGCGTATTCGCCGGGGCCCATTGTCATCGGAGCCTGTTTGCATCCGACGGCCGCCATGCAGCATGCCAAAACGGCAGCTTTCACAAATGTTTGCTTCATAACAATTCCTTTAACTGATTGGACTAAAAAACTTTTTCAGGTGCAAAAGTATTTTAAAAACGGTATCAATGTACCCTTTATTGCGAACAGAATTGGTACTTTTCGGAATAAAAATGGAACATTTATCGAAAATTTCATTATTTTTGTTCGAAAAAAGAATTGTATGCCACAGGTCAATCCGCTAATCACCACTCCCGAGGAGCAATTTGTTGTGGGCGAATCCGATTTCGCCTTTTTCGGCAATTACGCCTGCCGTGTGGAAGGAGGTGCGATTCTCTTCTGTCGCAGTGGCAGCGCCGACGCCACCGTCAACCAGTACCAGGGGCAGGTGCGCCGCAATACGATGGTGCTGCTGCTGCCCGGATCTATCTTCATGCTCACCGACCGCACGGAGGATTTCAGGGCGGCCTACTGCTCGTTTTCGCGGGATCTCTTTTCCGAGGCGGCCTTCCGGATGGACCCTTCGTTTTTCCACGCCCTGCGCGAGCGTCCGATCTCCCATCCGCCCCAGCGGATCGTCGAGGGGGCTTCGATCTGGCTCCAGATGGCGGCCTACACCTACCGCGACCGCGGCAACGTGTTCCGCAATACGATCATCAAGAACCGTTTGCAGAATCTGCTGCTGGAGAGTTACGACAAGATGCAGCGTTTCGCAGCCCGGCAGCACCGCGTGCCGGAGACGACTACGCGGCAGTCGGAGCTGTTCCACCGTTTCGTCGCTCTCGTGCACGAGCATTGCGCCCAGGAGCGCGAAGTGTCGTTTTACGCCGACAAACTCTGCATTTCGACCCGTTACCTGTCGACCATCGTGCGCAGCGTGGCGCACAGTTCGGCCAAGGAGTTCATCGACCGTTCGGTGATGCTGGAGATCAAGATGATGCTCCAGTCGACCGACCTTTCGGTGCAGGAGATCGCCTACCGGCTCCGGTTTCCCGACCAGTCCTACCTCGGGCGTTTTTTCAAGAAGCACGCGGGGGAATCGCCCACCGAGTACCGCAACAACAAAAAATAGGTATCCGGGTTTCGGACTTTTGTCCGCTCCGGGCGGTAAATTCTGCGTCCGGGACGGTTTGTGTCCCTGCGTAGTCCGGCCCGCAGCAGCCGGAACGCTTTGAACGGGCCTCGCCGCTTCGCATTTCTGTCCTACCTCTGTACCATTCGGTCCGAATCCGCGCTCCGCCTCCCGCGCCGGGAACAACCTCCCGGATTTTTCGGTAACTTTTAGGCCGTAAACGGGACCTGATTGGACCCGGAATTGCACGGGATTCGTAAAATGACCAAAAACACAGCGATTATGAGCAAGACAGTTGAAATTTTAGAGGAGCAGGCCGGCTACTACCTCTCCCACGTATGCCGCACCATCGACAAAAAGTCGTTGTACCTGCCGGGACCCGACACCGTGGACCGCATCTGGGCCGAATCCGACCGCAGCGTCCGTACGCTGGGCAGTCTGCAATGGATTCTCTCCAACGGACGGCTGGGCGGCACGGGCTATGTCTCGATCCTGCCCGTGGATCAGGGCATCGAGCACTCCGCGGGGGCTTCGTTCGCCCCGAACCCCGCCTATTTCGATCCGGAAAACATCGTCAGACTCGCCGTCGAGGGCGGCTGCAATGCCGTCGCCTCGACTTTCGGCGTGCTGGGAGCCGTGGCGCGCAAATACGCGCACAAAATTCCCTTCATCGTCAAAATCAACCACAACGAGCTGCTGTCCTACCCCAACACCTACGACCAGGTGTTGTTCGGCACGGTGCGCGATGCCTGGAACATGGGCGCCGCAGCCGTCGGGGCCACGATTTACTTCGGTTCGCCGGAGAGCCGCCGGCAACTGGTCGAGATCGCCCGCGCGTTCGACCTGGCGCACGAACTGGGCATGGCGACGATCCTGTGGTGCTACCTGCGCAACGAGGGTTTCAGGAAGGAGGGTACCGACTACCACGCTTCGGCCGATCTCACGGGGCAGGCCGACCACCTCGGTGTGACGATCAAGGCCGACATCGTGAAACAGAAACTCCCGTCGAACAACGGCGGTTTCCGGGCCGTCGGCTTCGGCAAGACCAGCGACAAGGTCTACACCGAGCTGACTTCGGACCACCCCATCGACCTCTGCCGCTATCAGGTGGCCAACGGCTATATGGGCCGCGTGGGCCTGATCAACTCGGGCGGCGAGTCGCGCGGGGCCTCGGACTTGCAGGAGGCCGTCACGACGGCCGTGATCAACAAGCGCGCCGGGGGCATGGGGCTTATCAGCGGCCGCAAGGCCTTCCAGCGTCCGATGAAGGACGGCATCGCCCTGCTGCACGCCATTCAGGACGTTTACCTCGACGATGAAGTGACCATCGCATAATATCCGGGTCCCCGAAGACGTTTTTATATTAAAAAAGTGCAACTATGAAAATAACGCTATTCGGCACGCAGCCCTACGACCGGGAGTCGTTCGACCGCATCCGCGACACCTACGGGTTCGACATCTGCTACCACCGCAGCCACCTGAACGCCAATAACGTGGCCCTTGCGCAGGGTTCCGATGCGGTCTGCATCTTCGTCAACGACACGGCCGACGCCGGGACCATCCGCCAGTTGGCCGGGATGGGCGTGAAGCTGATCGCGCTGCGCTGTGCGGGCTTCAACAACGTCGACCTGAACGCCGCGGCCCGTTACGGGATTCCCGTGGTGCGGGTTCCGGCCTATTCGCCGCACGCCGTGGCGGAACACGCCGTGGCGCTGATGCTGGCGCTCAACCGCAAGATACACCGCGCCTACTGGCGCACGCGCGACGGCAACTTCTCGCTCCACGGGCTGATGGGCTTCGACATGTACGGCAAGACCGCAGGGATCGTCGGCACGGGCAGGATCGCCCGCGAGCTGATCCGCATTCTCAAGGGGTTCGGCATGGAGGTCGTGGCCAACGATCTGTTTCCCGATCCGCAGTACGCCGCGGAGGCGGGCATCGCCTACGTGCCGCTCGACGAGCTTTACGCCCGTGCGGACATCGTTTCGCTCCACTGTCCGCTGACCGACCGGACGCGCTACATGATCGGCGACGCGGCCATTTCGCGCATGAAACCGGGCGTGATCCTCATCAACACGGGCCGCGGTCAGCTGATCCATACCGAGGCGCTGATCGACGGACTGAAAGAGAAGAAGATCGGCGCTGCCGGACTGGACGTATACGAGGAGGAGGCCGGGTACTTCTACGAGGACACTTCCGACCGCATCATGGACGACGACGTGCTGGCGCGCCTGCTGTCGTTCAACAACGTGATCGTCACCTCGCATCAGGGCTTCTTCACACGTGAAGCAGTGGATAATATAGCACGCACCACGATGCAGAACATCAAGGACTTCAGCGAATGCCGGCGTCTGGAGAACGAGGTGCGCGCCGAACCGGAAAACGCAGTCGGACAGTTATGAAAAAGATCGTTTTGCTCCGCCACGGCGAGAGCGTCTGGAACAGGGAAAACCGGTTCACGGGGTGGACCGATGTGGATTTGAGCGAGAAGGGCGTCGCCGAGGCCGTCAAAGCCGGGGAGACGCTCCGCAAGGAGGGTTTTCATTTCGGCCGCGCCTATACCTCCTATCTGAAACGGGCCGTGAAGACCCTCGACGTCGTGCTCGACAGGATGGACCGGGACTGGATTCCGGTGACGAAGACCTGGCGGCTCAACGAGAAGCACTACGGCATGCTTCAGGGATTGAACAAGCGCGAGACGGCCGAAAAATACGGCGACGAGCAGGTGTACGTCTGGCGCCGCAGCTACGACGTGGCCCCCGCGCCGCTTCCGGAGGACGATCCCCGCAATCCGCGCTTCGATCCCCGCTACGCCGGGATTCCCGACGCCGCGCTGCCCCGCACCGAGTCGTTGAAAGACACCGTGGCCCGCACGATGCCCTACTGGGAGTGCGAGATACTCCCGGCGCTGGCCCGCCACGACGAACTGCTGGTGGTGGCCCACGGCAACAGCCTGCGGGGCATCATCAAAAACCTGAAAGGGATTTCGGACGAGGCCATTTCGGAGTTCAACCTTCCGACTGCCGTGCCCTACGTCTTCGAATTCGACGAGGGGCTGGGCTGTGTGAAGGACTATTTCCTGGGCGACCCGGCCGAGATCGCCTCCCTGATGGAGGCCGTCGCCAATCAGGGCCGGCGGGGCTGACCCCCCCCTCACTTCCGGTGTGCGAGACGCCGGTTTCGGAGGCAGTCGTCTGCCGATCCGTTTTTGATCCGGTTCTGTGTCTGGGGCGCAGAACCGGTTTTGCGTGCAGACGGTCTTCACCCGACCGAAAATGACGCCGCTCCGTAATAATGGTATGCCGAACCGTAATCGGGGTACGGAACCGTTGCGCGAAATACCCTATTTTTGCATCGTGAAACCATTCTTTTGAACCGATGAAACGAATCCTCTTCGCGGCCCTGACCGCCGCAGCCCTCTTTTCGGGCGGAATCCTGCAATCCTTAAATGCTCAAAATATGGAAATACCGAAAAAAGTCAGCCCGTTTCCCGTGGGCGACAAACTGCCGGAACAGTTTTCGAAGTACTTTGTCGGGCAGGCCTGGCTCGCTCCGCAGACGGACGACAAGCGGCTGAACGCGCCCGTGTCGAACGTCACCTTTTCGCCCGGATGCCGCAACAACTGGCACAGCCATACGGGCGGCCAGCTCCTGATCGCCGTCGGGGGCCGGGGCTATTATCAGGAGAAGGGCCGTCCGGCCCGGGCGTTGCTTCCGGGCGACATCGTGGAGATCGCGCCCGACGTGGTCCACTGGCACGGCGCGGCTCCCGACAGCTGGTTCTCGCATCTGGCCGTCGCGTGCAATCCCGCGACCAACGAGAACACATGGCTCGAACCGGTCGACGACGCGCAATATGCGGCAGCGACGGCTTCCGTCCCGGCCCCGGTGTCCCGCCTGGGTGAAGACGCCCGACGCCGCCTGGCCGAATTGTTTCCGGGCGGAATACCGGAACTTGGGGATGCGGACCCCGAATTATTTGAAATTTTTGGTAACTTTGCGCTCGGCGAAGTGACCGCCTACGGCCAGCTCGACACGCGGACGCGCATGCTGTGCATCCTGGCCTCGAACATCGCCTCGCAGGGCCGGACCGCTTACCGGACGACGCTCGAAGGCGCGCTGAACGCCGGAGTGACGCCCGTCGAGGTGAAAGAGACGCTTTATCAGGCCGTTCCCTACGTCGGCATGGCGAAGGTCGCCGACTTCGTAGGGATTACCAACGAGGTGCTGGAGGCGCGCGGCGTGACGCTGCCGCTTGCGGGGCAGTCGACGACCTCGTCCGCGGACCGCTTCGAAAAGGGGCTGGCGGTGCAGCGGTCGATTTTCGGCGCGGAGCGTATCGACGGGATGCGCGAGGCGGCCCCCGCGAACCAGAAGCACATCCAACGTTACCTGTCGGACAACTGCTTCGGCGATTTCCTGACCCGCGGAGGCCTGGACGTGAAGATGCGCGAGCTGCTGACCTTCTCGATGCTCGTCTCGCTCGGGGGCTGCGAATCGCAGGTGAAGGGCCACATCGCCGGAAATGCGAACATAGGCAACGACAAGGCCACCCTGCTGGCCGTCGTGACCCAGTTGCTGCCCTATATCGGTTATCCCCGCACGCTGAACGGCATTGCGTGCCTGAACGAAGTTTTGCCGGAAAAATAAAAAAGTAGTGAGGTATGGAATACGTAAAATTGAACAACGGCGTCGAAATGCCGGTCCTCGGCTTCGGCGTTTATCAGATTTCGGACCCGGAGGTTTGCGAACGGGCGGTCGGCGACGCCCTGAAGATCGGTTACCGTTCGATCGACACCGCCGCGGCCTATGGCAACGAGGAGGCCGTGGGACGTGCCGTCCGTCGCAGCGGCATTCCCCGCGAAGAGCTGTTCATCACCACGAAACTGTGGATTAGCGACGCGGGTTATGAGCCTGCCAGAAAGGCGTTCGAGGAGTCGATGTCGAAGCTGGGGCTGGACTATCTGGACCTCTATCTGATCCACCAGCCTTACGGCGACGTCTACGGTTCGTGGCGCGCCATGGAGGAGCTTTACCGCGAGGGCCGCATCCGCGCCATCGGTGTGTCTAACTTCTACCCCGACCGCCTTCAGGACCTGATTCTGCACAACGAGGTCGCGCCGGCGGTCAATCAGGTCGAAACCCATCCGTTCCACCAGCAGACCGCCGCCGCGGAGTTCATGCGCACGAAGGGCGTGCAGATCGAGTCGTGGGCGCCTTTCGCCGAGGGCAAGAACGGGCTGTTCTCGAACGAAGTCCTGCTGGCGGTCGCCGCCCGGTACAAAAAGACGGTGGCGCAGGTGGTGCTGCGCTGGCTGATTCAGCGCGGTGTGGTCTGCATTCCCAAGTCGGTGCATGCGGAGCGTATCGCGGAGAATTTCGACGTGTTCGGCTTCGCGCTCGATGCCGAGGACATGGCTGTGATCGCCTCGCTGGACCGTCCGGAGAGCAGTTTTCTGGATCACCGCGATCCCGAAACGGTTGAATGGTTGAGTAATTTGCATTGAAATCAATCCGCTGGCCCTGTTCGCCGCCGGTGGCGTCGCTCCCGAATCCGGTCCACCTCCAAAACCCCGTCTCGGGCGGCCCGGCGGCCACGGCGACGGCCCGATACGACATGAGTTCCGAAATAAATTCACTTGATTCAGATTTGAATCTATGTTACGAAAAATCAGAATTGCGGCCGCGGCCTTTTTCTTCGTGCTGACGACGCTGCTGTTCCTCGATTTTACCGGAACGCTTCACGCGTGGTTCGGCTGGATGGCGAAAATCCAGTTCCTGCCCGCCCTGCTGGCCCTGAATGTCGGCGTCGTGGCGTTCCTGGTGATCCTGACGCTTCTTTTCGGCCGCGTGTACTGTTCGGTCATCTGCCCGCTGGGGGTGATGCAGGACATCGTTTCGTGGGCCTCCGGGAAGCGCAGAAAGCACCGGAACCGCTTCGCGTACTCCCCCGCCCTCACCTGGCTGCGCCGGGGGATGCTCGTCGTGTTCGTCGCTGCGATGCTGGCGGGTGTCGGTTCGCTGCTCGCGCCTTACAGCGCCTACGGCCGCATCGCCTCGAACCTGCTGGCCCCGGTCTACGCGTGGGGCAACAACCTGCTGGCATACATCGCCGGGCGCATGGACAGCTACGCCTTCTATTCGGTCGACGTCTGGATGAAGAGCCTCTCCACGCTGCTTGTTGCCGTCGTGACGTTCGCCGTGCTGTTTGTTCTTGCGTGGCGCAGCGGCCGCACCTATTGTAATACGATCTGTCCGGTGGGCACGGTGCTGGGATTCCTCGCCCGCTACTCGCTGTTCAAACCGCGTTTCGACACCTCGAAGTGCAACGGATGCAAGCTCTGCGCCCGCAACTGCAAGGCGTCGTGTATCGACCCTGCGGCGCATAAAATTGATTACAGCCGTTGCGTGGCCTGTATGGACTGCCTCGAAAACTGCCGCCAGGGTGCCATCACCTATACGCTGCGGCGGCGGAAACCGGACCCGGCTCCCGCGCCGCAGAGACCGGCGGCCGACGCCGCCAAGACGCCTTCCGACGCTTCGCGCCGCCGGTTCCTCGGCCTGGCGGGCATCGTGGCCTACTCCGCGCTCCGGGCGCAGGAGAAGAAGGTCGACGGCGGGCTGGCGGTGATCGTCGACAAGAAGATTCCGAACCGTGCCACGCCCGTCGTTCCGCCCGGAGCGCAGAGCCTGCGGCACTTCAACGCCCATTGCACGGGATGCCAGTTGTGTGTTTCGGTGTGTCCCAATCAGGTGCTGCGTCCGTCGGGCAAGCTGATGACCCTCATGCAGCCCGAAATGTCGTTCGAGCGCGGATACTGCCGTCCGGAGTGCACGAAGTGCGCCGAGGTGTGCCCCACGGGCGCCATCCGCCTGACCGACCTCGCCGGGAAATCGTCGATCCAGATCGGCCATGCCGTGTGGATTGCGGAGAATTGCGTGGTCAACACCGACGGCGTCAGCTGCAACAACTGTGCGCGCCATTGTCCCGCCGGGGCGATCAAGATGGTGCGCCGGGACCCCGACGACCCCAAGTCGCCGCGCATCCCCGCCGTGAACGAAGAACGCTGCATCGGCTGCGGGGCCTGCGAGAATCTCTGTCCGGCGCGTCCGTTCAGCGCCATTTATGTCGAAGGCCATTCGCGCCACAGAATCGTCTAAACGCAAGAAAAAAATGGAGAAGAAAAAGATAGACCGCCGGAAATTCCTCAAAACGTTCGGTGTC
>ERZ772835.1221-NODE-1221-length-13839-cov-3.94689_pt1 | contig 13839 bp, 14 predicted proteins | sample MGYA00511901_ERZ772835 | MGnify/ENA primary metagenome ERZ772835 (study PRJEB29015, sample SAMEA2737729) | human gut metagenome | biome: human gut; feature: human-associated habitat; material: faeces | place: China | collected 2012 ...
TCTTATTCCGTATTGCTAACCTATTTGCCTATCCCCACTGAATTTCTACTGAGCCGGATTCTGCCACCGCAGAAAGGTTCTTATTCGCTGATTAACTGCGTTTTGCATACTCCAAAATTGCACACGGTGGCGTAAATTTACAACCCGTTAACACATGGAGTATATGAATCGACAAAAAAGTACTTTTCGGATCTCGTTCTACGTGCGTCGGACGAGACCCAACAAGCACGGGGAGGTCCCCGTGTGCGTCCGCATCACGGTCAACGGCCAGCGCGCCGACACCACCATCCGCAAGAGTATCCTCCCCGATCAATGGGACGCCATCCGCGGCCAGGCCTCGCCCCGCACCACGCTCGGCAAGGCCATCAACCTCTACATCGACACCGTGCGGGCCCGCATCATCCGCATCCACCGCGACCTGGAGATGGACGAGCAGCCCTTCACAGCCCAGCAGGTGCTGGACCTCTACCTCGGCCGCAAGACCACGAACCGCCACACGCTCTTCGAGCTCTTCCGCGAGCACAACGACAAATGCCACCAGCTGGTGGGCATCGATCTGGCCGCTGCCACCGCCGAGCGCTACGAGACCTGCATGAAGCTCACGCAGGAGTTCATGCGCCACACCTACCACCGCGACGACCTCTATCTGGACGAGGTCGACCGCCGCTTCGTCGAGGAGTTCGAGTTCTACCTGAAGACCCACCGCGGCTGCTGCCACAACACGGCGACGAAGTACCTCAAGAACTTCAAGAAGATCACCCACATTGCGCTGGCCCGCGAGTGGATGCAGCGCGACCCCTTCGCCGAGATCCGCTTCTCGCTGCAGCCCGTCAAGCGCGAGATGCCCGAAAAGGCGGAGATCGAGCGGCTGATGCACAAGGAGATCGACATCCCGCGGCTGGCCCAGACGCGCGACCTCTTCATCTTCTGCTGCTTCACGGGGCTCGCCTTCTCGGACATCAAACAGCTCGCACCCGAGCACATCGTCACCGACATGCAGGGCCACCGCTGGATTCGCAAGCCGCGCCAGAAGACCGGCAACATGTGCAACATCCCGCTGCTGGAGATCCCCGCGCGGATTCTGCAGCGCTACCGCACGGATCCCGAGTGTGTGGCGCACAACGTGCTGCTGCCCGTGTCGAGCAACCAGAAGATGAATGCCTACCTGAAGGAGCTGGCCGACATCTGCGGCATCCGCAAACAGCTGACAACCCATTGCGCAAGGCACTTCTTCGCCACCTACACGCTGGCCAACGGCGTCTCGATCGAGAGCGTCGCCAAAATGCTCGGACACTCCGACACGAAGATGACGCGCCACTACGCCAAGGTGCTCGACCAAACCATTCTGCGCGAGATGAACGCCCTGCCCGCCGACCTGTAATGCCGACGGCGATGGAGAGCGTTTTCACGGGGTCGATTACGATCGACGGGGAGCGGGTCACGGTCCGCCGCACGGCCGGGGGCGAGGTATGGCTCACACAGTTGGAAATAGCCCGGCTGTTCGGGGTCTTCGAGGCGGCCGTGCGGGCCAACATCCGGGCGATCTACCGTTCGGAGGCGCTGCGCAGGGGCCGCACGCTGCGGATCGTTCACGGCGTGGAGTTGTACAGTCTGGAGATGATCGCGGCGCTGGCCTTCCGGCTGCGGAGCCTCGAAAGCGAGGCCTTCCGCCGCTGGCTGCTCCGACCCGCCGGGCCCGAGATCCGGCTCGTGGCAATCGCCGGCGAGGAGCCGGTCTGCTGATCGGCGGCGCCTCGGCGAGGGTCCGGAATCCGGAACCCTTCCCCCAAACCCATATACACACCAGCGGACGCTGTCTCCCGTTGCGGAGGCGGCGTCCGTTTTGTTTGGCCAGCCCCCTGTGGGGATGCCTGCACCGCGGATCAAGGCTCGCGCCCGTGCGTCGGAGCCAAGGGGTTTTCCCGCGCCGGAGGCGGTCGGCGGCGCATCTTGAAATGTGCTCAAACAACAAAAATGTGCCCAAACAACAATTACAGAAAATGCCCATTCGACAAAAATGTGCGATTCTGACAAATTCAGCACATCGGGGTGTTCGGAGCCTCGGATTTCTCGATTTTTTCACCTACCTTTAGTCTGTCCATGCACCTTCGGACGCACTGCCTCGGACAAAAATTTCCAACACCCCATATACCACACAGGAGCAGAAACCATTTCCAACCGGTCTGTCTGGAGCCCGGCAATGGCAATGAGCCGCCCATACCGAAGACAAAAAACGCACATACAAACTCAATAGAATAAGTATACCTATGAAATCATTTTACCTGCTGACACTCGCTGCCGCCGTTGCCCTTGCCGCCTGCAGCAACGACGACTCAACCCCCGATCCCAATCCGAGCCCCGCGGATACCGGACTCGTCATCGAACAGACCGAGTACACGCTCGATGCCCTGGACAACCGCTCTGCAACCCTCACCTTCTCCGCTTCGGCCGACTGGACGCTCACCGTCACCGGCGAAGACGCGGATTGGCTGACCGTCACGCCCGCAAGCGGCACGGCCGGCAGCCAGACCGTCGAACTGGCGGCCCGAAGGAATTTCGGCGAGGCGGAACGCATAGTCCGTCTCGAAATCTCCTGCGGCAAGCAACCCGCGCCGGTAACCGTCACCCAGCACATGACCGACATCACGGATTTCACCGACCGGTTCGCCCCGTCGTTCGCCCGCGGATTGCAGGAGATGGGCCATATCTACGATGCGGGAAAGATCTCGCGACAGGATATGGAATATCTGGCCAATGTGATCAAGCTGGACGATTTGAGCGAGTATACCGAACCCTTGACCTCCCTGCAAGGGATCGAGTATTTCGAGTCGCTGCGAAAACTGGATTGCTCCGATACGGACCTGACCGAGCTGGTTATCCGCAATCATCCGTCACTGATCGAGTTGCATTGCAGCTCGGATCCGATCACCTCGCTGGATGTCAGCGGATGTACGGCATTGAAGACGCTCACCTGCTACAACAGTGAGTTGGCATCGCTGAATGTCTCCGGCTGTACGTCGTTGCAGGAGATAATGGCCTACAGGGCCCAATTAACGTCATTGGATGTCAGCGACTGCTCGTCGCTGCAGTACCTGGACTGCAATGAGAACGGGTTGACGTCGCTGAAGCTCAACGGCAGCTCGTCGCTGCAGTACCTGGACTGCAATGAGAACGGGTTGACGTCGCTGAAGCTCAACGGCAGCTCGCCGCTGCAGCACCTGTCTTGCAATAAGAACGGGTTAACGTCGCTGATTCTCAGCGGCTGTACGTCGCTGACAGAAGTGGACTGCACCGACAACCAGTTGACAGAGTTGGATTTCAGCGGTTGCACATCATTGATCATACTGAGTTGCTACAACAATCAGTTAACAACACTGAATCTCAGCAATTGTACGTCGCTGATGGGGCTGGCCTGCGACAGCAATCAGCTGCCGTCGCTGGATATCAGCACTTGTACGAAGTTGCGGACATTGATGTGCGAGAACAATCCCGGCGACGGAGTTTCAACCTTCCCGATCACAGCCTGGTTCGACAACTCGAACATACCGGCGAATCTCAGAATATTGCCCATGGAGTGGACCTACGACGACAAAACGATCGCCATCGATTTCCGAAAGACGGAATAGCCACCCTAACCCTTGTTCCTAACCGATAACAAACACAAACGCGATGAAAACCCTGAAAACGTTTTACCTGCTGACCCTTTCAACCCTCCTTTCCCTTGCCGCCTGCAGCAAGGATGAAGGATCTGACACCCCACAGCCTCTGACCATCGAACAAACCGAGTATACGCTCGACGCCATCGACAACCGCTCTACGACCCTCTCCTTCACGGCCTCGGCCGCCTGGACACTCTCCGTCACCGGCGAAGACTCGGACTGGCTGACCGTCACGCCCTCAATCGGCACGGCCGGCAGTAAGAGCGTCACACTGACCGCCGCGCCCCGAATCACGGAGGAGTCCCGCACGGCTTATGTGGACATCGCCTGCGGAGCGCAGACCGTGCAGATAACCGTTACCCAGACAGGGGCATCCGCCGATGCGGATTTCACCTCGCTCTTCGACCCGGTATTCGCGGATTTTCTGGAACAGGAAGACATTATTTCCGATGTGGGAAAGATCACGCGGCAAGACATGGAAACGATTGCCAGCGTCACCGAACTGGAAATTGGGAGTGGCCACAGCAGTTCCGAATCTCTGACCGACCTGCGGGGTATCGAGTTTTTCAAATCGCTGAAACATCTGGGTTTCCAAGAAACGGCTTGGACCTCACTGGATGTCAGCGGCTGTTCAACACTGACACTACTATACTGTTTAAGAACAGAATTTACGAAGTTGAATGTCAGCGGCTGCACAGCGTTGCGGACATTGGACTGCGAAGGGGACAGATTGACGTCGTTGGATGCCGGCGGGTGCACGGCGTTGGAGATTCTGAGCTGCAAAAAAAGCAGGTTGACGTCGTTGAATATCAGCGGCTGTACAGCCCTGAAAGAACTGAACTGCCGCGACAATCAGTTGGCGACGCTGGACCTCGGCCAATGTCCGGAGCTGCAGAAATTGGACTGCTGCGACAATGGCATGACGTCGCTGGATATCAGCCATTGCACGGCATTGCAGGAGCTGCATTGCTTCGACAATCTGTTGACGGGGTTGGATATCAGCAAAAACCGGGCATTGAACTACTTGCGGTGTGAAAGGAATCCCGGCAACGGACTTTCGACATTCCCGATCACGGCCTGGTTCGACAACGAGACGCGTCCGGAGAGTTTGTCGATCAACTACTTATCGTGGGTATACAATAATCGGGATACCACCATCGACTTCCGGAAGGCGGAATAACCTCACCCCAGGAACCGAGTTTTAACCGATCATGAATCATACGCCATGAAAAACCTGAAATCATTTTACCTGCTGGCACTTGCTGCCGCCCTTGCCTTCGCCGGCTGCAAGAAGGATGATGGCGGCAATCCCCTTCCCGGGACCCTGACCATCGAGAAGACCGAATATGCGCTTGACGCCGTCGAAAATCGGACCGCAACGGTCGCGTTTACCGCCGCGGCCGGCTGGACCCTCTCGGTCGTGTACGACGATGCCGAATCCGCCGCCGACTGGCTGACCGTCACGCCCGCGAGCGGTACGGCCGGCGAACAGACCGTCGAACTGTCGGCCACCCGCAATTACCGGACATCGGACCGCACGGCTTACGCCGATCTGGTCTGCGGGGAGCAGAGCGTGCGGCTGACCGTCACCCAGGCAGCGGCATCCGACGACACGGATTTCACCACCCTGTTCGACCCGGACTTTGCGAAGGAGTTGCAGAAACAGGGTATTATTGCCGACGCGGAGAATATCACGCCGGAGGATATGGAAAAGATCGCCACAATGACCGAACTGGATGTTTCGGGAACTTATGAAAACCCCGGCACCCTGACATCCCTGCAAGGAATCGAGTATTTCGAGTCGCTGACGCAGTTGTCCTGCTACTACAATCAGTTGACGTCGCTGGGTATAAGCGCGAACACGGCGCTGACGACGTTGTGGTGCTACAACAATTCGTTGACGTCGCTGGATGTCAGCGGCTGCACGGCGCTGACGGAGTTGTCCTGTCCCTTCAATCAGTTGACGTCGCTGGATCTCAGCGTGAATACGGCGCTGACGGGGTTGTCCTGCAGCTCCAATCAGTTGACGACGCTGGATGTGAGCGCGAACACGGCGCTGACGGAGTTGTACTGCTACGGCAATCAGTTGACGTCGCTGGATGTCAGTGCGAATATGGCGCTGATGTGGTTGTCCTGCTCCTACAATTCGTTGGAGACGCTGGATATCAGCAAAAACACGGCGCTGACGCAGTTGGACTGCTCCTCCAATTCGTTGACGACGCTGGATGTCAGTGCGAACACGGCGCTGACGTGGTTGTCCTGCGAAAACAATCCTGGAGACGGGGTGTCGACATTCCCGGTCACGGCTTGGTTCGACAACGATACGAAACCGGACAATTTGGAAATTTACCAGGGACAGTGGACGTACGACGGCAAGACCATCACCATCGACTTCCGAAAGGTGGAGTAATTCCCCCCCCCACGTTGACGCGCCAAAGACGGTCCGGAGCACTCCGGGCCGTCTTTCGTTTGCCGACAAGCCCCGCCGCCATCACGGCAAGGCGAAATAGTGCTCTTCCAACATCCGCTCGATATCCGACTCGCGATAGAGAATCTTGCCGCAGATGCAGTAATAGGGAATCTCATGCGAGGAGCGATGCTCCTGCAACGTACGGCGGCTGATCTTCAACCGCTCCGACAACTCGCGGTCCGTCAGGTAACGCTCGCCGCCCAGTGTCGGACGACTCAACTCCACACAGCGGTCCAGATCCCGCTCCAACTGCTCCAATGTGCGGAGCAGCTCCTCCGGACGGTCGTCCGTTTGAAAAACCAATTGCTTGTCCATAACCGTCCCGTTTTACGACTGGCGCCGACAGCGGTAGGCCGCCGAGGCCAGCAGCCGTTCGACATCCGCGGTTTTGTAGTAGACCTTGTGGCGGATCTGCGTGCAGGGCAGCAGTCCCCGTTCGCGGTAACGCTGCAGGGTCCGTTTCTGAATGTTCAGCAGGAGGCACACCTCCTCGTTGTCGAGCCAGTGCTGCAGCGTCTTGTCCTGACGCCGGCACAGTTCCGACACCCGCCGTGCCAGCGCCTCGATGCGTGCGACCAGGCGGTCGTAACTCCGTTTTTCAACCATCATGTACTCCATAATCTTGTGCGTTTAGGGTTTCGGGAGCGAAGATAGGGCTTCCCGGGCCGATTGATCCGCCACCGACGCGCTATGGCAGTGGTTGGCGTCGGTGTGGCACCGGTTGGCGTCGGTTGCAGGGGTGCGACGCCTCCCAAAGAGCTGGATTCGGACGTGCCGTCCGGAGGGGGGCAGGCGGCACGCCGGGGAATCGGCATCGGGACGGAATGCAGACGGGGTGTCCCGGAATTCCGCGCCGGTCCGGGTGTGTCGCCCGGGGGTTCAGGCGGCACGCCGGGGAATCGGCATCGGGACGGAATGCAGACGGGGTGTCCCGGGATTCCGCGCCGGCCCGGGAGTGCCGCCCGGGCGGATGGCATCCGTTTCGGCCGCAAAGGTACCGCAGAGCCGTCGGGCCGGGGCGCATCGAGCCGCAGGCGGTTTTGCCGCCGATCTTCCTCGACGCGCCGGTGCTGGTCGAGGTTTCAGGGGCGGCGGGCGAGCGTATCGGCGTCAAAAATCCGTCCCGGGCCGGGCTCCGCGGTGGAGGATGACGTCCGAACCCGGATACCATCCGCACCGGCTCCGTTACGGCACCGAGATTCCGCTCACGAAGGACCTCCTTCGCGTTCCTCCACAGCGCGGGTAGTCCTCCCCTACCCGATTCCGCCAACCGGCCTCGGAGGTGTACGCTCCTCGGAGAGGCGTCCCGCTTCGCCTCCACCGACCCGGAAAACCTCCGACCTCCCACCCGGCATCGGGATCTCCATCGGCCCACCCATACTGACATCAACAAAACAGCAAAACATATTAGGGAAGCATGACCCGAAATAAAACAGCACAACAACACAATAACAAAACACCAAAACAATACAACAACACAACTGTACAACGACACAACAACAAAACCGCACAACTGGAAATCAGAAGGTCATGAATTCTGGGTGTCAAGACTTCACGACGCCATGTCGTCAAGACTTCCGGACGTCAGTCAGTACTGAAGTCAGTACTGAATTCAGTCATTCAGTCAGTACTGAAGTCAGTCAGTACTGACGTCAATCAGTCAGTCACTTTTTGGAAGGGCGAGTCTTCCGGGCCCTTCCATTTTGACCGGTTTTGTTCCCGAAGTCGGCTTCGGGAACGGGTGGTTCGCCTCTTTGCGCTGGCCGGCGAACAAGCGGGAACGGGACGTGATATTCGACCCGTTTTTGAGTCCTCGGAGCATTATATGTTCGGGACTCAGCAAGCTGTGTTTTCCGTTACGCGAAATAGATTTCGTAACAGAAAACAGCTTGCCCGCAAGGGGGTTGAAAACTCCTCCGAAGTCGTCGCTTTTTACCGGGCACCCCGTGTGCCGAGACCGATTTCTTGGCGACCATCGGACCCTCGCCATTTTCACTCGAAATTAGCTCCGCAGAGCTCTGTTTTTGCACATTACCGCACACAAAAACGGGGCAAATCCCGCTGGATTTACCCCGTAAAAAAGGCTTGATTCGATTCAATTTTTCGCGAATAAATGCTCGATTTGCAGTTTAGTTTTGGTCAATTCAGAGCGCTTATTCAAGGCCCGCCTGCATAAAATTTGGCGCTATAATACGTGTTTTCCGGCTTTTCAGAAAGAGGTTTCAGGTACGTATTTTCGATGCTCAACCGCTCAATTTCCACCCTCAACTCGGCAGCGTCGAGCACCAAAGACAGCCCGTCTGAGGACAAAAAAGGGCCGGTTCCGAAGTTCGAAACCGGCCCTTTCTGTTCAAACGAGGCGGCATCTACACAAAGCAACCCTCCTCGAGCGGCGTAAGATCTTCGAGAACCTGCTTGATATGCTGCTCGCGCGAACGCGGACAGATCAGCAGGGCATCCGGCGTATCAACCACGATATAGTCATGCAACGAATCCACGACGACGACCTTCTTTCCGGCCGCCTTGATCAGGCTGTCGGTCGTATCGTAGAGTTTCGAGAAGGTCGGCACGACGTTGCCGTCGGCATCTTTCGCCGAGAGTTCGTAGAGCGATCCCCACGTCCCAACGTCGTTCCACCCGAAATCCGAACTCCGCACAAAGACATTATCGGCCTGTTCCAGAACACCGTAGTCAATCGAAATCGACGGACAGCGCGCAAAGATCTCCTCCACGGAGGTTTGCTCCTCGGGCGTAGCGAATCTGTCAGCTTGCCCGTCAAAGAGGCCGTATACCTCCGGCAGATGGCCTTCGAGCGCTGAGAGAATGCTCCGCGTCGACCAGACGAAGATACCGGCATTCCACAGGTAGTTGCCGGCAGCCAGATAGCTCATAGCGGTCTTCAGATCGGGTTTCTCGCGGAACGATGCAACGGGCGAGATCTCCTCGGCGGATGCAGTCTGGATGTAGCCGTAGCCCGTATCGGGGCGCGAGGGACGGATACCAATGGTAACCAGCGCGTCGTGCGTCTCGGCGAACTCCATGCAGGAGGTGATGTTGCGCCGGAACTCCTCCTCATCGAAGATGAAGTGGTCGGACGGCGCCACGACCATCGTCGAATCGGGCTGCAGCGCCTTGAGGCGGAAGGCCGCATAGGCGATACAGGGAGCCGTATTGCGTCCGACGGGCTCGCACAGCACCTGTTCGGGCCGGAGCTCAGGGAGCTGTTCGAGAACCAGTTGCCGGTAGGCGGCATTCGTAACGACAAGGAAGTTCTCCGCCGGGATGATCGGCGCAAAACGCTCGAATGTATGGCGGATGAAACTCTTCCCGGTGCCCAGAATATCGAGGAACTGCTTGGGAAGATGGCGTCGGCTGGCCGGCCAGAACCGGCTGCCGACACCTCCGGCCATGATGACGCAGTAACGATTGTTGGCTGTCATAAGCCCTGTCGATTTATCGCTCGGCCCGCATCGGATTTTCCAGGAAGTCCTTGTAGGCAAGGCGGATGCCGTCCTCAAGCTCGGTCTTGTAGGTCCAGCCCAATGCCGTGGCCTTCGAGACGTCGAGCAGCTTGCGCGGTGTGCCGTTCGGCATCGAGGTATCCCAGCGGATCTCGCCCTCGTAACCGACCACTTTGGCTACCAGTTCGGTCAGTGTCCTGATCGTCAACTCCTTGCCCGTACCGGCATTCACCGTCTCGTTGCCCGAGTAGTTGTTCATCAGGAAGACGCACAGATTGGCCAGGTCATCCACATAGAGGAACTCTCGCAACGGGCTGCCGTCGCCCCAGCAGGTCACGTAGGGAAGCCCCTGCTCCTTGGCCTCGTGGAAGCGGCGGATCAAAGCCGGAAGCACATGGCTGTGCGTCGGGTGGTAGTTGTCGTTCGGACCGTAGAGGTTCGTCGGCATCACGCTGATGTAGTCCGTGCCGTACTGACGGTTCAGAAACTCGCAATACTTCAGCCCCGAGATCTTGGCCAGCGCATATGCCTCGTTCGTCTTCTCCAACTCCGAGGTCAGCAGGCACGACTCCTTCATCGGCTGCGGAGCCATGCGCGGGTAGATGCACGACGAGCCCAGGAACTCCAGTTTCTTGCAGCCGTTCTGCCAGGCGGCGTGGATGACGTTCATCTCGAGGATCATGTTGTCGTACATGAAGTCGGCCAGGGCGCTCTGGTTGGCCTCGATACCGCCGACCTTCGCCGCTGCGAGGAAGACATATTCGGGACGCTCCTCGGCAAAGAAGCGCTCTACATCCTCCTGACGCGTCAGATCCAGCTCCTTGTGGGTGCGAGTAATGATGTTCGTATAACCCTGGCGCTGCAACTCGCGGACAATGGCCGAACCGACCATGCCGCGGTGTCCGGCGACATAGATTTTTGCGTTTTTCTCCATCATAAGGCGTCCTATTTTACGATACCCTTCTCGAGGTACTCGGCCAGGTTCGTGCGGATCTCATCACCGGCACGCTCCACGGCCACTTTTGCCATGTCGGCATCGATCATGATCTTCACCAGTTGCTCGAACGAGGTCTTCGTGGGATTCCAACCTAGTTCGGCCTTGGCCTTCGAGGGATCACCCCACAGGTTTACGACATCCGTCGGACGATAGAAGTCCTTCGAGACCTCCACCAGCACACGGCCCGTGGCCTTGTCGATACCCTTTTCGTTCTCGCCCTCGCCGACAAATTCCAGTTCGATGCCCACGTATTTGAAGGCAAGATAGCAAAATTCCCGGACAGAGTGCTGCTCGCCCGTGGCAATTACGAAGTCTTCGGGCTTTTTGTTCTGCAGAATCAGCCACATGCACTCCACGTAATCCTTGGCATATCCCCAGTCACGCAGCGACGAAAGGTTACCCAGGTAGAGTTTGTCCTGTTTGCCCTGGGCGATACGGGCGGCGGCGAGGGTGATCTTGCGCGTCACGAAGGTTTCGCCACGACGCTCGGACTCATGGTTGAAAAGAATACCCGAGCAGCAGAACATATTGTAGGCTTCGCGGTACTCCTTGATGATCCAGTATCCATAGAGCTTGGCCACGGCATAGGGGCTGTAGGGATGGAACGGGGTCTTCTCGTTCTGCGGAACCTCCTCTACCTTGCCGTAAAGCTCCGAGGTCGAAGCCTGATAGATGCGGCAGGGATCGGCAAGTCCGCACTGGCGAACGGCCTCAAGAATACGCAGCACACCCGTAGCATCGACATCGGCCGTGAACTCCGGAGCATCGAACGAAACCTGTACATGGCTCTGAGCCGCTAGGTTATAAATCTCATCAGGACGTACTTTTCCAACGACCTGCAGAATACTCATCGAGTCGCCAAGGTCAGCGTAATGCAGGTGGAAATGAGGCTTTCCCTCCAGATGAGCAATACGCTCGCGGTAATCGGTCGACGAACGGCGGATCGTGCCGTGAACGTCATAACCTTTGTCCAACAACAGTTCAGCCAGGAACGAGCCGTCCTGGCCTGTAATCCCAGTGATTAAGGCTGTTTTCATTTTTTATAATTATAGTTGTGATTTCCCTTAAAAGGAATTGATCTCAAGTATTATTTACGAGCCAGTTTATTGTATAAAATACGGCGTAAGTAATTCGGCATGATTCGAACGACAAAACGACTGATATCATTTAGGATCATCCGAGGCAATCCAATATATCCCAAGCGGAATAGTTCCCTTTGAAATTTAAGTTCCGTCATTGCATAACGCCATCCACCTCGGCGTTTATAAACATCCGGACTAGTGCGAAACCAGAGTAATGACTGTGGGATATTCCCCAATTTGCAGCCATGTTGTAACATCCGGCACCATAACCAATAGTCCTCAAATAAGGGAAAATGCTCATACCCTCCTACTTCCAGAACCTTCTTCTTACGGAATAGAACAGTGGGATGATTCATCGGATTCCGAGTCTGACCAAAACGATACAACTCGTCTGGCGTTGATGGCAATTTTCGCTCAGATACTACATGATCGGGGGTGTCAATAAACTCATCCACCCAAGATCCGACCACGGATATGTCAGGATGTTGAGAAATGAATCGAATTTGTTTTTCAAAACGATCCGGCTTGGAGATGTCATCCGTATCCATTCGAGCGACCAAATCGAAAGAACAAAATTTTAATCCTTCATTCAGAGCTCGCCCCAACCCTTGATTTTGTGACAATGGAACAATCTTTAACGGCGCAGATTGCTTAAATTGACTAATAACCGCTTCTAACCGATCCGTCAGAGGCCCATCTTTAACAAGCACAATTTCAGCAGGTTTCAACGACTGGTCCTCCCAGATACTTTTCAGGGAAAGGCGTAACCAATCAGGGTTCTCTTTCCAATACACGGAAAGCAGAACCGAAAAATTCGTTCGGGACATTTATCAGTTATTCAGTAAGATAACACCTTCAATTATATAAGGATATTTAGAACTGAATTTCCTTGCAAAAAACATGTCTGATCTTTTCCTCATCAGAATCTTAAAATACATGAGGTCCCATTCCGACAAACAGAACGATCCCATTCAATTTCTCTCATATTACAAGTTGTTCCATCAGGCAATCTGAAAATCATTATGTGCTATTATCAAGAAAACATGCCTATCCTTTATAGCCATAAATAAATTTCTACATTAATATCCATTGAGGCATCTGGATATGATTGTTATAATTGGATTGCTGCCATTTATACGGCGCAACTATGATATTGTTATTATGCTGATTTAACCATGCAGCCCACCAGCTAAAGGAACTATTAGCTATAATATTGTGCCTACATAACGACATCAACTGCATGTCCAAATAGCTATTCTTTTCTTTGTTCCAATCAACATAAGAATAGCTATCGTTGTTTAGAAGTTGATTGAGATTAGTTCTGCACCAATCTATATCATCTGAAAACACAAAAAAATGACATGGACTGTTTATATGTTGTTTAATAAACTGTATTGCCGATTTATAATACGAGATCGTACAAATCCCTTTATAGATAGAGTTCTTTAAATAATCTCCCCTGCGAATATGAATACTTATAGAATGCTCAAAAGATTGAATCTTTTCAGCTGTTTGTATATTTTTGTTATCTTTGAATGGTTGAAAACTATACAACCTCCGAATTTCCCGTTCGCATGATTCAAAATAACGATAATTCTGCCAATATCCATCATAATATCTACTAATATCAAGAGATAAAACACTCTCATCAAAACTGCCATCTTGCCTTTCTTTACACACCGTTTTTTTGTGTGGCAAGATTCGTCGATAAATTCGCCATAACGAATAATGGCGAGTATATCGCGTTAATTGTCTGATGTCACATTCATTAGCTCGATGAAGTTTTAGGTTGAAAACACGTTCTATTTCCAATCCATTGTGAACATTATAGGTATCAAAAAGAGAGGTATCAACAAGTACGGCATCACCGAACTTCGTTTCCAAAGATTTAGCTAATGCGTATTGAAACATTTGATTCCCCAAACCTCCAATAATATTAACTATTTTCATGTTGTTAGAAATTATAAATACCAACGAATTGCATCATATAACACCGTTACTATTTTTTTAATTTTATTCCACCAAGATCGATCCCGTCCTTTATTAAAATAGGAATCAAATTTTACTTTATCTCGGAAGATAATTTTAGGTGTAAATTGACAAGGCCATTCTTCTGGCCAGCAATACTCTTGGGATAATATTTTACAAGGATGACTTCGTAAGTATTTAT
>ERZ772835.1241-NODE-1241-length-13665-cov-2.60309_pt1 | contig 13665 bp, 7 predicted proteins | sample MGYA00511901_ERZ772835 | MGnify/ENA primary metagenome ERZ772835 (study PRJEB29015, sample SAMEA2737729) | human gut metagenome | biome: human gut; feature: human-associated habitat; material: faeces | place: China | collected 2012 ...
TTTATTCCGGTAATAGACCAGACCTTCCACGAATACGGTACCCGCAGGGTATTGACCGCTTTTTTCAAAATCATCCGTCGGTTGCAAGAAAGGCTTATCCAAACGACCGATCAATTTTGTCGGGTTATTTACATCGAACAATGCTTGTCCGGCACAATAAGAGTTCGCAGGATAAGCGGTATCCCCTTTTTCTCCCGGTTCGTTTTTACCGTTATACAACAGAACGATGCCATCCTTTGTCAAGATAGCGGGAGGTCCACATTCGGTCAACTGGCTATCAAAATAGCCGGAACGGGGAGAGAACAATTTAAGCAACTCACCATTCTCGTCCAACAGTGGGTCCCAATCTGTTAAATTATCGGAGGTAGCCGCATATACATTCTTCTCCCCCCAGTACATGAAATACTTGCCATTCACTTTCGCAATGACCTGCTTATCTCCCTTTAAAGTCGTGACTAACGATGCGGATTTGGTCGCCTCATCCTTGAATTTGCCATTATAGGCTTTCTCAAAAGCCGGACCGAACTTCGTCCAGTGTTTCAAATCCTTTGAGGTCGCCACCGCCAGACGAGGCACCTTGCGGTTCCATTGCGTATATAGCAAGACATACGTACCATCCTCGGTCATAGCAATACGAGGATCTTCCGTACCTCCGGGACATTCGTTCTCTACTTGATTATCTTTAGCCGGATAAAAAGCAGGCTTCGTATCCCTCTCGAAATGGATACCGTCAGTAGAGGTCGCATATCCCAAACGGGAAGTCCGGGAACCGATTCCCTGAGCGGAGTTATCTTCCGCACGGTACATCACCACAATCTTCCCATCGTAAATCGTAGCCGCCGGATTAAATGTGTCACTCTCCTCCCATGCTACAGAATCTTCCCGCATCGGGCAATAAAACTTAGTTGGTAACGGCTTAATTACCGGATTCACTCCTGTCGGACGCTCAAACCCGTCCAAGCACCAAGCTGTTTCCGATACAGCTTCCGCCGTCTGGTCTTTCTTTTGAGAGCCGCAAGCTACGGTAACCAATCCCAATAAGCCGAAAGTAGAGACTAATAATGTTTCTTTAATCATGTTATTCGTAGTATTAAGTTATATTTATTTTCCATATGAAGGGGGAGCTATCCGAGTTCCCCACGTCTTATCCGGCTTCCCGGATAATTTATATTCCAAGGTCGCCCCCCGATATAAATCCGACCAATCGATCCAAGTGCCCTCCATCTTCTTTCCATCAAGACTTAAGGAATGGATATACTCTTTTTTCTCATCACCCCCCTTGATAATCACGTCTCCCTCGGGCAAATGTAAAACAATCTTACGGAATACCGGACTATTCACAGAGAAACCTCCCACTCCGGGAATCTCTGGAAACAAACCGATACTGGCAAAGACATACCATGCTCCCATCGATCCTAAATCGTCGTTGCCCGGCAAACCGTTCACACGGCTACTATATTGTTCGTTCAGTATACGCCGGATCACTTGTTGCGCCTTATAAGGAGCCCCCGCCCAATTATAAATCCAAGGGATTTGGAAACTAGGCTCGTTACCGGAGGCGAACCATTCATCTCCATAACTAGCGTCCAAACGTCGGAACATCTCATCCAAACGCTTCTCCGCCGCTTCCTTTCCTCCTATACTATCGATCAACCCTTGCAAATCATAAGGTACCATCCAGAAATAATTCTTATATGTCGATTCCCGCCAATCCGCATCATAACGTTTCCACGAGCCATCCTCGTTTCGGGACTGCAACCAACCGGTCTCCTTATTAAAAAGATTCTTCCAGTTCATCGCCCGTTGCGTATACCAATTACAAACCGGCTCATCATTGCAGGCTTGCAAGGCGAAACGGCCAATCGCAAAATCAGAAGATGTATATTCCAGTAAGATCGAAGCGTCGTAATACCCTTTCTCCAAATACTGTTCCAAGCCCGGTCGAGTCAAAACACCTTGGGAATTAGCCCCCGGCACTTCTGCTCCATAACGCATAGTCCGCAGTAAAGTTCGAGGATCATAGTTGCGAGCTCCAAACGCATACGCATTGGCTACAAGAATCGGAGTCGGGTCCCCCTGCATAACACCTGTCTCTATATTCGCCAGTACCCAACGAGGGAAGCCACCACCGGATTGCTCGGCAAATAAGTAATGAGACATAACGATATCCGAGGTCTCCTCGGGAGCTAGCATAGCGATCAAAGCAGTCTGCGTACGATACGTATCCCAATTACTGAAAGAGGTATAGAATTTTCGGGCTGTCTTATGCACTTGGCTATCCGCCCCCATATATTCCCCATTCACGTCGCTACAAACATTCGGATGGATTAATGAACGATATAGATGCGTATAGAATTGCATCTGGCGATCCTCGTTATCTCCCTCTACCTCTATCTTCCCGAGGTATTCATTCCATTTATCTTGCGTCGCCTGACGGACCGCAGAGAAGTCCCAAGCGGGATTCTCAACCCTCAAATTCTCTCGGGCATTCTCCACCGAGACATAAGAAACACCGATCTTATACTGCACCGCCTGATTCCCCTCTTTCAACGGAAAAGTAAAATACACCCCCGAGTGACTGCCTTCCGCAAACGTATGATTCGCATGTAGTCGCTCCTCCTTCCATGTACCAAAACTCTCCGCATCCGCATCGAACTCAGCCACAAAGTAAACTTTATAGGGAGTTGGGATTCCACAGAAAGCACCACCCTCCGCATATCCCTCGCAACTATGAGGACCCGTAATCTTAATAGCGGCTACTTGGATAGAGGTAGCGGCTACTCCTCCTCCGATAATCACGGTACCCTGCTTTTCCTTGGAAGAAAACGTATAACGAGCCATACCCGTACGTTCCGTAACGGTTAATTCCGCACGTATAGAATGATCTACGGTGGCTGCGTAATAACCGGCCGTTCCGATCTCCTTGCCGACCGGAGTCTGCATATTCAAGATACTATCCGGAGAAACCCGTAAAGCTCCGGCAATCGGAAGCGTAGGGAAATTTCCCATATGATCGCATCCCGCACCACTCAATTGATTGATAACAAAGCCTAGTTGTTTCGTGAAATAAGTCGGGGTAAACTGTACCATACCGAAGGGATAGGTAGCCCCCGGATACAAATATCCGGAAGCCCACCCATTACCTTGAGTCCCTATCAGGGTATTGGTCTTAGAAACGAGATTTGACGCATTTACCAAACCTCCACACAACAAGAAAACATAGCTAACCACACATATTCGCCTTAAAAGCTGTTTACATTTAAACATGGTAATAGATCCTTTTTATTATTTAGCCTTTTATACTATATACCCTTCAATAGAATAAAACACTTACGGCGTAATAATTAAAAAACAGCTATTAACATAAGTCAACAAAAAGGGAATCATATGATTCCTATTCCGCAGGCAGCGATAGCGTGTGTTTTCCACTTTCCAACAGGATCGAACCCGCCGATATTTCTACATTATTCCCATCTAACACACAATTCGATACGTTAAATGGAGCGATAAAGGTCGCCATACTATTCGCCGGTATCTCCAGATCGAGGGAAAGCGATCGGTTCTCCATAGTCCAAGACACACGTGCCGTACCGTAAGGGGTCTCTCTCGCCGCCCTCGCCCACGTCACGCCATTCGGTATCTGAGGTTTGATAAAGAAATGTTTATAGCCCGGCTCATCCTCATCCGGCAAGATCCCTCCGACCGCCTGACAGAACCAAGCGCCAATGCCATTGAAACAATTATGAACCTTACTACGTTCTCCCGACCAGTATTCCCAAGTCGTAGAAGCCCCTTGATCGATCATATATAGATATCCCGGTAGCTCTCTCTTTTTCAGCATGGAATAGAGAAAATCAGCCTCTCCGTTCTTTATCGCCCAATCGGTCAAGATCGTAACACCCACCAAACCGGAACCGATATGGCCCTTACAATTCTCCAAAGTCTCTCGATATAAACCTTCCTTTACCTCGGGCATATGCTGTTCATCTGTCACGCCGACCAACATCGGATAAATCCGATCGATCTGGGAGCCTGTAGCGTACTGTTTCTTCTCCGGATCATAGAAAGTCTTCTGGATAAGCTCGTTCAATCGTTGGCGACGCTCTTTATACTTAGCGGCATCCTCCGCTTTCCCCAATACCTTCGCGATCTTCTCCATCGTAGTGAGGCAATCGCTTATAAAGCAGTTGCTAACCAGATCTACCGATGACTGCGCCGTATAATCGACACCCGCCGGAGCCAACCAATCCCCTAAATACCATGCCCGATAATCCGTATCCGGCCAACGTTTCAGCAACCCATCGACCGTATACGCATCCACATAACGCAACCAATGTCGCATAACCGGATAATATCGCTCGATCAGACGGCTATCCCCATAATTCAAATAAGTCTGCCACGATCCCGTGATAATAAAGCCACACCAATACGGACCACCTCCCGCCGGGTATGGATTCGGTACGCAATGCGGCATACCCCCATCCTCACGGATGCAATCCTGCCACATCTGCATCCAGTTCATATACACGGAAGAGCCCTCATACAATGTCTGGAAACTCTTACAAGAGGCATTTCCATCCCCACCGTATCCCATACGCTCATAATGCGGGCAGTCTACGATATAACCACTGAAAGCTAGGTTCTTGAAAGTATATTTGATCATCGCATAGATAGCATTCAAGTCCGGATCCGAGCACTCGAAAGACGAGGCATCCTTATAATCCGTATGAATCAGATAGCCGGTTACCTCCTCGGGGGCTTTCGCCAAACCGGATATCCTTATATATTGAAACGCATGGTGGTTAAATTTATTTCGGAATACCTCTTTGCCTTGTCCGGAACCGATATACCAATCCTCATACTGTCCGTTCTCCTCTTGTGGCTTGAAATCTTCGTTTTCATTTAACCAATCCGTATATTCCATACGGACCCGGTGGCCTTCCGGCAATTTCGGGAAACTCAGCTCGACCCAACCATTCAACGCCTTTCCCATATCTACGAGCCAAATACTGTCCCCTATCTGCTTGATTTCCTTGGGACGGATAATCTCTTGTATTCGATTAGGCTCACACATCTGGGGACTTACCTCTATCCCGGGTACCTCCACCTCCAATACCGGCGTCCAATCCAGTTTGTCAAGCGTAGCCGTTGTCAAATCCGGCAACGCCTTCCGCCCATCCACACATTCACCCCCGAATTGATGGGGATACCAAGTACCGGTACCGGTCTCACCATACATACTTCCCCGGCCTTCCCAAGAGCTATCTGTAACGAGTAACGTACTTGTAGCGCCATTTCTTTGAATCTCGTCCAATTGCAGTTTAACCAACGGCCCATCATGAACGGCATTAAAAGTAGCTTTTCTGTACCAGCCACGGCCCAACCAGAGCAATAAGTCGTTTATTCCCTGCTTTGCGTACGGCGTAAGATCGTACGTCACCGATAATGATCTTTTGTTTAATTGAGATACCGCAGGCGAGAGAACATCTTCCGATACCTTCCTCCCATTTAAATAGATCTCATGATACCCTAAGGAGTTTACATGAAGGAGTAATGTGGCATCACGGTCTTGAAGCTCGAACTTATTCCTTAACATCGGATTCTTCTCATCCGGCATCCCTATATATTTCCCTTGCCATTCCGCTTTATCCAAAAGCCCGATCCCAAAGCGATTGATTGGACTCCAATCCGAGGATTCCCCCTTATCGTCCCATACCCGGACTTTCCAATAGGCCAGCACACTAGATCGCAACTCTTTCCCTCGATAAGGGACCATCACGGAAGCGGACGATTCCACCTTACCTGAATTCCATAGATCGGCTTTGCCTTGAGCCAGCAAGGAACTATCCGTGGCTACTTGTATCTCAAAATACGCTTGCCGCATAGTTTGCCCGTCTGTCTCGATTTTCCAGCTAAAATGGGGATGGGTATTGTCGATCGCAACCGGATTCTCCAAGTTCTCACAACGAAGATCTTTTAAGATGAACCTCCGCCCGGATTCACAGCCCGACATCAGTAACAATAGGGTCACAAAGTAGATAGATATACATTTCATGATAAATAGATTGAGATTACGCATGAATATACTTTCTAATGGCTTACGATACTTATATCCCCGGTAAATATTAAGATTTATTAAACAAGAAGGGCGAGCCACTCGCAAATGACTCGCCTTCCTACGATTCCTCAAGAATGGCTAGAAGCGGATCTTGTAGGATTGATTTTCGATACGGATGATATAGGCACCTTGCGGAATGGTTATCATCGTCTCACCAATTGGCAAGGTTAAAGCCTTATATAGTTGACCGCCGAATGTCACTAGATAAGCCGTACTCACATGAGCGGACTGGATATGCAATACCCCGTTCGATCCCCAGACTTTCAAGTCATTGGATTCGAGTTCGGCATTGCCTACGGTGGCGTTTTTCATGATTCCGGTGATAGAGATCGTAATGTCGGACGCGATACCCTTGATCTCGTATTTACCGTCAGAGGTCGGCTCAATCACCTTATCACCTACTTTCACGATAGGGGTAGATTGATCGTAGTCCGCTTCCAGCGTAAGAGAGAAAGAGAAGCTGCCACCCTCTTCCACGGAGTAGGTTCCGGCGGAAGGATTCAACGAGGCACCTTCAACGGATGGAAGAACGACGCTGAATGTCACTACCGGATCCGGTTCGGAAGAGACTGCGGTTACTTTCGATAGGGTGGTCAAAGTCGTAGCGATCTGGTCGCTCACCTTACACGTGATTACGCAACGGTACGTACCCACCTCGGGAGCCTCTACCTTATAAGAATCAGCCAACGGCTCGGCAGCACGTAAGAGAGACAAGGATATCGCTTGAGGTGCTGGGGTCTTTGTCGTTGTCTTCTTATCAATCCATGTACCATTCTCTAATCTCTGCCATTGGAAAATCACCGAGGTATAAGATTCGCCGGGGACAGCGGTAGCCATCAAGTCAATGGAGGAGCCTTCTTCCACGGTCTTATCTCCGATCGGAGCGATCGCGAGAGCTCCCGTGCCGCTAACTTCTGAGATCAAGCCGACACTATCTGCGAATATACCCGCATTCTCAACCGTAGTATTGACTAGCTTGGCTTGTTCATCGGCCGACGACAAGATCAGTACGCCCTCATTCTTGATCTCACCTAACCGGTTCGTGCCGGAGAGAGCCAGTTCCGCTTTCGCCTCCGGGGTAACAGTCAGCGTAGGAGCTGTCACGTTCGTCAATTGAATGGTAGCGGTATCTTTAGCGGCAGTCTCATTTGATATCATGATATCCCCTACTATCGCGTTCTCTATTACAGAATCCTGTTGATTGATCCTGAGAGAGTCTAGCATTACGGCTTCCGCCACGATCTTCAGATCCGTGAGGACAGATGGCACGGACAAGGTACCCTTGGCCTTGTCATACGTATATCCCTTTACGTTTACCTCAACACTATCGGGCAGTTCGTAACCCTCCAGCGCCAGTAAGGTAAGGTTCAGCGTACTATTTCTCTGGATGGATTTGACGGTATCCGCCAATGAGATGTTCTTCAAGTCGTATGTTATCGTATAAGAATCCTTGATACTGGGATCGTATTCCTCTATGTTCTTGAATTTACCCCAGAAATCATTATTCTTATAGACATCCAAGCAGCCTTCCGGGACCAATATCTTACAAGTCAAGGTATCTACGCTTTTAAGCGTTTCGACATCAATTCCCGGCATTAACGGTGACGAGAGTTTTATTGTCCGTAAATTGACGCAATTCCTTATTGACGAACCCATACCTTTCACTGAGGCCGGCACCGTCAACGAATCCAAGGAACTCCCGAAAGAATGCTGTATCTTCGTCACCGCATAATCTATTCCCCCCACGGTAAGGAGAGAAGGGATAATGGCATTACTTCCCCCTTTATAGTTAGAAAGCGTAGCTTCCGCATTGGCCTTATCTAACTCATAGGTATTGACTCCCTCTTTATATTCCTCATATCCATCTATTGTTATTTGCAGATCACCAAACAACGCTGGTACTTGAATCTTTTGTTCTTGGTCATTAATTTTCAGAAAGTCCGGTCTACAATACTCTCCTGTCTCTATAGATCTGCAACTTACGCTAAACCGAAGCGGCGTTCCATCTTTGCTTCGAACGGTTACATTTACGTCCTCTCCGTATTTTACTGATTCCGGCCCATCAAAACTTACATTCTTAGATTGATAAGTAATCTTCAAATCATTGGATGGAGCTACTCCCTCATCAGACTCAGAGATATTAGCCTCTTGTACCGGAAGACCTGAATAAGCCTTATAAACCTTACCGGCCCCCTTAGGAACAATAATTTTCAAGTTATCCTTGTCAACAACATCAAACAAATAACTTGCTATACCAACAGGAATATATCCTTTAAATGTGATGGAAGCCAGGGACTTCGGGAGCACATTATTAAAATACATAAACTCCTTGACCCTATATTTAGAGCCACCAAACGTCACAGAGTCCGGCACAATCAGATTCTTGGTTGTACTCGGGACATCGTTTATACAGGCTGTTTTGCCATCACGATCAAGACTGTAGGCATATCCTCCTATCACAGCTTTACCATATCCTGTGACATGTATAACTACATCCCCTGTCACATTGGATATCTTGTAGAACTTAGGTTCCATCTTATCTTCCTCCAAATGCCCCTGTGAATTTTCCATAGAGACACTATAGCTCATAGGATTCCCATACGATTCGTATTTAGGTTTTAACCTAAAGGTGAACGTCTCGCCATGTCCAACCTTCGCCGGACCTTCCACAAGCTCCATGTTCTTAAGATCATAGGTGATCTTGTGCATCACTTTCGCGTTCTCTTGCCCACTGGCAATCCACGTTCCACTACATAAGAAAGCCATCACCAACAGTGACAGTCTTAAACTAATTTTTTGTAAATCTAGTTTCATAAGCTAATATTTATAATGAACAATCGTTTTAACATTCGTTCACAGGTATGCTCATAGCTTCCCGTCTATGACCGGTGAGAGAGCCTAGGCCATGAACCATGAGAGAGCCTCGTCTATGAGGGGTGAGAGCCTAGGCTTTATCAGCCCTCATAGATGAGGCTCTCCGCCTTATCAGATCTCGTCCGGGCTCTCGCTATCGCCTCCGCCTCCGATACCTACCGTCAAGAGGATGGGGAACTTATAGGTACGCGGGTCCTTCACCAAGCCGTAATTCGCCCCCGCCTGCGTAGTGACGCTCAGCCAGTACTGCCCCTCGGCGAGTGGCGGGATCTGGATGATGATCTCGCTCTTGGTGTTGCGCACGATGAGGGAGACCTTCACGGGCGTGGCGCCCTCCTCGTCCTTGGTGAAGTAGACGCCTACAGATGGATCATCCCCCTTGATAAGCAGCGTGCTGCCGAAGATGATAGCCGGAGCGTTTGGAGTGATATGGAGGTTCTTCTCGTTCGTGGTAGAATCCGTGAGGCTCTCGATCATCGGGCCCACGGTAGCTACGTCGGCGTTCACGTAGATGTTTTCTAGCGCCTTCAGGAGGGTGGCGCTGGGGGTGAACATTACGGTGATCTTATTCTCCGTAGAGCGGAAGTCTGATTTCTTTCCGTCGAACGAGCCGTTGATAGTGAGCAGCCATTGCCCGAACTTGTTCACCACGCAACGGCCTTGGGCGAGGGCCTCGATCATCTCGTCGTAGGAGAGGTCGAGGATGTTGGTGATCGTCTCCGGACGATACTCGGTACGTTTCTTCACGATGCGGTTCGAGATGTCTGAGGTTCGCGTGGTTCCGGTAATGCGGATCTTTCCGGTGAAATCGCCGGTTTTCTCGGTTAACACGTTGTCGTACAGATCTACGGTCAAGATGGTCTTTTCTTCTGCCATGATGTTTTTTGTCTTTAATGCCCCGTGGTAGTGGGGCGTTACCTTTTAATAATGTTTATCACCCTTATTCGCGAAATAAGGGGAGGAGATATCGCACGTCCAACATAAACTAAAAAAACACGCATAACCACTATTTTTAACCGCATATCCACGATATATGCGCAATAAGCATAAATTTGGATTAATTAGAGGATACGATATCTGTATCCCCTTCAATTCCTATTTCTTAATAAATAGATAAAAGTGATTGTTTATCAATAATATTTTTTACATTTGCCAAGCCTTCCGTTGAAAATAGCCTATTATAGGTAATTTTTATGCTGAATAGGCTCTTCCCCTTATTTCGCGAATAAGGGTATCACCCAGCCGCCAAAAGCAAATCCACCTCTTCCGTCACCCTAGCGTTCGCACGATTCAATTCTGACTGTTCCAAAGAGGCCAGATAAAAACGTGTTGTTTTTTCCGAGGTATGCCCCAACGCTTGGCTAATGATCGATAAAGGGACTTGTTTCCGCAAGGCGTTCGTTGCCCATGTATGGCGGAAAACATACGAGGTCAGATGAATGGGGCGAGATAGCGCACGACCGATCTTCTTCAACGAGTTATTATACGAACGCAGTATCGCCTTGTATTCCTCATGCCCTACCTCTCTACCCGGAGATAAAATAGGGAAAAGGTACGGGGAAGAAGCGTCCGCATACTTATTAATCAACCGCCGCATCCCCGCTGTTATCCCGACACGGATTAAGATCCCCGTCTTCTTACGCCGATATACGATTTCCTCGCCATACAGGTTCGCCGTAGTCAAGCGAGCCATATCCGCAAAAGGCATGCCGCAAGATAAATAGGCGAACGTACAATAGTCGATCACGCACGCCAAATCCGGCTCCTCAGACTTCAAGGTCACGATCTCCCGGAGCGACTCGTTTCCCAACGCCCTAGATCCGGCTCTTTCCCGCTTCAAGTTCAAGTACGCGAAAGGCGATACGACGCAAGCCGGCAACAGACCATCCCGGCAAGCTTGGTTATAAATCGAGCGAAAGTTGCTGAGGTATGTATTCACGGTATTCACTCGCAAGCCGGCGGATTGCAGATAAGCGACAAAACGGCTTATTAAGCCCGGGGTTATCTCCGGGAAAAGAAGGTTTCTCCTACCCAGAAAGGCGCAGATCCAATTACGGGTAGTCCTATATAAATCGGCGGTGTTATGTTTCCCCGCTAAACGTTTCTCCCGGATGCGTTCGGTGGCATAGGTATAAAATGTGATGCCCGCCTTGCCCAAGCAGTTATTCTTTCTTTTGCTCATATCTCCTTTTTTGATGATTAAACGTATTATTATCTACCATCAAAAATAGCATAAAAACAAGATCAAGCCAAGTCCATCTCGGGCTCGTGAATCAAGTCGGTCATCACGTAGAAGTCGGCGTAGCCCTTGTTGGCTTTATACTCCGGATAAATAAGTAGCTACGGGGAATCTTTATAGATTAATGTTATCCAACTTAAAAGAGGAAGGGATTATCCCACATAAGTCGGAGACAATCCCTTTCTGCCGGAATAAAGTACTTTTAGAAAGATACGTCTACAGGGACGACCTCACTATAATTAACCTTACCGTTTGTCGTTACACCAACACGGATATACATCTTATTTCCGTTTCCTTTCATAATGGCCTGCTTATCCTTATTGTTGAAACTCGCACTTTCACTTAAGCCGATCTCTTGGGTTAATACCGTATTTAGGATATCCTTATCGGACACGTTCGTATAGTCAACAGTCACCAATTCCTCCGAGTTACCGGACATCTTATCGATATAAGGGCTGATATGCCAAGCCAAAAAAGCATTCTCTATCTTATAGTCATCCTTGCTACGAGTGATCGTATAGGATACCTTCAACTTCTTGTTCTCGAATACGGCGTTGTTTACATCGATTCGGGCGTAAGGAATCACCTTGATATCTTGATCCGTCAGTCCACCGGCGTTCAGATCAACCACCATCGTATCCACCGGATAGAAATTAGTCTGCTCCAGCGTCAAGATATATTGCTTACTGAACATCCACGAGTTCTCGTAAGTCCCATCGATCTTGGGATACGTGATAACCGGAAGCTGCGAGTAATCATCACCCGTAGAATAATAACGGTCACGCTCATACATACGTATCTGGATACTGCTGGTACCCTGTACCGGCATCGGGACAACCTCGGAGGTTTCCGCATCGATAAAGCGGCCTTTGATACCGGAATTAGGCTCATCATAATTATCATCCTCACAGGAGGCAAAGAGGCAAGAAGCCGCCAAGACAATCGCTATATTATATATGATCTTTTTCATGATTCTTTTTCCTTTCATTAATTAGAAACCGGGATTATTAGGAGCCAACATCGGGTTGCTACCCATATCGCTATCCTTGATCTTTATGTAATAGTTACGTTCCAAGAATACCTTATTAGGTTTCGGAGCCTTACCAGTCGTAAAGATATATTTACCTTCCCCCCAGATATACCATGGATAAAGCGCCATGGTCGGGAAATCGGCCAGTTTGATATGCGCAATATGCCAACGCTTTAAATCCCAATGACGATGATTCTCATACGCCAACTCTACGCGACGCTCATTACGGATACGATCCAATGAAACCTCCCCGGCAGAAAGCGTACGGATGCCCGCTCTCTCACGAACCATATTCAATGCAGTAGCGGCATCGCCCGTCTTGCCTAATTCCATAGCGCCTTGTTCAAATACATCTCGGCCAGACGGAACACCGGCCATGGAGCATCTGATTTATTTCCGGAGATATCCGTCACTCCCTCGTCTGAGAACTTCTTCGTGTAGAAGCCGGTCTTTCCAACATCCCCGGTATCCCACACGCCATCCTTACCTAAGATCTTCATTTGGTTACCTTCCTCACCATAATACTCGTTCACGTTATTGCTGGTGATAAAACGGGCATCCCCAGATTTAGAGGCATCGTAAATACCCCGACGAATCTCGACGATCCCTCCCCTACATTCATCCATCGGTAAATAGAAAGTCGCCCGAAGACGTGGGTCCTTGTCCTTAAATAGATCCAATGGAGAGTCATATTTGATATAATTGCCGGAAGCATCCTTCAATTTCAAGGTACCGTCTGAACCATCTTTATATTCAAAAGCCTCTATTAAATCGAGTGTGGGATTCTGTCCGCAGCCATAGCCATTCTGCACGAAGCTAAACGGCACATTCAATAAATCCCAAGAATGGCCTAGATCGGTAGCCAGAAACTCTTTCCAGAAGATAAACTCCGAACATCCTCTTTTCTCCAGAAACATATTCCGGAAGTTCTCCACCCGGTCCGCATACTGGTTGTAAAGCGTATATTTACCCGAGTTAATCACTTTATCCGCCGCCTCGATCGATTTCGCCCAATATGCGTTAGCGTCATCACTATTCACGCCAACGATACCGTTCAATTGCACTTTGCCGTATTTAGCGATCGATGCCGCATACAATGCCGCACGAGATTGCAACGCATAAGCCGCATATCGAGTGGCACGGGTTCTTTCCACAGATTCACGGGTCTCCGGTAATTCCAAAGCGGACTCTTCTAATTCAGTTAGAATAAAATCCCAGACTTCTTGCTCCTTATCACGGGAAACTTGTAAGCCATACAAGTCTTCCGGACCGGTATATTGCTGTACTTCTGTCACGATAGGAACGCCTCCGTAGCGTTTTACCAAATTAAAATAATGGAACGCACGAATAAAACGAGCCTCGGCGATCAATTGCTGCCGTTTGCTTTCCGGCATCTCGGCCGCA
>ERZ772835.1242-NODE-1242-length-13661-cov-5.81971_pt1 | contig 13661 bp, 9 predicted proteins | sample MGYA00511901_ERZ772835 | MGnify/ENA primary metagenome ERZ772835 (study PRJEB29015, sample SAMEA2737729) | human gut metagenome | biome: human gut; feature: human-associated habitat; material: faeces | place: China | collected 2012 ...
ATATATACAAAAACAGTCGGGCGACAATGATTTGCATTTTGCAAACTGTCTGCCCGACCGTAATTTTCAATTTTCCATTTTCAACTTTCAATTTAATTAAACCTTCCGCTCGGGCATAATATGCTTTTAATATTACATACTATCTTCCCGAACCGGGTGCAGCGACACGCTGCCGATCAATCTGTTTTTTGATTTTGTCAAAGGTTACACCGTATTTTTCGGCGATGTCTTTGGCATAGCTTACACCTTGAGGCGGAGCGATGAAAACCTTGAACGAACGCTGTCCGTTTTCGACACCTGTTACCAGACTTTCAATCTTGCTGTCGCCCTTTACGGTTGTGTTCACCTCGTCAAGATTGCGAGCCAAATCGTGCATATGGGTATTAAAAATCGCCCTTGTGCCGAGATATCGCATTGATTTGACAACATCACGGGCAATGTACAAGCCCTCGGCAACATTGGTTGTTGCAAGGCTTTCGTTGAGCAAAAGCAGACTGTAACGGCTTGCCGAGGAGAAAATTTCGGCAAGTCTTTTGCTTTCTTCACCGAGTCTGCCGAGGTCAACGGTATCGTTTTCATCGGCAGGAAAATGCGTAAAAATGCTGTCGCATGGGCTAAATTTCATCTGCGTTGCAGGAACATATATTCCGTTCTGAGCAAGCAGAAACGCAAGTCCGACCGCCTGAGTAATCGTGGTTTTACCGCCACGATTCGGACCTGTCAGAATGTAAATTCGCCTGTCATCGTTAAAATCAATATCGTTTGTGACAATATCTAAATTCTCACCGTTTGCCGATTTTATGCCGAGTTTTAGGTTGTAAACATCTCTAAGACAGCAGTTTCTGTCCTCTTTCGGCAAAACTTCTGTCTTGCACAGCGGAAGATTTTTCTTTTTCATCTTATCACAAAGCTCTGCAAAACGAATATAGAAAATGATTTCGGGCATAAGCGAAACAAACGAGTAGCCGTTGACATTGACGTATCTGTTGAGCATTGATTTTATGTCATTTACGGTTCTGCGGAGGATATCGGTCACAACATTTTTGAGTGCGTCAGACATAGGATCTGCGCCGGTCAGCGAGCTGTTCATAGTGTGGTTTACATCCTGCTGAGCGCCCACAACAAACTGTCCCAGCCCGAACTGCGAGGTTGACGGATTGGACGGATGAAAGCTTAAAAATCCCGAAACATCGTTGCCGTGGTGCAGTTCGCTGTCACGGTTTGTAAACTTCATAAATCTTTTGAGAATACCGCTGTCGGTAAATTCTTTGTCATTGAGTGAGATTACACCCACACTCTTTGGGCGGAGCAAATCGTCAAGATTCACACCGAGGGTTATGCTCTTGAGCTTTTGAGCCTTTGCAAGCGTATCTATTATATCCTTTTTTAGTTCGGGAAAACCGCTGTCATTGTAAATTGACTGAACATTTTTCTTGAGTTCAAGCAGACCCTGCGACTTTACTTCAATTGTTTCAAGCGTGTTTTTTATTCTTGTAATGCAATCGACATAGCCGTCCATTTCACGAAGTCGGTTTACAAGCTGCCACAAGGAAGATGCCTCGGTATCCTTTTGAAAGCGCTCAATTTCACGCAAATCGTTCAGCTTTACAAGGAGTGCGGATAGATCATCACGAAGTTTCGGAAAACGAAGAAAATCCTCAAAAACATCGCAACGATATTTTATAACTTCCTCGTCATCCGTAATATTTATCAGCAGCTGCTTTATGCTGTTGCGTTCATACTGCTCTTTTGTGAGAGCGTCACATATATAATCAACCGACAAATCATTCAGCGCCTCTTTGTTGAGAGTTCTGTAGGATGCATTTGAATTTGTCGGGTGTAATAAGCTGAATTTTTCCATAATTCACCGCCGAAAAAATTTGCCGTATAACGGCTTTAATTGAATGATAGCACAAAAAATTTTTGTTTTCAACCGACAAATCGAAAATTTGCACTTTGGCTGATTGTGTGATATCATAGCTTTGGAGCAGATTGCTCTCAAAACCAAAATAACGGTCGGGAGGATTGACTTATGGATAAAAAGATGCTTGACAGAATTAACGAGCTTGCAAAAAAGAAAAAGGAACACGGACTTACAGAGGCTGAACAAAAAGAGCAGAAAGAGCTATACAAAATTTATCTCGGTGAAATCCGCACACAGTTCAACGCAACACTTGACAATGTAAGCGTTGAAGAAAAGGACGGCACTGTAAAACCGTTCAAAGAGGCATACAAAAAGCCGTATGACAAAAACTGATTCTGACATTCAAACAGAAGTCATGCGAAAATTTAATTACACAGTCAAACAAAAAAGCAGTTCCAAAATTGGAACTGCTTTTGTTTTATAAAGTTATTTAATTACTTGTATCTTCTTCCGCCCTTTTGGCTGTTCTTTGGAAGCTGAATTTCGGCAGTATCGTACTTACTGCGTCTTTCTGACTTTCTGCCTGAAGATGAGTAATCATCGGCATAATCATCGTTACTGCCGTAACGCTGTGGTTGTGCAGATTTGCTCTTTGGAGCGTTACTTCTGCCGCCGACTGTGACTCTCTTCTTTCTGTTGAGAACAGTTGAAATTACAAAGTACGCAATGCCTGCAACACCGAGTGAGAGTAAAACGAGTGAAACATAGAACATCCAATGACCGTTGTCACCCTTGCTGTTATTGTTCTTGATGAAGTTAAAGTCATCACCGTCAGAACCCGATGTGTCGGTATTTTTAAGATTTTTTGCGATATCCGACCAGTCGTTGCTTGAAAGAGTTTTTTCGTCAATGTTATCGTCAGACTTGATGAGCGACGCTGACGGAGCAGTATTTGACGGAGCAACATAGGACTGACCGCCGCCTACATATGACGGCTCAGAGTAGTAGTAAGTCTGACTGCTGCTGTAATTATTGTCATAACTGTTATTGTTGTAGTCGTAGCTGCTGTCATAGTTATAGTTGTTGTCATATGACGAATCACTTGACGAATAGCCGGGATCTACATATGATGAGCTGTCCGACGAGTCCGGATACACAGGATCGGGCTGCGGCTGCGGCTCAGGCTCCGGTGAGGGCTCCGGTGAGGGTTCCGGTGAGGGCTCCGGCTCTACGGGATCAACAATAACGCTTGAATCTCCGCCGGGATCAACCTCCTCACCAACTGCCGATACGGAAAAGCTCACAGCAGAAATGCTCAAAAGTGCCGTCAGAAAAATTGCGCAAAGCTTTGAATGTTTTTTCATAAAAGCCCCTTTCTTCAGAATAATCTGAAAATGCGTCTGTTGTATATCCGATATCAATTATTTTGAGCTTTTATCGGATGCCGATGTTGTTGACGCCGATGTTGTTGGCTCAACCGCAACGAAGAAGAGTTCGGGCTTATACTTGTCAATAACCGAAGTGTTTTCTTCATACTTGAGTTTCTCTGCAAGACTGTCAATGTACTTTGAAAATTCGTCTGACTTCATTGACGCAAGTACACCGGCTCTGTTTGATTCGTTGCCGATATAGCTGTCAACATCCTTGCTGACGTCTTTCTTATAAACGAGATAGTAGATTGCGCTGTCGCCGCTGCCAACCTTGAGAGTTTCAGCCTTGCCTGTTTTAAGCTTGCCGATAGCCTCTTTAAGCTCGTCACCGATTGAGCTCTTGTCGAGAACTTCTACTTTTGAAACAGAAGAATCTGTTCCCGAACCGCTTGACTTCTTGTATGATGCAATAACATCATCAAAAGAACCGCCCTTGTTAAGGTCATTCTTGTAACCGTTAAGCTGATCCTCAACCTTCTTGATTTCCTTGTCGCTCATTGCAACATTCTTTGATGAACCTGCCTCATCTTTTGTTGATGTATAAAGGTTCACGGGAAGATATGAGTAGTCCGTATAGTTTTCCTTGAAATACTTTGTAAGGTCGGCGTCGGAAACTTCCTTTGAACCGCCCTTGCCGTAAACTGCTTTGAAGAGAGCCTCATACTTTGTGTTGTAGAGAGTTGTGCAGTATGCAAAGCTGTCGAGTGAAACGCCGTACTTTTCATACTGCTTCTTCATCGGCATTACATAACCCTGTGATGCATACGGGCCGACATTCCAGTATGATTCAGCCTGACTTGTTGCGGAGTCAAGAGTTGCCTGACCGATGTTTACATTTTCCTTTTTAAGCTGTTCGTCAACTACGAGGTAGCTGAGGCACATTTTCTTAGCCTGATCTTTAATCCACTCTCTTGCAACCTGCTCGTTGCCGTCATCATCCTTGATTTTTTCATCAAGCCACTTGTCAGATGTCGAATCATAATCGTCAAGCTTTTTAGCAAATGACTCAGCCTGACTGTAAGCTGCATTGAGTGAGTAGATATAAACGCCGATGGCAAGCTCGTTATCGCTTGTCTTATACGACCATTCTTTGTTAAGAGTTGTGGGTGTACAACCTGCAATTGCAAAAACCGAAAAAATCATAACAATTGCAAGTAAAAATGAACCAACCTTGATATTAGGCTTCATAGTTTTTTACCGTCCTTCTGAAAAATTAAATGCAAAGTGTCCTGCAAACACACTTTCACAGGATAATGTACCCTACGATTATACACAAAAAAATCGTCATTGTCTACATTTTTATAAAATTTTGTTGAGAATTTCCACCGAAAAACAGCATTTTTGTAGTTTCGGGGGATTTTTTCTTAACAAATTACGGTTTCATGCCGTAAAATTACTGAACACCGAAAATTTTGGTGAGGATTTCAAGCGGAGCGGAGCTGTTTTTGCACTCAACCGCAACGCACGGCTTTGCTCCGGCAACAAGCTTTGCCTTTCCGCCCAAAGCAATGAGCAAGTCGGCAACCTGAGGTGATTTGAGTTCGTTTACAAAGAGCATGAGTGTTGTGCCGTTCTGTCTGATTTCGTAAATGCCCATTGAGTAAGCCTTGTTACGCACAAGGGCAATGTCGATAAGTCCGAGAACCGAGTTCGGAATCTTGCCGAATCTATCCTGCAGTTCGTCAATAACATCGTCTGCGTCCTCGTTACTGCGGATATCGGCAATTCTGCGGTAAACATCAAGACGAAGTGTAAGACTTTCAACATAGCTTTCGGGGATATGAGCGTCAACCGAAATATCAATAAGACAGTCGAGGTCTTTTGTGACATTCTGCTCGCCCTTTTCCTCGCTTACTGCCTCATCAAGAAGCTTGAGGTACATATCGTAACCGACCGATTCCATATGCCCGTGCTGCTGTGCGCCCATAATATTGCCCGCACCTCGCAGTTCAAGGTCACGCATTGCAATGCGGAAACCGCTGCCGAATTCTGTAAATTCCCTGATTGCGGCAAGCCTTTTCTGCTGAATCTCCGTGAGAACCTTGTTCCGTCTGAAGGTAAAGTAGGCATATGCCCTTCGTGAACTTCTGCCCACACGGCCTCGGAGCTGATGCAGCTGCGAAAGTCCCATACAGTCGGCATTTTCTATAATAAGGGTGTTTGCGTTCGGCAAATCGACACCCGTTTCGATAATTGTCGTGCAGACAAGCACATCAATCTCCTGTTCAAGCATCTGTCGCCAAACTTCGCTGAGTTCGCCCTCTTTCATTTTGCCGTGACCGATTGCGATTTTTGCCTCGGGAACAGCCTCCTGAATTTTTGCGGCACATGAAGAAATTGTTTCAACATTGTTGTGAAGATAGAACACCTGACCGCCACGGCGGAGTTCACGGCGGATTGCCTCGTTGATAACCGCATCATCGTGTTCAAGCACATAGGTCTGAACAGGCTGACGGTTTGTCGGCGCTTCTTCGATAACGCTCATATCACGCAGACCGCTCATCGCCATATTGAGGGTTCTCGGAATAGGAGTAGCCGAGAGCGTAAGCACATCGACATTTTTGCACAGTTCCTTGAACCTCTCCTTTTGAGCAACACCGAAACGCTGTTCCTCATCTATGATTGCAAGTCCGAGGTCACGGAATTCAACATCCTTCTGCACAAGTCTGTGAGTTCCGACAATCATATCAATTTCTCCTCGCTTTAGCTTTTGGAGAATTTCTTTCTGCTGTTTTGGGGTACGGAATCTTGAAAGCAGTTCCACACGAACGGGATAGCCCTCAAAACGCTTGATTACCGTCTGATAATGCTGCCATGCAAGAATTGTTGTGGGGCAGAGCAATGCGCATTGCTTTGAATCTGCAATACACTTAAAGGCGGCACGGAGTGCAACCTCTGTTTTGCCGAATCCGACATCACCGCAGAGAAGTCTGTCCATTGGCGACGAACGCATCATATCATGCTTGATTTCCTCACAACAACGCAGTTGGTCGGGAGTTTCGTCATATTCAAAGCTGAGTTCAAAATCTCTCTGCCACTCGTTATCTGCCGAAAAGGCATAGCCCTTGGCTTTCATACGCTGTGAGTAAAGCTCAATAAGCTCCTTGGCAATGTCCTTGACAGAGGTTTTAACCCTTGCCTTTGCCTTTTGCCAGTCGCCCGAACCGAGTCGGTTAAGCTTAACCCTTGAATCCTCTTTCGGGCCTATATATTTTGCAACCATATCAAGCTGTGTGACAGGCACATAAAGCACATCGCCCTTTGCGTAGTCAATCTTGATATAGTCCTTTATAACTCCGTGAGTATCAATTTTTCTTATACCGCCGAACACACCGATACCGTGAACATTGTGTACAACATAATCACCGGGGGCAAGCTCGGAAAGGCTGTAAATTTCCTGTCCCGTCTTTTTCTTCTTCTTTTTGGACTTTTCGGGACGGTACGAAACCTGACTGTAGGTTATTGCAAAAAACTTTTGTGACGGATACTCAAAGCCCGCACTCAATGCACCCTGCATAACAAGCAGTTCGCCCTTTGAAATCTTATCCGCACCCTCGCTGTAAACAGCGTTTATGCCGTCTGCGTTAAAGGTGTCACAAAGATTTTTGGCGGCTCTTTCTGTTCCTGCAAAAATAACGCCCTTGCTTTCGGGGGTAAAAAGTCCGTCAACATCTTCTTTCAGCTGTTTATACGAACCGCCCCATGCCGAGAGCTGTTTTGTTGAAAAGCTGATGATTTCCGACAGCTTGATAGGCATACTTCCGTGAACAAAGTTTTCAAGCACGATTGTTCCGTGACTTTGCAAAAACTCGGTACATTCGTTGAATGTGAGTGCAAAGCGGTCAAAACCTCTGCAAAGAGTTCCGTCCTCAAAGCCTTGCATAAGGGTTTCATTGCTGATAAAGTCCATTGACTTTCCTCGCTCCTGAATTGCAGTAAATTCGGACGCAAAAACGAGGGTGTTTCTGTCGAGATAATCAAAAAGCGACTCCGGTTTATCGTAAATCTGATTGATAAATTTGTCCGCATTGGCAATCATTGCACCGCTGCGGATAAGCTCTGCCTCTGAAAAAAGTTTTTCCTTGGCTTTGGCGCTGTTCTTGGAACGGAGGAGCTTTGCCTTGTGTTCAATTTTATCTGCAAGGGCGGCTCTGTCCTCAATTACGATTTCGGTTGAGGGCGAAAGCGTAATTTTGTCAGCCTTTTTAAATCTTCTCTGTGTTTCAATGTCAAAATAGCTGAGGTCGGTAATTTCATCGCCCCAAAATTCACATCTCACAGGATAGTCGCTGTCGGGCATAAAGAAGTCGAGAATACCGCCTCTCAGCGAAAACTGACCGCTGCCCTCTACCGCATCAAAGCGTTCGTAGCCGAGCAGAGTAAGCGCCTTTGTCGCCTTTTCAAGCGAGAGCTCCCTGCCCTCTTCAAATTCAATAACCGACTGTTCAAGCACATTTCTCGGAACGGTAAGCTGTGCCGCAGCATCAACACACGCAATTGCAACATCGCATTCGTGGTTGATAAGCTTGAGCAAAACTTTAAGTCTTGCGTGCTCGTACTCGTGCGAACGGCTCTGAAAGTCAAGAAAGTTGAAGTCACGCACTGGATAAACATAGGCACGAAGTCCCATGCACGAAAGGTCGTTACACAGAGTCTGCGCCTCTTTTTCATCGGAGGCAAGACAAAATGCCGTGACACCCTTGAGGCGGCACAGCGCATAGATGATATTTGATTTGTTAATTGTTGAAAGTCCCGAAGCACAGACCGTTCTGCCCGGCTTGACATTCTTTTCAAGCGTTTTGAAAACGGGTGACTCTTTGAGGACATCAACAAGAAAGTTGAGATTATTCATTTCTTTGTCCCTTTTCAGTTGAACAAATTCATAGCACGGTCGGTTTTGCCGTCAATAATCAGCTCGATTGCTTTTTCGGCATTGTCAAAAATTTCATCGAGCTTTTTCATTTCATCGGGAGTGAACTTTGAAAGTACCCAGTCGGCAAGGTCCCAGTCGGGATTTGGCTTTGCGCCTATGCCAACCTTGATGCGGGGGAATTTATCGCTTCCGCTGAGATAGATGATACTGCGCATTCCCCTTTGACCGCCGTCACTGCCCTTTGAACGGATACGCATTTTTCCGACATCAAGCGAGATATCGTCAAAAATTACAATGACATTTTCGGGTGGGATTTTGTAGAAGTTCATCGCCTCAACAACTGCCTGACCGCTGTTGTTCATATATGTTGTGGGTTTCATCAGCATAACTTTTGCGCCGTTTACAGTGCAAGTGCCGATAAAGCTTTTGTATTTTATTTTGTTCACATCACAACCGAGCTTGTCGGCAATGCGGTCAACTGCAAGCCAGCCTGCGTTGTGACGAGTGTTTTCGTATTTTCTGTCGGGGTTGCCGAGTCCCACTACAATGTACTCGATTGAACCCGTTGATTTGTTTTTTCCGAACATATCCGTTTTCCTCTTATTTATATTATATGTATTCTGAAATTTAAATTAACCTTTTCCGAAGCTTACAACAACCCAGTCATCGTTGCCGAGATGATAAGGATTTCCGCAATACGGGCAGTTGCGTTCTCTTGTTGCATCAAAGCTTGCGCCGCAGCTTTTACAGGTTACTTTTTTCATTGTGAAAACTCCGTCATCCATGGCGTTCACACTTCTGCAAACGGTAAGTCTGAACTTTTCGTTTTTAACCCTAAATGAAGAATTTTTGTTTTTCACGGTCGTTGCGTAAACGGTCATATCAACATAGCAACAGCCGTTTGTGACATTGAATGAATTAAGCTTTGACACTCCTCTGTACTTGATGTCAACAATATCTCCGAAAGGATTTTTCATCGGATTGCCCTCATAGACTGCGAGGTTTGTGTAATCATCGCTGAAAATCATAATTTTGAGCAAAGCAAGCACCTTGCCGATAAAGTATTCATATGAGAAGTTGGGATTAACCTCTTTCATAAGCCACGGAAGTCTTTTCTGGCAATTGAAGTGCGGACCTATCATCGGAATGCTCTTTGCCGCACCGACAAAAAGTCCGAAAAGCGTTTTTAATGCCCATGCAAGGTACCCCGCCAAAAGTCCGCCGAGCAGTACGGGGATTGCTCTTATGCCGATTTCATAGACCATATTTGCGGTTGCGGGATCAAAAGTTCCGTCCTTTACAACCACCCATACCGTAAATGCCGCAACGGCGGCAATTCCGCCGAGAAGGTACGGAGCAAGCACTTTTTTCGTTGACTTGTTCGCAAGCGAATAGGTTTTTACAAAGTAGAAGTTTGTAACCTTCGGGAACAAATCGTCCATAATAAAGCGAGTTCCGCAGTTTTTACAACCGTTGAGAAGCTCTCTTACGCTGCTTACCGCACCGCAGTTCGGACACGAACACGCAGCCTCGGAATTTTGGTTTTCAAGCCTTGTAATCATTGTGTAGAAGAAAAATCTGTCCTTGATTTTTTTCTTTTTCTTTCCGTCTTTAAAGTATTTCTCCGTGACCTCATATGTCTTTGTCGCAATGTTACTCTTACATTCGCCCATATCGTAGGCAGTACAAGCATTTACCGGAGTTTCATCCTTCACCGTTTCCTTATCGGTAAAAGCGGTCTGAATCCTTACACCCTTTTCGTCAAGTCGTTTCTTCTGCAGGTCAAGCGCAAAGTCGAGGTCGATTGACGCAATATCCGGATTTTTGCCCTCATTGCACCACACTTCGTACTCATCGACAAAGCTGTTCATTATTTTGTTATCTGAATCTGAGCTGTAAACTATACCAAACAAAATTAAATCCCCCTCACATATTGTACCGTTTTATTCCTGAAAAATTTGCAGTAAAACAGCGAAATGGCGGGTTAGTCAAAACCCGCCTGTTTATTCACATAATTAAATTGTTTGCTTATCAACCGAAAGCGGCTGTGAAAGGCTTGTCATTATAGATTCTTGCGATAGCCTCTGCAAATGTAGGCGCAACAGGAAGAATTGTGAACTTGTCAATCATCTTTTCCTTCGGAACAGGAATTGTGTCAAGAAGAACAACTTCCTTGATGGCACTGTTCTGAATTCTTTCAATTGCAGGACCGGAAAGAACTGCGTGAGTAGCGCAAGCGTAAACTTCTGTTGCACCGCCCTTTTCAACAATAGCGTTAGCGGCATTGCAGAGAGTACCTGCTGTGTCAATCATATCGTCAACAAGGATAACCTTCTTACCCTTAGCGTCACCGATGATGTTCATAACCTCACAAACATTAGCCTTTGGTCTTCTCTTGTCGATAATAGCAAGACCTGTGCCGATTTTTGAAGCGAAGTTTCTTGAACGAGTTACAGAACCGAGGTCAGGAGAAACAACGATATAATCATCATTTTTGCCGCCGATTTTCTCTCTCATATGGTTTGCGAGAAGTGATGCGCCCTGAAGGTGGTCAACAGGAATGTTGAAGAAGCCCTGAATCTGATTTGCGTGAAGATCCATTGTAAGCACACGGTCAGCACCTGCACAGGTGATGATGTCTGCACAAAGCTTAGCCGAGATCGGATCTCTTGCCTTAGCTTTTCTGTCCTGTCTTGCATAGCCGAAGTATGGCATAACAACTGTGATTCTTGCAGCGGATGCACGCTTCATGGCATCAATCATTATGAGCATTTCCATAAGATTGTCGTTGACGGGAGCACAGGTTGACTGAACAATAAAGCAGTCGCTGCCACGAACAGATTCATGAAGAGAAACAGAGATTTCGCCGTCTGAGAACTGTGTACAGTCACTCTTACCAAGCGGCAGACCGAGACAGCCTGCAATTCCCTGAGCTACATCAACATTTGAACTGCCGGTGAAAATTTTAATGTCCTTACCGTGAAAATTCATTGCAATAACTCCTTTGAATTTTAATGTGTGTAGTATATGTTTACCAATGATTAACCGAGCAATTAACAGCTGTAACCCTTTGCTCTTGCAATTTCGTTAAGCTGTTCAAGCTGAGCCGGATCGTTTGCACCCAGAACCGTATCACTGCACTGAGCCGTGAATGCTCCGACCTTTCTTCCGTCCTCAAGCAAAAGCTTGATTGCGTCGGGAAGATAATATTCCTTTGCGCTGTTATCCGACTTGATTCTGTCGAGAACCGAAAGAAGAAGCTGACAGTCAAACCAGAAACCGCCCGAGTTTACTTCATTTATTTTGAGAGTTTCCTCATCGGCGTCTTTCTGCTCAACAATTGCACGCAGATTTCCGTTTTCGTCACGGACAATTCTGCCGTAACCTGTCGGGTCGTCAACCTTTGCGGAAATAACCGTTGCGGCACAACCGTTTTCGATGTGAGCCTTTAAAGAATCCTCAATAGTCTTGCTGTCCATAAACGGAGCGTCGCCGTTAAGAATAACGACATTGCCGCTGTGCTTTTTAAGAAAATCCTTTGCCATCATCACAGCGTGACCTGTTCCGAGTCTTTCAGCCTGAAACACGCTTTCAACGGAAAAATCGAGGGTTGAAAGATACTCTTCGACACACTCTTTTTTAAAGCCCTTGACAACACAGATGTCGTCAATACCGGCTTTCCTTAAAGCCGACATAACCCAGCAGAGCATCGGTCTGCCGAGCACCTCCGACAATGTTTTCGGTTTGTCGGATTTCATTCTTTTGCCCTCGCCGCCTGCGAGGATAACGGCACAATTCTTCATTTTTTCTCCTTTTATCTGCAACAAAACAACAAAGCTGCAGACAATCCTGTCACAAGGCACTCGTTCATACCATAATATTATCTCACAAAAATCACAAATTTCAAGAGAAAATTACAAAAATCGGGCAAAAAAAGGCATTTTAAACGATTTATACAATATTGTCGAAAATAAAACCTGTTTTTTATAAGAAAAAAGTTTGAAAAAAATATAGCTATTTTGACCAAAGTTTGTTATAATATTCGATAGGCTTATACAAGCAGGCAGGTTTTACCAAGGGGTAAGTCTGCCACAGCCGTATATCTAAATTTATTTTTTAGGAGGATTACCAGTTATGGCAAACAAATGGGTTTACCTTTTTACAGAAGGTAATGCTAACATGCGTGAGCTCCTCGGCGGTAAGGGTGCCAACCTTGCAGAAATGACAGGTCTTGGACTTCCTGTACCACAGGGCTTCACAATTACAACAGAAGCTTGTACTCAGTATTATGAGGACGGCAGAGAAATCAACGCTGAAATTCAGGGTCAGATCAACGAGTACATCGTAAAGATGGAAGAGATCACAGGCAAGAAGTTCGGCGACAAGGAGAACCCCCTCCTCGTTTCAGTTCGTTCAGGTGCTCGTGCTTCAATGCCGGGTATGATGGATACAATCCTTAACCTCGGTCTTAACGAAGATGTTGTTGAAGTTATCGCTAAGAAGTCAAACAACCCTCGTTGGGCTTGGGACTGCTACAGAAGATTCATTCAGATGTATTCTGATGTAGTTATGGAAGTAGGTAAGAAATATTTTGAAGAGCTCATCGACAAGATGAAGGCTGAGAGAGGCGTTACTTATGACGTAGAGCTTACAGCTGACGATCTTAAGGAGCTTGCAGGCCAGTTTAAGGCTGAATACAAAGAGAAAATCGGTCAGGACTTCCCTGACGATCCTAAGGAACAGCTCATGGGCGCAGTTAAGGCTGTATTCCGTTCATGGGACAACCCTCGTGCAAACGTTTACCGTCGTGACAACGATATCCCTTATTCATGGGGTACTGCAGTTAACGTACAGTCAATGGCATTCGGTAACATGGGTGACGATTGCGGTACAGGTGTTGCATTTACAAGAGATCCTGCTACAGGTGAGAAGAAGCTCATGGGTGAGTTCCTCATCAACGCACAGGGTGAAGACGTAGTTGCAGGTGTTCGTACTCCTATGCCAATCGCTAAGATGGCTGAAGAGTTCCCGGAAGCTTTCGAGCAGTTCCAGAATGTTTGTCAGACACTCGAAAACCACTACAGAGATATGCAGGACATGGAGTTCACTGTTGAAAACAAGAAGCTCTATATGCTCCAGACAAGAAACGGTAAGAGAACAGCTCAGGCTGCTCTTAAAATTGCTTGTGACCTCGTTGACGAGGGCATGAGAACAGAAGAAGAAGCTGTTGCAATGATCGATCCTCGTAACCTTGACACACTTCTTCACCCACAGTTCGATGCTGCTGCTCTTAAGGCTGCTACACCAATCGGTAAGGGCCTCGGCGCTTCTCCGGGTGCTGCTTGCGGTAAGATCGTATTCACAGCCGAAGATGCTGAAAACTGGAACGCTAAGGGCGAAAAGGTTGTTCTCGTTCGTCTTGAAACTTCACCTGAGGACATCACAGGTATGAAGGCTTCACAGGGTATCCTCACAGTTCGCGGCGGTATGACAT
>ERZ772835.1250-NODE-1250-length-13552-cov-2.7172_pt1 | contig 13552 bp, 10 predicted proteins | sample MGYA00511901_ERZ772835 | MGnify/ENA primary metagenome ERZ772835 (study PRJEB29015, sample SAMEA2737729) | human gut metagenome | biome: human gut; feature: human-associated habitat; material: faeces | place: China | collected 2012 ...
GTATTAATGTTGACTAAAATAAAATGCGATGAAAACAAACATTCCTGAACGTATCGCCGCCCTACGGGAGGCTATGAGACAACAGAAGGTTGACGCTTATATCATACCCAGTTCCGACCCGCATCTAAGCGAGTATCCGGCCGATCGCTGGAAATCGAGAGAATGGATATCCGGCTTCACCGGCTCGGCGGGAACGATCGTGGTCACCGCGGACAAGGCGGGCTTATGGACCGATTCCCGGTATTTCCTGCAAGCGGCCAGCCAACTGGAAGGTTCCGGTATCGAACTCTATAAGTTGGCGCTTCCGGAGACACCGTCTATCACGGAATTCCTCTTGCATGAGTTACACGCCGGACAGGCCGTAGGACTGGACGGGCAAACCTATAGCGCCGCCGAAGCGAGTGCCTTGGCAAATAAACTAAGCCGTAAAGAAATCAAGCTGGATACCTCGGCCGACCTGATCGAGGGTATCTGGAAGGACCGTCCCGCCGTTCCCGGAAACCCGATATTCGAGATGCCGGAAGCATTAAGCGGAGCCTCCGTGCACGAGAAACTAGACCTAATCAATAACCAGTTGCGGAGCGAGGGCGCCGACTGCTTGATCCTCGCCGCCTTGGACGAGATCGCATGGACATTCAATATCCGGGGTACGGACGTGACCTATAACCCAGTCGTAGTCAGCTACGCCTTCGTATCGGAGGATGAGAGCGTGCTTTTCATCAAGCCGGAGAAGCTGACCGCCGAGATCACCGAGCATTTGAAGAAAGAAGGGGTTACGCTGGCCGAATACTCCATGATCCAGAGGTATCTGTCCCGCCTACCGGAAAACAGCCGGGTATTCGTGGATATGAACAAGACGAACGTCTCCTTATACGACGCGATCCCGGGAAACTGTACGATCGTGGAAGGGATCTCCCCCGCCAATCACTTGAAGAGCACCAAGAACGAGACCGAGATCAAGGGATTCCAAAACGCCGTGGTAAAAGATGGTGTCGCCTTGACAAAATTCTATATCTGGCTGGAGAAACAAATGGCGGAAGGAGCCCAAGTTACAGAGATCAGCGCCGCCGAGAAGCTGACAGCCTTACGTGCGGAACAACCGCAATACATCATGGATAGCTTCGGCACGATCTGCGGTTACGCCGAGCATGGAGCGATCGTTCATTACTCCGCTACGCCGGAGACGGACGCGACCTTGAAACCGGAGGGATTGCTTTTAATCGATTCCGGCGCGCAATATCTGGACGGTACGACGGATATCACCCGCACGATCGCCCTTGGAGAGCCGACGGAGCAGATGAAAAAGGATTTCACCCGTGTATTGAAAGGTACGATCAGCTTGGCGAAAAGCAAGTTTCCCGCCGGAACACGAGGCTCTCAGATCGATATCCTTGCCCGTAAGGCGCTATGGGATTCCGGCATTAATTATTTGCACGGAACCGGTCACGGTATCGGCCATTGCCTGAACGTACACGAAGGCCCCCAAAGCATCCGCATGGAGGAGAACCCGGTGACCTTGAAGCCCGGAATGGTGATCAGCGACGAGCCGGCCATGTATCGTACCGGCGAATACGGTATCCGTACGGAGAACATGATCTTGGTACGTGAGGACAGCGAAACGGAATTCGGGAAATTCCTAGGATTCGATACGCTGACGCTTTGTTTCATCGACACGAGCTTGATTATCATCCCCATGCTCTCTGTCCGTGAGCACGCTTGGCTGAACAAGTACCACCAAATGGTCTACGACAAGATCAGCCCGTTCTTGAACGAGGAGGAGAAAGCTTGGCTGAAAGAGAAAACAACAGAAATTTAAACAACTAAAAATGGCATTAATTAAATCCGTTCGTGGCTTTACCCCGAAGATCGGTAAAGACACTTTTTTAGCAGACAACGCCACGATTATAGGTGACGTAGAGATCGGTGAAGGTTGCAGTATCTGGTTTGGCACCGTGCGTCGCGGCGACGTGAACTCGATTCGCATCGGCAACGGCGTAAACGTACAGGATGGTTCCGTCCTTCACACCTTATATGAGAAATCGACGATCGAGATCGGCGATGATGTATCCATCGGCCATAACGTAACGATCCACGGGGCGAAGATTTGCAATGGCGCCTTGATCGGAATGGGCTCCGTGGTATTGGATCACGCCGTAGTAGGCGAGGGAGCGATCATCGTCGAGCCGGGCAGCATCTACGCCGGAGTTCCCGCTAAGTTCGTCAAGAAGGTAGATCCCGAGCAAGCGAAGGAGATCAACCAAAAGATAGCCAAGAACTATCATATGTATTCTTCTTGGTATAAAGAATAATAGCATGTATTTGATTATTTGAATTATAAACCATATATTTGTATCTGTAAAGTAACAACCAAAGGGTTACATGAAAAATGATTCAAATAATAGGGTTCCAGCCAATAAACACTATTTGTCCCGAAGAGTGGGATGGATAGTGTTTATTTTTATGCTGGGAATAGGCGGATATCTGGCGTTACCCTCCAATTATTATTTGCGTAGAGCGCTTACTCATTTATTACCCAAGATCGATCAATATCCGATTTTCGAGAACCGGGTCGTACAGGCAGGTTCGCCCCGCCCTTGGGAACTATCGGAAGCTTACAATACGAAAAGTATTCCAGAGCGTTATCTTCCCCGGTTTGAGGAACTGGGTACGGTTGCCTATGTAATCATCCAAGACAATCGACTGCTATTCGAGCAATATTGGGAAGATTATTCCCCGGAATCGCATAGCAATTCCTTCTCGATGGCGAAAAGCATCGTCTCGTTAGCGATCGGCTGCGCTATCGACGATGGATTTATCCGGGATGTCGATCAACCGGTAAGCGACTTTTTCCCGGAATTCAAGGGATACGACGGAAAGGCCCTAACGCTTCGCCATTTGCTGACCATGAGCGCCGGCGTGGATTTCGACGAGGCTTACAGCTCTCCTTTCTCTCCTACCACCCAGTTGTATTATGGCGATGACCTACAGGAAATTGCCTTCGGGATGAAAGAGATCGACGAGCCCGGCGTAAACTTTATCTACCAAAGCGGCGTGACACAACTGCTGGGCTTTATCGTGGAGAAGGCTACCGGCGAGAAACTCAGCGATTATGTATCCCGCAAACTATGGACTCCGATGCACGCCGAGGAAAGCGCCCTTTGGAGCCTCGACCGGAAGGACGGCATGGAAAAAGCCTATTGCTGTTTCAACAGTAACGCCCGTGATTTCGCCCGCTTCGGACAATTATTACTCAACAACGGCCAATGGGATGACCGGCAATTGATCTCTCCCGCTTATTTGGCGGAAGCGACAAGCCCCGATACCCGTCTTGTCTATAAGGATCTCGGCAAACCCAACCATTGTTACGGATTCCAATACTGGATTCTCGATTACAAAGGGATGAAGATCCCTTATATGAGAGGAATCTTGGGGCAATACGTCTTCACGCTCCCGGAAAAGAACGCCGTGATCGTAAGACTCGGGCACAAACGCAGCGATACTTATACCGCCGACCAACATTATCCGGACGATATAAATACATGGTTGGACGCGGCGATGGACTTACTTCAATAAGAATCTATTTATCAAACGATCTAAAAATAAACGCACATGAGAAAAACGATTTTAACGACAGCGCCATTGGCGGCACTCCTATTGCTTTCTTGCGCACAGAAACCCAGTACGCAAAAGCCGGACATCACGTATATGCCGCAACCACCGTTCAATCCGCCGACGTATGTTTGCTACAAGGCCCCCGCTCCTATCAAGATCGACGGAAAGCTTTCTCCCGGGGAATGGGACGCGATACCTTGGACCAGCGACTTCGTAGATATCGAAGGCGACAAACGCCCGGCCCCTCACTTCCAGACCCGGGCCAAGATGACTTACGATGATAACGGAATGTACTTCGCCGTCCTTATGGAGGAGCCGCACGTATGGGCGACCATCACGGAACACGACGCCGTGATCTTCCATGACAACGACTTCGAGATCTTCCTGAATCCTACGAACGACACCCATAATTATCTGGAGTACGAGGTGAACGCCTTGGGTACGGAATGGGACTTGTTCTTAACCCGCCCCTACCGGGATAATCCGCAAGTATTGAATAACTGGGAGTTCGCCGGAATGAAATCCGCTGTTTATGTGGACGGTACGCTGAATAACCCGAAAGACACGGATAAATCATGGAGCGTAGAGGTATTCATTCCTTGGACTTCCGTATTCCAAATGGACAGAGGAAAAGAAAAGCCGGAAATCGGCGAGCAGATCCGTGTGAACTTCTCTCGTGTGGAATGGACAACGGACGTGAAAGACGGTAAATACGTGAAAGTCCCTATCCAAGGAGAGGATAAGATTCGCGAGTACAACTGGGTATGGGCGCCTACCGGGGTAATCAATATCCATATGCCCGAATACTGGGGTTATGTTCAAATATCGGATAAGATTGCGGGAGAAGGTGAGACTCCTTTCGTAAAACATCCTTCGGAGGAGACGAAATGGATCTTGCGTAATTTATATTACCGTCAGAATGAGTTCGCCGCGACCTTCGGACATTATGCCGATAACATCAACGACTTGAAGGCAAACGAGCTATGCCCGCAAGAGATCGCCAATCAACTGGAAATACATACGACACCTTCCATGTATGAGATATCGCTACCCGCACCAGACGGTACGGTATGGAATATCCGGCAAGACGGTCTGGTATGGCCTAAAAAGAAATAACACAATTTATTAATCAACTAAAATATCATGAAGCAAAAGAATTTATGGATAGCGGCCTTGGCTTTAGGCATCACGCTATCGGCTCACGGACAACAAAGCGGTGGAGGCATCTCACCCACGATGTTGCAGCAAATCAAACAGTCTTATCAGGGAACGCCGGCCGATAAGGCGATCCGTAACGCGATCACCAATAACGACATCAACAAGCTTGCCGTTAATGGGGAGAGCAAGAACAATTTGGATACTTACTTCTCCAATAAGGTAGAGAGCAAAGGGATCTCCAACCAACGTTCCTCGGGCCGTTGCTGGCTTTTCACGGGATTGAACGTGTTCCGTGCGCAGGCGATCCATAAATACGACATGGGTGAATTCCAATTCTCCCAGAATTATTCTTTCTTCTGGGATCAATTGGAGAAAGCGAACCTTTTCTTACAGGGCATCATCGATACTCGTCTGAAACCGATGGACGACAAGATGGTGGAATGGTTATTCAAGAACCCGATCGGAGACGGAGGGCAGTTCACGGGTGTCTCCGATATCTTGACCAAGTATGGTGTGGTTCCCGCCGAGGTCATGGTAGAGACCAACAGTAGCAACAGTACCGGACGCATGAGCAACCTGATCGGATTAAAGCTGAAAGAATACGGCTTGCAACTTCGTGACCTGTCTACGACCAAAGGCACGACCGTAGCGGATCTGGAGAAAAAGAAAACAGAGATGCTAGGTACGATTTACCGTATGCTCGTATTGAACTTGGGAGAGCCGCCTACGAAATTCACGTGGACTCGCAAAGACGCTAAAGGGAATCCGGTAGAGACGAAGGAATATACGCCTCAGTCCTTCTTCCAAGAATATATCGGGGACGATTTGAGAAACAACTATGTCATGTTGATGAACGATCCGAGCCGCGATTATTATAAGTTGTATGAGATCGATTACGACCGCCACGCTTACGATGGCAAGAACTGGACTTACGTAAACCTTCCGATCGAGGATATCAAACAAATGGCTATCGCTTCCATCAAGGACAGTACCATGATGTATTTCTCTTGCGACGTGGGCAAGTTCTTCGATCGTGACAGAGGCATTCTGGATGTAAACTTCTACGATTACGGTTCACTGATGGGTACGACTTTCGGCATGGATAAGAAACAACGTATCCAGACATTCGCCAGCGGTTCCTCACACGCCATGACCTTGATGGCTGTTGATCTCGACGCGAATGGAAAGCCGAAGAAATGGATGGTTGAGAATAGTTGGGGTCCCGGAGCGAACGCCGGCCACCTCATCATGACAGACCAATGGTTTAATGAGTATATGTTCCGTCTGGTAGTCAACAAGAAGTACATCACGGATCAAGTAAAAGAGATCTTGAAACAAACACCGACTCGCCTTCCCGCTTGGGACCCGATGTTCGCTGAAGAGGATTAAAATAAAACACGGATGAGATAGACAACGCGAATCGTTCAATTACCAATCCGTACATCTATCTCATCCGTATTCCATTGCTATATCAAAAGAGTCTGGGCATACAATCACTCGAATAGCAAACCCGGCTTTATCTATTAACGGATATGGATTTGCCGCAAGATTTGATCCGTCGCTCCTACACTGTTTTTCACAAAATCACCGGCAGCTTGCCCGGAGGTTTCCAAGGCTGTCGGGTCGGTCAATAACTCGTCCATCTTCGTTCGGAAAGAGGAATCGTCTGTGATGGAGAAACCACCACCTACGGCGATCAGATCCTTCGCCTCCTTAAACTTATGGTATCTCGGGCCGAATAAGACCGGCATCCCATAAACGGCGGCTTCCAACGTGTTGTGGATACCCGCTCCGAAACCACCACCGATATAAGCGATCTGTCCATAGCGATAAATGGAAGATAAGAGTCCGAAACTGTCGATGATCAAGCAATCCTTATCGGCCAGATCATCCTCATGCGCCTCCGATAGACGGACGGACGGACGTTTTAGCATCGCCTCGATAGAAAGGAGATGTTCCCGGTGAATCTCATGCGGGGCGATAATCAACTTCATCTCCGGATGCTCATGGAAATAAGGGATAAAGATCGCCTCGTCTTGAGGCCATGAACTGCCGGCCACCATCACGATCGGCCTCTTACCCTCCTTGCTTTCCAAGAAACGTTCGATAAACGGAAGCTCACGAGCTTGCTTACGGACATCCAACACCCGATCAAAACGGGTATCGCCGGTCACCGTCACATTCGTGATACCGAACTCGTTCAAGAGTTTCATCGAACGCTCGTCCTGAACAAAAAGATGATTAAAATAAGATAGCATCTTCCGGTACGGTTTTCCGAACCATTGGAAAAATAGCTGGTCGGGGCGGAATATAGCGGAAATGATATAAACCGGTATTCCCCGCTTCCGCAACTCACGCAAATAGTTCCCCCAAAACTCGTACTTGATAAATATGGCGATCGCCGGATTCGCCAGATTCAGGAACTTCTTCACCCGGAAAGGCGTATCAAAAGGAAGGTAGCAGATCACGTCCGCTCCCTTGTAATTCTTCCGTACCTCATAACCGGAGGGAGAAAAGAAAGTCAGCAACACCTTATACTCCGGATGTTCCGCCTTGATCTTCTCGATCATAGGGCGCCCTTGCTCGAATTCACCCAACGAGGAGGCATGGAACCAGATGTATTTAGCGTTCCGGTCGATTTTCTCACGAAGTATGGAATTTGTTTTCCATTGCCCGAATCGCATCAGTCTCGCCTTTTTATGGAAAGGCGAGATCAAAGCGACTACAAAAGCGTAGAGATGTATTGCTAAACTGTACATGATTATTTTAATATCTCGATAGCCCGTTGGATACGGCGGATAGACTCCTCTTTACCTAAAGCCTCGGTAATATCAAAGATGCCGGGGCCCTTGCCCTCGCCAACCAAGGCCAGACGGGCGGCGTTCATGATATTCCCCAAATGATATCCCTTGCTCTCGATCCAAGCCTTGCACTCGTTCTCGGTACCTTCTACGTCGAACGGCTCACGGGCACGCAGTTGCTCGATAAACTCACCCAATTGAACAGCCGAATCTTCCTTCCAGCGTTTCTTGCGAGTCTTCTCATCGTACTCCGTCGGGGCGATAAAGAAGAAAGAGCAAAGATCCCATAACTCACTCACGAAATTGACACGGCCTTTCATCATGCCGACTACTTTCTCTACATAAGCATGGGTAGTCTGGATACCGTGGCTCTCCACGATCGGCAAGAACAGGTCGGCGATCTCCGCGTTACTCTTCTCCAGTAAATAGTGGTGGTTAAACCATCTGCCTTTCTCATAATCAAACTTAGCGCCGCTCTTGCTGCAACGAGACAGGTCGAACAAACGGATCAAATCATCCATGCTCATCACCTCCTGATCGTTACCCGGGTTCCAACCCAACAAAGCGAGGAAGTTTACGACAGCCTCGGGGAAGTAGCCACTCTCACGATAGCCCGATGAGACATCACCCGTCTTCGGATCGTGCCATTCCAAGGGGAATACAGGGAAGCCCAGACGATCGCCGTCACGCTTGCTCAACTTACCATTACCTTCCGGTTTCAACAGCAACGACAGGTGGGCGAAACTAGGCATCGTATCTTCCCAACCGAAGAAACGATATAATAATACGTGAAGCGGCGCGCTCGGCAACCACTCCTCACCACGGATCACATGGGTAACCTCCATCAAATGGTCGTCAACGATATTCGCCAAGTGGTAAGTAGGCAATTGGTCGGCCGATTTATATAATACCTTATCATCCAAGATAGAGGAGTTGATAACGACCTCGCCACGGATCAAGTCGTTCACGTGGATATCCTCATTCGGCTCGATCTTGGCACGAACTACGTACTGATGACCTGACTCGATCAGGCTCTGAACCTCTTCCTGAGAAAGCGTCAACGAGTTGCGCATTTGCGAACGGGTAGAGGCGTCGTATTGGAAATTGGCGATCTCCTTCCGTTTCTCCTCCAACTCGGCAGGCGTATCGAACGCTATATAAGCATGGCCATCGTTCAGCAATTGATCGACATACTTCTTGTAGATCTCACGACGCTCGCTCTGGCGATACGGACCGTAGTTGCCGCCGAAGCTCACGCCCTCGTCGAACTTGATACCCAGCCAAGTCAAGGCCTCGATGATATAGTCTTCCGCCCCGGGAACGAAGCGTTGGGAATCCGTATCCTCGATACGGAGAATCATATCACCGCCATTCTGTTTAGCGAATAAATAGTTGTATAAAGCCGTGCGGACACCTCCGATATGCAGCGCCCCCGTAGGACTAGGTGCGAAGCGTACTCTTACTTTTCTTTGAGTCATAATACTTACATTCTATAATAATGCGGCAAAAGTACGCCTTTTTTTCCGCTTAGTGAAGTTTTTTACGTATATTTCGGACGCAAAAAGGAATCTATATGAAACAGAAGAATTACAATATACCGACCGTGGTCTACTTCGTGGTGACCGCATTACTTATCGCCTACTTCTTCCCTCGGGAGGGAAAATTCCGTTATCAGTTCTATGAGGGCAAGCCTTGGAGATATGGATTACTCACCGCCCCGAGCGATTTCCCGATCTACAAGACCGACGACGAGGTAAAAGCGGAGAAAGACAGCGTACTCCGTAAGTTCGAGCCTTATTACCGCATGAACCCCGACATCCAGAAGCAAGAGGTCGAGAAACTGCGTGCCAACTACAATAACGGCAATAACTTGCGAAGCAAAGTATCCCCCGCTTACATGCAGTATATAGAGAGCAGCCTGATCAACTTATACAAGAACGGTATCATCTCGTCGCAGGATCTGGACGAGCTACGGAAAGAGGAATACTCCCGTGTCAACCTCTTGGAGAACGCCGTCGCACAGCCTCGCTACGTGAGCGACTTCTTCACCGTGCGCACCGCCTACGAGTTCATTATCAACAACTGCCCGCCGCGGCTGGACAAATCGATCCTGCAATCGTGTGACATCAATAACTACCTCACCGAGAACATATCCTATGCCGCCGACATGTCCGACAAGATCAAGGAGGATATGCTACAGAGCGTATCTATCGCTAACGGTATGGTACAAGCCGGAGAGCGTATCGTAGACCGGGGCGAGATCATCGACAACCATACCTACAACGTGCTCCGTTCCCTAAAGGCCATACACGAGGCCAAGACGGGGGGCACGCAGACGCAAGGCATCATATTGGCCGGACAATTCGTGCTCGTCTTCGGGCTAATGTTCTGTTTCTGGCTCTACCTATGGTCTTTCCGCTTGAAGATATTCCATAACCGGAAGAACGTACTATTCTTGATCCTCTGCATATTCGTGAGTTGCATCCTTACGGAACTATGTGTTACCTACGCATTATTCAACGTATATATATTGCCGTTCGCCATCGTACCGATCGTAGTACGTACCTTCTTCGATTCCCGGACGGCGCTTTTCACGCACCTTATCATCGTGCTGATCTGCTCGTTGATGGTACCTTTCCCGCATGAGTTCCTGTTGTTGCAAATCGTGGCGGGTATGGTAGTGACGTTCAGCTTGAAGGAGTTGAGCGAACGTTCGCAACTGATCCGTTGCGCCGTCTTCATCTTCATCTCCTACGCCGCCTGCTACCTCAGTCTCACGTTGTATCAAGAGGCGAACTTAAACAAGATCAACTGGATGATGATGCTTTATTTCGGTATCAACTTCATCCTGCTGATGTTCACCTACGTATTGGTATATATGTTGGAGAAGACGTTCGGATACGTGTCCAGCATCACGCTGGTGGAACTGTCCAACATCAACAACCCGATCTTGAAGAAGCTTAGCGAGACTTGCCCGGGCACGTTCCAGCACTCCTTGCAGGTATCCATCCTCGCTTCCGAGGCGGCCGCCAAGATCGGCGCCAACGCCCAACTGGTACGTACCGGCGCCCTTTATCACGACATCGGGAAGATGAGCAACCCCGTCTTCTTCACCGAGAACCAATCGAGCGTGAACCCGCATAACCAGTTATCGTTCGACCAAAGCGCGCAGATCATCATCAGCCACGTCACCGAGGGCGTGAAGATCGCCGAGAAGGCCCTGTTACCCAAGGCGGTTATCAGCTTCATCCGTACGCACCACGGACGTGGCAAGGCGAAGTATTTTTACAACTCTTTCAAGAACCAATCCCCGGACAAGCCGATTAACGACGAGCTATTCACCTACCCCGGCCCGAATCCCTTCTCGAAGGAGACCGCCGTACTGATGATGGCCGATTCCGTGGAAGCCGCCTCCCGCAGCTTGAAGGAACATACCGAAGAGAGTATCAGCGCCTTGGTGAACAAGATCATCGACGGGCAGATCGCCGACGGCTTGCTAAAGAGCGCTCCCCTGACCTTCAAGGACGTGGAGACCATAAAGAGCGTATTCGTAGACAAACTGAAAACCATGTTCCATACCCGAATCAGCTATCCGGACTTGAAAAAACAATAGCGAACCAACATGAACGACCACCTACTCTACTTAGCCTCGACAGGGATCGTAGCCTTTACCTGCCTTCTGGTCAGCGGACTGCTGTTGTCGCTGAAGACCTTGCGGGAAAGCACGATCCCCAAGTACCGGACGGCCTGCAAGTATCTCGCCTTGGCCTCGGCATTGGTAGGCATAGGGCATATCTTCATCTTGTCTTCCGGCACGGACGAGCGAACCATCATGGAGTTGTTCTACTTCCCCATCCTGCTAATCAGCGCCTCGCAAGCGTTGCTGTTCACGTTCCTGCTCACCCTCTTATTCAGGGGAAAGAACGTGACCCGGAGGAATATCCTCCTCCACGCCATGCCTACGATCGCACTTACCGTAGCCTACACGATCGCTTGTCTCTTCCGGGAGGATGTCCATACGTATCGTTTCGACGTATGGTGGGATAATATTGGGAACCCGCCCCTGCTGATACGTACGCTCACGTGCCTCGTATACCTTGTCCAGCTAGGGGGCTATACGCATTTTTTCTTCCGGGAGCGGGCGATCTATCTAGGTAACCTGAAACAGATACCCCAATCACCCGAGCGACTGGAATTGCGCTGGGTAACCCGTGCCTTCCTATGGGCGCTGGGTATCGGCATCGCCGCCGTGAGCCTCTGTTTCTTCCCGAATAATTACTATAACACGGCGGTCAACTTCGTGTTCGCCCTCTTCTACGCCTCGGTATCGATCCACTACGCCAACTACCATTACACGTACGACCAACTATACCTACGGCTCAACCTCGCCCCGCAAGCCGACGCCGATACCGATCCCAACCGGATGGACCTAGAGGATCTTATCGGCGGGTTGCTGGAAATCGAGGAGGACGAGTTGTTCCAGCAAGCGCAAAACTATATGGCCAGCTCCTCACCCTTCCTCAACCCGAATTTCAGCCGGCAAGACCTAGTACGTGCCCTCGGTACCAACGAGAAGTATCTCTCCACCTCCATCAAGGACAAGCTGAACATCACGCTCAAGGAATACATCGACCGCTACCGGGTGAACCACGCCCGTACCGAGCTGTTGATGCCGGGCGACAGCCGGAGCATGGAAGAGATCGCTGTCGGCGCGGGCTTCACCAGCTCCCGCACCTTCTCGCGTATCTTCCAGAAAATACTGGGAGTCACCCCCGCCCAATACCGGCGGCAGGCGCAATAATGAGCATTTTTCCGAGATCTGTCCTCTTTTTTCCCGGATTTGTCCTCTCATTCTTACCCCGAACCCCGTTCTTTGCTGGCAGTAATCACTTAATAAAGGAATACCATGGCAGAACAAATCATTCTCAACACAGACTTGTACGATAACCTGCTCACCGAGCGCAAGGGCGACTACACCGCCAAGCCGCGCATCACCGGGACATTGTATAACACGGACATCGCCGCCCGCATCGTGGCCGCGCGTACCGAGTACCAACACGGCACGATCCTCAACATCCTCGACATGGCCGACAGCCATAAGGTGCAGGCCATCGCCGAGGGCAAGAGCGTGGTGGACGGCGTGGGCCAATACCTCGTCAACGTGCAGGGGGCCTTCGAGGGCGAGAAGGCGCAGTTCGAACCCGGGAAGCACGCCCTCGGCATCACCTACACCATGGGCAAGCTCTTGCGCGAGACCCTCAAGCTGGTGAAGGTGGTGGTGAACGGCGTGGCGGCCGTAGGTCCGGTGATCAATACCGTGACCGACTCCACCTCCAAGGCCATCAACGGGCAGCTCAGCTCCGGCGGAGCCCTCGTGCTGGGTGGCGTGAACCTGAAGATACAGGGTGATGATCCCTCCATCGGTGTCTACCTCACCCCCACCACCGAAGGGGCCGCGCCGATGAAGGCACCCGTGGTGATCGCCAACTCGCCCTCGCAGGTGATCGTGCAGATGCCGACGCTGGCCGACGGGCAGTACACCGTGAGCCTCACCACGCAATACAGCGGAAGCCGTAACGTAAAAGAGCCCCGCACCTACACCTTCCCCATCATCCTTATCGTAGGAGAAGGCGGTGGGGGCGACAGCGAGAGTCCGGACGAGATCTGAGGACAACGTTGTCCGGCATGTCCGGACAACGGCTGCCAAGCATCGAGGACAACGGCTGCCAAGCCTGCCGGACAGGGGCTACCGGACCTGCCGGAAAAAACAACCGATTTATAAACCCTATTATACACATAGAACATGAGAACATCATTACATGACATCCACCTACCGGCAAGGCGAATATTCGCCTTGCTGATCAGTGTCGCGACACTGATCGCCACCCTCCCGACAGCGGCCCGCGCGCAAGCGGAACCTCCCGGGGCACTCGACCTTGCCACCCTGCCGGGCACCCTGAACAATAACTGGTACATCAACC
>ERZ772835.1260-NODE-1260-length-13465-cov-78.9321_pt1 | contig 13465 bp, 6 predicted proteins | sample MGYA00511901_ERZ772835 | MGnify/ENA primary metagenome ERZ772835 (study PRJEB29015, sample SAMEA2737729) | human gut metagenome | biome: human gut; feature: human-associated habitat; material: faeces | place: China | collected 2012 ...
ATAGAACATGATTGAACAAGTGTTAACAATGAAACGGACAGCAGCCTTATGCTTGATGGGGGCTTTCTGCAGCTTGAATGTTCAAGCCCAGAAAATCCATGTCAAGGGTAATCTTGTTGACGGTACAGGTGAACCTCTGATAGGTGCCACTGTAAAAGTAAAAGGTAATGCCAGCGTCGGTACGGTCACCGACTTTGACGGTAACTTCAGCATCGATGTGCCTTCTGAAAACTCTTCTCTCGTATTTACCTACGTAGGTATGAAGACCAAGGAAGTGAAAATCGGTAAGAAGAGAGAGTTCAAACTCTCATTGGAAGATGACAACGCTATCGGCGAAGTCGTAGTCGTAGGTTATGGTCAGCAGAAGAAGGCATCTGTCGTAGGTTCTATTGCACAGACCACAGGTGAGGTGCTGGAACGTGCTGCCGGTGTCAGCGACATTGGTGCTGCCTTAACTGGTAACCTTCCTGGTGTGGTAACTGTTCAGGGCAATGGTATGCCTGGTGAGGAGGAGCCACAGATCATCATTCGTGGTGCTAGTTCTTGGAACAACAGTGACCCTCTCGTCCTGGTCGATGGTATCGAGCGTCCTATGAGTAGTGTAGACATTGGTTCTGTAGAGAGCATCTCTGTATTGAAGGATGCATCTGCCACTGCCGTTTATGGTGTGAAGGGTGCCAATGGTGTCATCTTGATTACTACCAAGCGTGGTAAGGAAGGCAAGGCTAAGATTGATGTAGGCTTCAACGCTACATTGAAGGCTCCTTCTAAGTTGCCTAACAAGTATGATTCATACGATGCCTTGATGTTCCGCAACAGGGCAGTGGAGCATGAGTTGGGTGTTTCTCCTGAATCTTGGTCTTACATCCGTCCTCAATCATTTATTGAGAACTATCGTAACCAGACCACACAAGAGCAGCGCGAGCGTTATGCTAACGTGGATTGGCAGGATGCCCTCTTCAAGAAGAGCGCCATGTCATATAATGCCAATGTCAATGTGAGCGGTGGTACAAGCTTCGTGAAGTATTTTGCTTCTGCCGACTTTGTACACGAGGGTGACCTCTTCCGTGAGTATGATAACGGACGTAACTATAACTCTGGCTATGGATACAACCGTATCAATGTGCGCAGTAACTTGGACTTCTCTATCACTAGAACTACTACATTAAAGGTAAATGTATCTGGTTCTAATGGTGTGCGCAAGGCTCCTTGGAGCAACATGAGCAATAGCGAGTGGCAGATAGGACAGCAGTGGGCTGGTGCTTATAACATCGCTCCAGATGTATTCTTGCCTCAGTATAGCGATGGCTCTTGGGGTTATTATCCAAATGCGTCTAACGTAAGTAACTCTGCTCAGAACCTCGCCATCGGTGGTACAGCGCAGGCTACTACTACTCGTATCAATACCGACTTTACCTTGGAGCAGAAACTCGACTTCATCACCAAGGGCTTGAACTTGCGTGGTACCGTTTCTTGGGACAACGTGTTTGTTGAGACGAGCCGTGGTATCAATGACTTGAACAATACAGCTCAGACCAAGTATGTTGATCCGGAGACTGGCAATATAACATATGGCCAGATATATGAGTCAAACAATAAGTTCGACTGGAAACAGGGCGTTAACTGGAGTACTTCAGGTGGTTCGGTTGATAACAACCAGACTGTTCGCAATCTTTACTATCAGTTGCAGCTCAACTGGGCTCGCAAGTTCGGACAGCATGATGTTACAGCCATGGGCTTGTTCTCTCGTCAGGAGAATGCACGTGGTAGTGTGATGCCTACTTACCGTGAGGACTGGGCATTCCGTGCTACTTATAGCTATGCTGGTCGTTACAACATCGAGTATAACGGTGCTTACAACGGATCAGAAAAGTTTAGCAAGGACAATCGCTTCGCCTTCTTCAATTCTGGAGCCATCGGTTGGACCATCACTGAGGAAAACTTCATGAAGTATCTTCGTGACAAGCACATCATTGATATGTTGAAGTTCCGTGCATCTTACGGTGAGATTGGTGATGATAACCTGGGCGATCCATTCGACTCTTCTCGTCGTTGGCTCTACATGAACCAGTGGGCATACGGAGGCAACACAGTGATGGATCTTGACCATACCAACAGTATCTACACATGGTATCGCCAGAATACATTGGGTAATAAAGATGTGAAGTGGGAGACTGTGAAGAAGACCAACTTCGGTATTGATTATGGTTTCTTGGGTGGTTTGATTACCGGTTCGCTCGATTTCTTCTGCGACCGTCGTAACGACATTTTGATCTTTGGTGATAACCGCTCCATCCCATCTTACTTTGGTACTACAGCTCCTACTATCAATAAGGGTAAGGTTCGTACCAGTGGTTACGAGTTGGAGTTGAAGCTCAACAAGAAATTTGCCAATGGCATCCGCCTCTGGGGTAACTTCAATATGACCCATGCCAAGAACAAGGTGCTCTTGAAGGATGACGCTCAGCTCACTCCTAACTATCAGAAGGAGGCTGGCTACTCTATGGGTCAGTATCGCTCATACATTGATCGTGGCTTTATCAACGACATCGATGACTTGATTGGTTCTCCAGCTCATGAGTCTAATGACAACCACCGCTTGGTAGGCGATTACTACATCGTAGACTTCAATGGTGATGGTGTGGTAGATAGCAAGGACTCAGCTCCAGTAGGTTATAGCTCAAGCCCTCAGAATACCTACAATGCCACTATCGGTATCGAGTATAAGGGCTTCTCTGCTTTCGCTCAGTTCTATGGTGTAACCAATGTAACTCGTGACGTAACCTTGACAAGCTTTGGCAATAAGTTGGACAATGTTTATGACACTGGTACTTGGTGGGACAAGAATGAGTCTTCTCCAGAATCTATCATTCCTCGTTGGGGTGCTACCCAGTCTGATTACAGCAATGGTACTCAGTTCCTCTATGATGGTTCATACATCCGTCTGAAGAACGTAGAGATTGCTTATACTTGGACCAAGGGATGGATCAAGGCTCTCGGTATGAACTACCTCAAGGTATACTTGAATGGTAACAACCTCTGGCTTTGGACTCGTATGCCTGATGACCGTGAGGCTAACCTCGGTGGTGGCGGTTTCCTTGGAGCATATCCTACAGTACGCCGCTTCAACTTAGGTGTTAAATTCTCATTGTAATATTAAAATGAACATTCAAATGAAAAATAAGATAAAGAATTTTTTGTTGATGGGATGCGTCTCGCTGGCTCTCGGTACCTCGCTCAACTCTTGCCAGGACTATCTTGACAAGGAGGCAGATTCTACAGTCTCAGAAAATGACGCATTTGTAAACTTCCGTAACTTTCAGGGTTACGTAGAGGAGATTTACAACTGTATCCCTGATAAGGAAAAATGTAACTGGTGTCCTTCTTGGAACTGGGGTGATGATGAAATCTTCAACCCAGAGGCTGATGGCCGTATGACACACCAGGTAGACTTGGGCAACTTCCGTGCTTGGCAGACCACTGGTAACTGGCTTTACAAGGATGGCAGCAACCCTACATCTACAGATAAGTTCAACCACTCACTTTGGCCACATGCTTGGTATTGCATTCGTAAGGCTAACCAGGGCTTGGCTAATCTCGATAAGTTAGTAGCTAGCAAGGCAGAGAAAGACCTCATTGCTGGTCAGCTTTACTTCTTCCGTGCATGGTGGCACACTGAGTTGATGCAGTACTTTGGTGGTTTGCCATACATTGATACCTATTTGGATCTCAATTCAGAGCTCAATTTGCCTCGTCTCTCTTATCAGCAGTGTGCAGAGAAGGCTGCTGCTGATTATCGCAAGGCTGCCGATCTGTTGCCTATCAACTGGGACAATGAGTATGATGGTGCTGCCACACAGGGCAAGAACGACCTTCGTATCAACAAGATCATGGCACTCGGTTATCTGGGCAAGACTTATCTCTGGGCTGCCAGCCCATTGATGAAGGATGGCGCACAGGTAGGAGCTAGCAAGAATGGCAAGACATACGACTATGATGAGGAGTTTGCCAAGAAGGCAGCTGAGGTCTTCGGTGAGTTGCTCACATTGGTTGAGGGGGGCCAGACACAGTATGGGTTGGCTGAGTTCAAATATAAGGACATCTACAATCATGAGCGTTCTGCCGATGCTAACTCTTGCTTCTCTGATATCTTCTATACCAAGAAGCAGAACTGGAAAATGCCTGGATCTATTGAGGCTATCTTCCGTGGTCCATCTGCAGACTTCAACGGCTCTAACTGGAATACCTCTAAGGTGTTTGGTCCTAAGGTTGACAAAGTGGTTGGACATGACAATGTGATTCACCAGCCTACAGCTAACTTGATAGCTGCTTACGGTATGGCTAATGGTGAGCCCGCTTACATCGTAGAGAATGGCAAGTTGGTTCCTAACATAGCAGGTGGTTTCGATCCTACTCATCCATATAAGAACCGTGACCCACGCTTCTATCACGACATCGTGTTTGATGGCTTCAAGTATCTGAATGGTACTCCTGGTCAGTGGGCTAACTTGCAGTACTGCCAGTTGTATACAGGTGGCAATATGCGTCCAGTGGCTAATGGCAGCCGTACAGGTTACTTCATCCAGAAGTTGGTGCCTCATACATGTAATGAGGTGGATCGCGACTACGATTGGGGTTCAGCATTCCACTGTTACTTGCCATATATGCGTCTGGCTGACATCTATCTGATGTATGCTGAGGCTTGTGCTGCGTTTGGTGGTGCTTCTGGCAAGGCTACTAACTTTAGCAAGACTGCTGAGGATGCCATCAATACCCTTCGTGATCGTTGTGGCGCTGGTCATGTGGCTCCAGAGTATGTAGCTGATGCACATAAGTTCATGGACGAGGTTCGCCGTGAGCGTGAGGTGGAACTTGCTTTCGAGGGCTTCCGTTTCAACGACTTGCAGCGCTGGTTGCTCCTGACCGAGGCTCCTTACAATGTAAAGTACTCTGATGAGTTTGACCGTGTGGAGGGTGCCGATTTCTACAAGAATAATGACCCAGCTGATGCTCAGGTGGCTAACTTCCGCCAGGAAGCGATCTTGACTCGTCACTTCACAGCCAAGCACTATTGGTTCCCATTGCCTATCAAGGATGTTTATCTCTATCAAGAGCTTAGTCAGAATCCTGGTTGGTAAAATAACATTATATAGTAATACTAAAATAAGAATGATAGTATGAATTCAAAATTCAAATCATATAATTCAAAGTTCCTGTTGGCAGGTCTTGTGTCATTGGCTCCTATGGCTGCCGATGCCAAAACTGCTGCTGAGAACGAAACCGATACCGTTGCTGCCGACAAGGAGATGGTAAATGTGGCTTATCGCAAGGTAGCCAAGGGTGACATCTTGGGCGGCGTTTCGGTAGTCGATGTAGAGGGATTGATGAAGAAAAACTACCACACTTATAGCCTTGACAACATGCAGGGCTACGTGGGTGGTTGGAATGGCAACTCTCTCTGGGGCATGGATGCTGACAATGCAGGATACTTGGTATTGGTAGATGGTGTGCCTCGTGAGGCAACCAACGTGATGCCTAGCGAGATTGACCAGATTACATTCCTCAAGGGTGCGCAAGCTGTAGTGCTCTATGGTAGCAAGGCAGCTAAGGGTGCTGTGCTCATCACCACCAAGCGTGGCAAGAACGATGGCTTGAAGGTTGAGGTGCAGGCTAACGCTGGTCTCAATGTGGCTAAGTCATTCCCTGAGTATCTGGGCTCTGCTGAGTATATGACTCTCTACAACGAGGCTCGTGCCAATGACGGTTTGACTCCTCTCTACTCTGCTGAGGATATCTACAATCATGGCTTGGGCACCAACCCATATCGTTATCCTAATCTCGATATGTACTCTTCTGACTATATTCGCAAGATGAATAGTCGCTACGAGGCTACTGCTGAGATTAGTGGTGGTGGTAAGCGTGCTCACTTCTATAGCAACATCAACTATTATCGCCAGGGCGACTTCCTGAAGTTTGGTGAGGCTAAGAACAATAACACTCAGCGTTTCAGTGTACGTGGTAATGTAGATGTCAACATCACAGATGACATCAAGGCTTGGGTCAACTCCAATGCCACATTCTATGATTCACATTCTGCTATTGGTGATTATTGGAATGCAGCTGCTACTTGGCGTCCTAACTTCCCACAGAATGCTAACCCATTGATCTCTACAGACATGATAGCTCCTAATGCCAAAGCTGCTTGGGACTTGATGAGTGTGGCTAAGCTGGTGGATGGCAAGTACTTCTTGGCTGGTACACAGGCTAACTCTTCTAACATCTTCGCAGATTACTATGCTGCTGGTAAGAGCAAGTATACTAGCCGCCAGTTCCAGTTTGATACAGGTGTTAACATCAATCTGCACAAGTTGTTGCAGGGCTTGTCTTTCGAGACTCGTTTCGCAGTAGACTATGCTACCTCTTACACCACATCTTTCAATAATAGCTATGCCATCTATATCCCAACATGGTCAAACATCGACGGCAAGGATATGATCGTAGCTTTGAAGAAGGAAGGTGAGGATAAGAAGTCTGGTGTACAGAACATCGCTAATAGTGTGGACAATCAGACCATGCTCTTCTCTGCTCAGTTCAATTACGCCAATACATTTAATAAGGTACATAACCTCTCTGCGATGTTGATTGCCTCTGGCTTCCAGCAGTCGAAGTCTGGACAGTATCATAAGAACTCAAGTGCTAATCTTGCCTTGGATGCATCTTATGATTACGCCAAGACTTATTATGCAGACTTCGGCTTGGCAGCTATCCACTCTGCACAGTTGGCTCCAGGTCATCGTGTAGGCTTCTCTCCTTCACTCTCTTTGGGTTGGAGACTCAAGAACGAGAACTTCTTGAAGAACAGCAAGGTGGTAGACGATATGATGATCAGTGTATCTGGTAGCATCATCAACGAGGATATTGACTTGGCAGTAAATGGCAACAGATACTATCTCTATGACACCAACTGGCAGACAGCTGATGGTTATGGATGGTATGATGGTTCTGCTGGCAAGTACACATTCTCTAAGCGTTCTGCCAACAAGGATCTTGACTTCATCAAGCGTAAGGAACTTTCTGTCAACTTCAAGACTTCCTTGTGGCAGCAGATGGTAACATTGGATGCTAGCTTCTTCGTTAACTCGATGGAGGGTTATCTGATTTCTACTCCAACGTTCTATCCTTCTCACTTTAAGCCAGGCTATCCTGATGCTTCATTCATGCCTGTGCTCAACTTTAACAATAATCGCCGCATCGGTTTCGACTTCGCAGCTAACTTCAATAAGAAGGTGGGTGATGTAGACTTGCAGCTCGGCGTAACAGGTACTTATTATAACACCAAGGCTACCAAGCGTGATGAGATGAACGCATGGGATTACCAAAACCGTGAGGGCAAGGCTCTCGATGGTATCTGGGGTTATAAGTTTGCTGGCTTCTTCCAGAGTGAGGAAGAAATCAAGAACTCTCCAGACCAGAGCCGCTTGGGTAGTGAAGTGAAGCCTGGCGATATGAAGTATGTGGATGTAAACGGTGATGGCAAGATCGACTCTTACGACCAGGTATTCCTGGGCAAGGGTGGTTGGTATGGCGCTCCATTCACATTGGGCGTAAACCTTACTGCTAAGTGGAAGAACTTCACATTCTTCGCCCTCGGTACTGGCAACTTCGGTGCTTATGGCTTGAAGAACAATTCTTACTGGTGGGTAAAGGGTGACGGCAAGTACTCAGCTGTGGTTCGCAATCGCTGGACTAAGGCAACCAAGGAGACTGCTACTTATCCACGTCTTACCACACTCTCAGGTAGCAACAACTATCAGACATCAGACTTCTGGATGTACAGCACAGACGCTTTCCGCTTGGCTAAGGTACAGATTACATACGACCTGCCTAGCACGCTCTTCCAGAAGACTTGGGTTAAGGGCTTTTCTGCTTATGTAAGCGGTGCCAACTTGCTCACTATCTCTAAGAACCGTGAGGTATTGGAGATGAACATAGGTAGTGCTCCTCAGACACGCTATTATAATATAGGTGTGAAGGCTACATTCTAATCATTATTAAATGTATACAGAAATGAAAATTAATAAGTTATTTATATTAGCTGCATTGTCACTCTCGTTGGTGTCTTGCTCAGATCTCTTTGAGCCTGCACAGGAAAACAACCGTAGCTTGGACGAGATTTACGAAGAGCCTACTTATGCTCAGGGACTTCTCGGCTATGCTTATGCCATGCTTCCTTATAATACCAAAAGTGTAACTGATGTGGCAACCGATGATGCTGTAAGCAATGATTTGTCTAACAGCTACCTGAAAATGGCTACTGGTTCTTGGGCTGCCAATAATGACCCTATGAGCAAGTGGACTAGCTGTCGTGCTAGCATCCAGTACTTGAACATCTTCCTTCAGGAAGTGGACAAGGTAGACTGGGCTAAGGACAAGGGTGCGCAGCAGATGTTCTGTGAGAGCCGTAAGGGTGAGGCTTATGCCTTGAGAGCTCTCAATATGTATTATCTCCTGATGAACCATGGTGGTTGGACAGAGGATGGACAGCTCCTGGGTGTGCCAAACTTGACAAAGCCTGAGGATACTTCTTCTGATTTCAACCAGCCACGTTCCACATTCCAGGCTTGCTTGGATCAAATCTATAGCGACTTGGATCAGGCTGAGCAGTTGTTGCCTTTGGATTACAATGATTTGACTAAGTCAGATCCTGTGCCAGAAAAATACACTGCTATGGGTGTGGACAACTATCAGGACTATAACCGTGTATTGGGTTCTCTGATGCGTGGTCGTGTGAGCGGTCGTATCGCCAAGGCTATCCGTGCACAGGTTTCTCTCCTTGCTGCCAGCCCTGCTTTTAATAAAGGTACCAATGTGGATTATAAGCGTGCTGCTGATGATGCAGCCAGCTTGCTCGACTTGATAGGTGGTGTAAGCGGATTGTCTAAAACAGGTAATTCTTGGTATGCTCAGACTGCGGAAATCGGCCAGCTGCAGTCTGGTGAATGTCCTAAGGAAATCATCTGGCGTGGTAATAAGACTAATGGTGCAGATGATTGGGACCTCGGTTTGAACCAGGAGGCTGATAACTTCCCTCCATCTCTCTATGGTAAGGGACGTATCAATCCTACCCAGAACTTGGTGGATGCTTTCCCTGCTGCCAATGGTTATCCTATCACAGATGAGCGCAGTGAGTATGATGACTTGGATCCTTATAGTAATCGTGATCCACGCTTGGATCTCTACATTATCTATAATGGCTGCAAGTATAAGGGTGCAACCATCAATACCGACATCACCACTGCCAACAATGACAATGGACTGAATAAGATTGGTAACTCTACGCGTACTGGTTACTATATGAAGAAGCTTCTTCGTGAGGATTGTAATCCTAATCCAAATGCCAAGAACGCACAGTATCACTATCCTGTGTATATCCGTTATACCGAGATCTTCTTGGATTATGCTGAGGCTGCCAATGAGGCTTGGGGACCTAAGGGCAATGGCACACATGCTTATTCTGCATACGATGTGATCAAGGCTATCCGTCATCGTGCAGGCATCACAGATGATTCTTATCTTGATGAGTGCGCTAACGACCAGAATAAAATGCGTGAGTTGATTCGCAATGAGCGTCGTATTGAGCTCTGCTTCGAGAACAAGCGCTTCAATGACCTCCGCCGCTGGAAGGCTCCTATCAATGAGGCTGTTCATGGCGTGGAGATTTCTACAGAGGCTGGTATTCCACAGTTCAAGGATATCACAGTAGAGGAAAGAAAATACGACGACTATATGTATTACGGTCCTGTGCCACAGACTGAAATCCTCAAGTGGGATCAGCTGAAGCAGAATGCAGGATGGAAAATTACAAACGACTAACATTTTATAATGATGAAAACTATGAAGATGAATAAATATTTCTCAATGGCTGCACTCGGAGCCTTGGCTCTGACTTTCGGCTCTTGTGAGAACGGCACGCCTGAGTTTGACGACTACGAGGGTGGCACATCAGTCTACTTCGCCCACCAAAACGTGGAGCGTATATTGGTGTTGGGCAATGACGAGTCTCGTGACAATACCAAGGACAACGAGCATATTATCAACATCGTGTCTACCATGGGTGGTGCTTACAATGGTAAGGACATCACACTGAATGTGGCTGTAGATAATTCGCTTTGTGACAACCTCTATTTCTCTGATGGCGTATCTCCTGTAAAGCCTATGCCTGCAGAGTATTACACCTTGGCAGGTAACACCATCTCTTATGGTGGCAACTTGCAGGGAAGATTACAGGTGAAGCTCAACGATGCTTTCTTCGCTGATCCTGCCTCTGTAAAGAATACTTATGTCATCCCTCTGATCATCAAAGATCAGAAGGGTGCTGGCAAGATCTTGACGGGTACTCCTTTCCAGGAGGGGGAAACTCCTGCGCTGACCAATAGCGATGCGTGGAAGACATTGCCTAAGAACTATGTACTCTACTGTGTGAAGTATATGAACCCTTGGGCTGGATTCTATCTGCGCCGTGGTACAGATAAGATTACTGAGAATGGTCAGACCACAGAGGAGAAGCGTGAGGGTGCAACTATTGAGAAGGACGAGGTTTGCCAGATTACTACCAAGAGCCTTACAGAGGCTATCTATCCTCTCACAGTCAAGAGAGTTGTGGGCAAGGATGCTGAGGGTAAGGATATCCTCAAGTCTTATACTTGCAACTTGAAGCTTACCTTTGCTAACGATGGTACTTGCACTGTTTCTTCCGAGACAGAGGGCGTAACTGCTACAGGTACAGGTAAGTTTGTGGAGAAGGGCGCTAAGCTGGCTTGGGGCAACAAGGATCGTGACATCCTGACTCTCCAGTATACCGTAGACTTCGGTGCTGTCAAGGTAGAGACAACCGACCAGTTTGTAGCTCAAACTCGTGGTAACACCAATGGTATTCCTACTTTCGATACTCAGTATATCGTAAAGTAAGCTGCGGTAATTATCAATTAAGTATCATCTAATAATAGGTAGATTATTATGAAATTGAAAAATATTAATTTTGGTTTAGGCTTGGTAGCTCTCTTGGCTTTGTCATCATGTGCTGATGACAAGTTCTCGGAGTACAGAACTGATATGACCAAGAACTTGAAGGAATATCAGTATCTTAATAACTATGAGCCTTTGAAGAAATATGTCGAAGACATGAAGGCTTCTGGCAAGTGCAATCCCGACTTTAAGTTGGGTATTGCACTGGCTGCGCCCGACTTCAATAAACAGGAGCTTGTATATTGCTTGGCTGGTAGCAACTTCGAGGAGATGACAGCAGGCAACGCCATGAAGTATGCTTCTTGTGTAAAAAATGATGGAACCTTTGACTTTAATACTGTTAAGGATTTCGTTACAAATGCACAGGATGCAGGTTTGACCATCTATGGTCATACGCTTGCTTGGCATTCTCAGCAGAACAAGAAGTATCTTAGTAAACTTATTGCAGATAAGGAGTTACCTCCTTCTTCTAATGTCACACGTTGCTTGGTCATTGAGAATAAAGAGGCTGGTGGTCATTGGGATGCTCAATTATATTTCCCTGCTCAGTTATCTAAAGGGAAAAAGTATGTCTTTAAAATGAATGCAAAAGCTACTGCTCCTTTTGACTTAATTCTATGGGCAGCCCCAGGTGATGCAGATTTAGGCTCGATTTCAGTAGGTACTCAATGGAATGAATATACCGTTGAATTTACTCCGAAAGCCAATTATGAGAACTTTGTTTTTGCTGCAGGTAAACTGGGCGGTAAACTGGACATCAAGTCTTTGAGTCTTTGTGAAGAAGGTTCTACCAATAATTTGATCGTAAATGGTGACATAAAAGGGGACGAAGTTCCTTGTAATAAACCTTATTCCTGGCATAAGGTAACTACAGAAATTCAAGAAGTGGCCGAAAGTCAAGTGGTTGAAATCCCTGTAAGTGTTGGTCATCTTACCTTTGATGATGGTAAGAACCTTGGTGGATGGAATATGGATAATACGCCAAAGATTGTAAATGGTGTTTGTGAGGTTGGTAACAACGCAGCCAAGGCAAACCCCTGGGATGCACAGGTTAACTATGAACCAGGTTTCGCTTTCGAGAATGGTACAACCTATCACTTGAAGATGAAAATCAAGGGTTCTGTAGCTGGTGAATTTGGTGCTGCATTCCAGAATCCTGATGGCTATAAAGGCTGTGGCGACTTCCCTACCATCAAGGTTACAACTGATTGGAAGGAAGTTGATGTGACTACCAAATGTAATGGTGACAATGCCTTGCGCCTGCTGCTGAATATCGGTAAATATGCTGGTACCCTCTTTATTGATGATTTTGAAGTTTACTACACGAAGTCTGCTAATTCCATTCCTCTTACGGATGAAGAGAAGAAGACTCTTCTTACTGATGCAATGGGCAAGTGGATTGATGGTATGATGGAAACTACAGATGGTTATGTTACATCTTGGGATGTTGTGAACGAGGCAATCTCTGGTAAGAAAGGTGCTGATGGATTCAATGAGTTGCAGCATGCAACTAATGCTCCTGCTTCTGATGTAGCCAATAGCTTCTACTGGCAGGATTATCTCGGTGATATCGACTATGTTCGTACTGCCGTTAGAGATGCACGTAAGAGCTTTGCTGAGCACAATGGTGATCCATCTAAGTTGAAGCTCTTTATCAATGACTACAACTTGGAAGGTTACTGGGATCAGCACGCTAAGCTGAAGAGCTTGATCCACTGGATTGGTCTGTGGGAAGATCCTAATGCAGAGGAGCCTGTTGTTATCGATGGTATTGGTACACAGATGCACGTAACATGCTATGGTGATGAAACTAAGCAGGCTAAGCTTAAGAGCGATATCGAAGAGATGTTTAAGTTGCTGGCTAAGACAGGTAAGCTCGTCAAGATTTCTGAGCTTGATATGGCTTATGAGGATGAGGCTGGTACTTCTGTTACCTTCGACAAGATGACTGAGGAGCAGCACAAGCAGATGCGTAGCTTCTATACATTCATCATCCAGAAGTACTTCGAGCTGATTCCACAGGCTCAGCAGTATGGTATCACTCAGTGGTGTGCTACTGATTCTCTTAAGGATTCAGGTTGGCGTGCAGGTTGCCCTACAGGTCTTTGGGATAGCAACTATCTCCGCAAGCACACATACGCAGGCTTCGCTGTAGGTCTTGGTGCTCCAGAATATTGGAAGGAAGCCAAGTAATATTTGTGGTGTGAGCCTATCCTATGGCTCACGCCATCTAATATAAAGAAACATTAGTTTTGGGTTTTATCATATAAAGGATTAACCGAAATGATGTTAGTCGTGATAGGTCGGTTGTGTCGTGAAGACACGACCGACCTTTTTGCTTTGTAACATTTGTCTTGTAATATGTTAAATGTGAGTCAGTAAATGAAAAATAATTCTGATTTTTGAGGTTGTATCACTTCTTTTTTGTATCTTTGCGCTT
>ERZ772835.1282-NODE-1282-length-13223-cov-2.51777_pt1 | contig 13223 bp, 9 predicted proteins | sample MGYA00511901_ERZ772835 | MGnify/ENA primary metagenome ERZ772835 (study PRJEB29015, sample SAMEA2737729) | human gut metagenome | biome: human gut; feature: human-associated habitat; material: faeces | place: China | collected 2012 ...
GGTTCTCTTGGGAGAAATATATGTATTTTCTCCTAAATACTTTACCCGAAGAAACTCGTGAGAACTATTTGAATAAGTTAAGAGTCAGCCGTAAATTCTGGAGAGAAAAAGGAGGATGCCTCAGTGAGGAGACTATCGCTAAGTTACGGGCGGCTAATATTCCTATCATTGTGGAAGAATGTACCGCTTACCATACGGATAAGAAACCGGTACGGATGGAGTATATCGATGATATCAATATACCTGAGTTTAAAGAAATCCCTACTTACAAACGTATGTGTGTTTGTATTTTGAAAAACGATCATACATGTAAGTATATGGGTTTTTCCCAGACAAAACGAGAAAGGGATATGAGAAAAGAAGTAATGGACAAATATAATTTTTATAAGCATGGGAAACTTTGTTAGTCCGGCATATGGTGTTAGGGCTGTCCCTATAGAAAAAATTGTAGCCAACAGCTATAACCCTAATATCATGGCACCACCGGAAATGCGATTATTGGAACTTTCCATTTGGGAGGATGGCTATACGATGCCTTGCGTCTGTTATTATCTTGAAGAGGATGATTTATATGAGATAGTAGATGGTTATCATCGTTATCTGGTTATGAAGCAATCTCAAAGGATTTATGATCGTGAGAAAGGAATGTTGCCTGTAACGGTGATTGAGAAAGATATTTCAAACCGAATGGCTTCAACCATTCGCCATAACAGGGCTCGAGGGATGCACAACTTGGAACTTATGACGGAGATTGTTACGGAGTTGGTCAAATCTGGGATGTCTGATAAGTGGATCATGCGTAATATTGGAATGGATAAAAATGAGTTACTTCGGTTCAAGCAGATTTCGGGATTAGCTGAATTATTCCGGGATAAAGAATTCGGTTGGTCTGATGACTGGTCGGAAGAAGATTAAGCTTCTTACATTTTGTTTGGCTGAGCGTTTTTTGCCTTTTATGGCTCTGTTGAGTACATATATACTAATTTTTTGTACATTTGCCCCCGACTTTTCACATAGGGGTGCCCGAGTCATACGGGCTGAGATTATACCCATCGAACCTGATCCGGGTAATGCCGGCGAAGGGAAAATAAGGTAGAACTAGGAAATAAAGGGGGCGTTACCTCTATGTGCTCCCTGATGTTTAAACTTTAATTAGTTATTAAGATGGAACAGATTGTTTCAAGTGGAATCATTGACTCTTACTTCGAGAAGTTGAAGAGCAACTTGTCTGTGGATGTAGCGATCGTGGGAGGGGGACCTTCCGGTATCGTGGCCGCTTATTTCTTGGCGAAAGCCGGTAAGAAGGTGGCGTTGTTTGATCGTAAGCTGGCTCCCGGTGGAGGTATGTGGGGCGGCGCTATGATGTTCAACGATATCGTGGTGCAGGAAGAGGCTATGCCGATTATCAAGGAATTGGGCGTAAGTTATAAGGAGGGTGCTAACGGCACGTATATCATGGATTCGGTACATACCACTTCCGCTTTGATTTATCAAGCGACGAAGGCGGGCGCTACGATCTTTAACTGCTATTCGGTAGAGGACGTGGTGTTTCATAACGATGCCGTAGCCGGTGTGGTAGTGAACTGGGCTCCGGTAATCCGTGAGGGGATGCACGTGGATCCGTTGACGATCATGGCAAAGGCTGTCTTGGAAGGTACGGGGCATGATTGCGAGATCGCCCGTGTGGTAGCCCGTAAGAATGATATCCAATTGAATACACCGACCGGAGGCGTGATCGGCGAGCGTTCCTTGAATGTGGAGCTGGGTGAGCAGACGACGGTGGAGAACACGAAGGAGATCTACCCGGGATTATTCGTTTCCGGTATGGCCGCTAACGGCGTAAGCGGTAGCTTCCGTATGGGACCGATCTTTGGCGGCATGCTGATGAGCGGCAAGAAGGCGGCTGAGTTGATCTGCGAAAAGCTTGGGAATTGAAAATTGAGAATTGAGAATTGAGAATTATTGATTGTTGTATCTTTAATTTTCAATTCTCAATTCCCAACGGTTTTTCCTTGTCTCAAGAATAAGAATCCCGTTATGATCAACGCCGTGGATAATCCCGTATAGAATACAGAAATGAAAGAATTCGGCAGTAAATGGAGCGCACGGATCGTGATCCCGAAAGCGATCATGAAGATCATGATAATCCAACCTTTCACGTCGAAGAAAGAGAACGGGCAATGTTTCCCGTGAGATCCGTTCGGAATGTTTATAGAAAAGCCGTTTAAAGACCAAATTGAAGAAAAGTAAGAAAACGATGGTCGCTTCCCCGATCTTGAATAACCAATAATGGGTATCGTTTAACCATGTGACGATACCGATGCGTAAGATATTGATACCGGCGAAAATCCATACGCAACCGGCGGTATATAATAATACCTTTTTATTTACTCCAAACTTCATCTATCTTTTTATTTACCGCAAACTTACAACATTCATGTAAAAAACGGAAAAATATCCTTATCTTTGTGCCATGCGTGAGAAAATGAAACAGAGGGTTGTACAATACGTGGTGCTGATGGCCGGCATCTTGGCATTGCTTTCTGTGGTTATCCCTCACCATCATCACCGGGACGGGATGCCTTGTTATCAATCCTTGACCGCGGAGCAAGCGCATGGCGATAAAAGCACTGATACGCATGATTGCGGTTGCGACGGGCATAACTTGGCCTATTTCAGTACGCATATTTCTCATTTTATGGATGGAGATGTGGATATACATCTGATGCCGTTACTCGTCTTATTTGATTACATTTATCCACCTGAACCGGCGTTTTGCGGACAGCTCCTTGATCACGAGAACGCCCCCTACATTGAGTCGCTGCACGACGCTTGGATAGTGAGTGCCTCGGGACTTCGTGCCCCTCCTATGTCTTGATACCTCGTTTGTGAGAGCGGGTGAGGACAGACTTGCCCCTATCTATTTATTATTAACGATATCAAGATTTTTTACACAATGAAGAAAATATATTTGGTAGGTGCGATGTGCGCTTACCTGTTTGCCGGTTGTGCGGGAAATGCGTCGCAAGCCGGACACGATGAGCATAATCATGAATTAGAGGCTCACGATCATGATCATGAGGGACATGAACACGAAGGCCATGACCATGAGCATGAGGCCGGTGGTACCCATCCCGGCGAGATTGTCTTTAAGAAGGCTTTAGCCGAGGCCGTTGGTTTGCAGACTGTAACGGTTAATCCCGCTCCTTTCACGGATGTGATTAAGACGAGCGGACGAGTAATGGCGGCGCAAGGGGAGGAGTCCGTGATCGTCGCTACCGTCCCCGGCGTGATCTCGTTTGGTAGCTTGCCATTCGTGGATGGTACGGCGGTACGCAAGGGACAGGCCGTGTTGAGTATCGCTTCCAACGCCCTCTCTGATGGAGACGTGGCGGCAAGGGCTAAATTCGCTTATGAGACGGCGAAAAAGGAATACGAGCGTATGCAAGCCTTGGTAGGCGATAAGATCGTATCCGCCAAGGATTTCGAGCAGGCCCGCTTGAATTACGAGAACGCCAAGGTCGCTTATGAGGCGATAGCGGGAAAACAGACGGCGAAAGGCGTGTCTGTAGTCTCTCCCTTGAACGGTTACTTGAAGAACATCCAAGTGAAAGAGGGTGATTATGTATCCGTAGGTCAGCCTTTGGCTACGATCTCGCAAAACAATCGTTTGGTATTGCGTGCGGACGTGTCTGAGAGGTATTACAACGATCTTCCCATGATCCAAACCGCTAATTTCATGACTCCGTATGATAACGCTCTCTATAAATTGTCTGATTTGCGTGGACGGTTGTTATCGTATGGAAAGGCTTCCGATATGAACTCTTTCTATGTACCGGTGACTTTCGAGTTCGATAATAAAGGAGCGGTTATCCCCGGTTCTTTCGTGGAGATCTTTTTGTTGACAAAGCCGATGGAGAATGTCTTGAGCGTACCTGTCTCCGCCCTTATCGAGGAGCAGGGCGTTTATTCGGTATTTATCCGTCTGGATGAGGAAGGCTATAAGAAGCAATGGGTGACGCTGGGAGCGAATAACGGCTCGGAGGGACAGATCCTTTCCGGATTGAAACCGGGCGATGAGGTCGTGACCCGTGGCGCTTACCAGATCAAGTTGTCTTCCGCTTCTAACGCAATACCGGCTCATAGCCATAGCCATTAATAGGAGGGACGTTGCATGTTAAATAAGATAATTTATTATTCATTGCACAACCGGTTGGTAATCTTGGTTTGTGCGCTATTGCTGATGATCTGGGGTACGTACACGGCGTTTAATACGGACGTGGATGTGTTCCCGGACTTGAACGCCCCAACGGTCGTGATCATGACCGAGGCGAACGGTATGGCTCCCGAGGAGGTAGAACGCTTGGTGACATTCCCTGTGGAGACTGCCGTGAACGGTGCGATGGACGTGCGGCGTGTACGTTCCTCGTCTACCACCGGATTCTCCGTGGTTTGGGTAGAGTTCGATTGGGGTACGGATATTTACCGGGCTCGTCAGATCGTGTCCGAAAAACTGGCTGTCTTGGGTGAGAGCCTTCCCGAGAACGTAGGTAAACCGACCTTAGGCCCGCAGTCATCCATCTTGGGTGAGATGATGATCCTCGGTTTGACCGCCGATTCCACGTCTTTGTTGGACTTACGTACGATCGCCGACTGGACGATCCGTCCCCGTTTGTTGTCTACGGGCGGTGTGGCGCAGGTGGCCGTGATCGGTGGCGATATTAAGGAGTACCAGATCTTGTTGGACCCGGCTCGTATGAAGCACTACGGTGTAGGGTTGAACGAGGTGTTGGATGTTTGTCGGAATATGAACCGGAACGCCAATGGTGGTGTATTGTATGAGTTTGATAATGAGTATATCATCCGGGGTGTATTGTCTACGTCGAAGGCGGAAGAGATCGCTCAGGGTGTGGTGAAGACCGTGAATGAGTATCCGGTTACGCTGGGTGATATCGCTACGGTTAAGATCGGCGGTAAAAGCCCGAAGCTGGGAACCGCTTCCGAGCGGACAAAGCCAGCCGTGCTGATTACCGTGACCAAACAGCCGGATACGAGTACGGAGAAGTTGACGGAGAAGCTGGACGAGATTGTTGTCGATTTGCGGAAGAACTTGCCGGCGGATGTACATGTCTCTACGGATATATTCCGCCAGAGTCATTTTATCGATAACTCTATTAATAATGTAAAGAAGAGCTTGTTTGAGGGTAGTTTCTTCGTGGTGATCGTCTTGTTCCTGTTCTTGATGAATATACGTACGACGGTGATCTCGTTGGTAGCCTTGCCGTTATCTTTGCTGGTCTCTATCATCGTATTGCACTACATGGGATTGACGATTAACACGATGAGCTTGGGAGGTATGGCGATCGCTATCGGTTCCTTGGTGGATGACGCTATCGTGGACGTGGAGAACGTGTATAAACGAATCCGGGAAAACCGGCTCTTGCCTCCGGATCAGCAACGCTCTACCTTGGAGGTGGTTTACGACGCTTCCCGTGAGGTACGTATGCCGATCTTGAACTCTACCTTGATTATCGTGGTGAGCTTCGTGCCCTTGTTCTTCTTGAGTGGTATGGAAGGCCGTATGTTGGTTCCGCTGGGTATCGCTTTTATCGTGGCGTTGTTTGCTTCTACGGTGGTGGCGCTTACCTTGACCCCGGTGCTTTGTAGCTATTTGCTGAACCGTAAAGCGACGGGAATGAAGGAACTGCGTGAGGCTTGGATAGCCCGGAAGTTGAAGGTGGTGTATAAACGGGCTTTGGAGTTAGCGTTGGCTTACCAGAAATGGGTGCTAGGTACCACGATCGCTTTGTTTGTGGTCGCCTTGGTGATCTTCTTTCATTTGGGACGTAGTTTCTTGCCCCCGTTCAATGAGGGTTCTTTTACGATCAACGTAAGCTCGCTTCCGGGAATTTCCTTGGACGAGTCGGACCAGATCGGACGCCGTGCGGAAGCGTTGCTGTTGCAAGTGCCCGAGATAAAGACTGTGGCTCGGAAGACCGGTCGTGCGGAATTGGATGAGCATGCCTTGGGCGTGAATGTTTCCGAGATCGAGGCTCCTTTCGAATTGCAAGACCGTAGTCGGGATGAGGTGATGAATGATGTCCGCAAGAAGTTATCTACGATCAGCGGCGCTAATATAGAGATCGGGCAACCTATTTCCCATCGTATCGACGCTATGCTTTCCGGCACGGAGGCGAATATCGCTATCAAATTGTTTGGTACGGACTTGAACCTGATGTTTACGGTCGGTAACCAGATCAAGGCCGCTATCCAAACGATCCCGGGTCTGGTGGACTTGAAGGTAGAGCAGCAGATCGAGCGTCCGCAGTTGACAATCACCCCGAAACGTGAGTTGCTGGCTAAATATGGCATTCCCCTGCCGGAGTTCGAGGAATATATCAATGTGATGTTGGGTGGAGAGGCCGTAAGTCAGGTGTACGACGATGGCAAGAGCTTCGACCTGACCGTGAAGACCTCCGACGCTAGCCGTGCCACGATGGATGATATTAGCAATCTGATGATCGATGCCGCCGGACAGAAAGTGCCGCTAAGCTACGTGGCCGATATCCGTTCGGTGACCGGTCCGAATACGATCAATCGTGAGAATGTGCAACGTAAGATCGTGATTAGCGCCAATGTATCGGAACGTGACTTGCGAAGTGTGGTTAATGAGATACAGGATCGGGTAGAGGCTAATATCCGTTTGCCGGAGGGATACCATATCGAATATGGTGGCCAGTTCGAGAGCGAGGCGGCGGCCAGCCGTACCTTATTGCTGACGTCGTTGATGTCGTTATTGGTGATCTTCATGTTACTGTACAATGAGTTCAAGGACGTGAAGGAGAGCGGCGTGATCTTGTTGAACCTGCCGTTGGCGTTGATCGGTGGCGTGATTATCCTATGGCTTACTTCCGGCGAGATCAGTATCCCGGCGATTATCGGTTTCATTTCCTTGTTTGGTATCGCTACCCGAAACGGTATGCTGCTGATCAGCCACTATACGCATTTGCGTGGAGAGGGAATGGGATTGCGTGAGTCCGTGATACAAGGTTCCCTAGACCGTTTGAACCCGATCTTGATGACGGCGTTGAGTTCCGCCTTGGCGTTGATCCCGTTGGCGTTGAATGGCGATCTTCCCGGGAATGAGATCCAAAGCCCGATGGCGACGGTGATCTTGGGTGGTTTATTAACCTCTACGTTCTTAAACGGATTCATCATCCCGATTGTTTATCTGATAATGAACAAGAATAAAGAATAAGTTTTATGAAATCATATATTATAGTCGCCGCCTTGTCTGTATTGACAGGCGGCCTTTCCGCCCAGACTTCTATAGAGGACGTGCTCCGGAGCGTGGAGGCGAACAATAAGGATTTACAGGCGAACAGCCAGTTGGTCCAGTCGCAGAAGCTGGAGGCGAAGTTGGATAATAATTTGCCAGACCCTTCGGTCTCTTATTCGCATTTCTGGGGGAATAAAGAAGGGATGGGATTCACGGGCGAGTTCGTGGCTTCCCAAAGCTTTGATTTCCCGTCCGTATATGTCCGGAAGCATAAGCTGACGAAGGCGAAATCCGCGGGTTTGGATCGTCAAGGGATGGCTTTTCGTCAGCAAATCTTGTTGCAGGTGAAAGAGGTTTGCCTAGATTTGGTGCTGTTGAACCAGCAGAAGAACCTATTGGATACCCGTCTTAGGAACGCCGAGCAACTTTCCGCTTTTTATGCGACTCGTTTGGAGAAAGGAAATGCGAATATCCTTGAGACAAACAAGATCGATCTGGAATTATTGAACGCTCGGACAGAGGCCCGGATGAACGAGACTTCCCGTATTGCCAAGCTGCAGGAGCTGGCTACCCTGAACGGCGGTATCGCTATCGAGTTTACGGATACGGTTTACGCCTTGCCGGATAAGGATGTGCTTTCCTTTGATGAGCTGCGGACGGAGGCGATGCAATCCGATCCGCAATTACAGACCTTGCGTAGCGACCAGACGACAGCTCTTCGGCAGGTGAGCGTGAATAAGGCGAAAGGTCTGCCCGGCTTTGAGTTAGGGTATCGTATGAATCCCGCCTCGGGTGGAGAGCGTTTCAATGGTTTCTTGGTAGGAATTACCATCCCGTTGTTCTCGAACCGTAATAACGTGAAACAGGCGAAGGCTCAGGTCCGTTATACGGAGATGCAGTTGGAGAGCGCTTCTTTCACGGTAGAGAATGGGTTGAGGCAGCTATATGACCAGTCTGTCTCCTTAAAGAAATCTATCGATGAATATAAGGATGTGCTGAAAAGGCAGAATAGCTTGGTCTTGTTGAACAAGGCTATACAGGCCGGGCAAATCTCTATGATCGAGTATTTCGTGGATGTGACGACCTATTACCAAAGCGTGCAAAACTACCTGCAATTGCAAAACCAATACCAAAAGGTCATGGCGCAATTGTATAAGTATCGATTATGATAAGGAACACAACTGTGTTTTCTCTTGAACACAGTTGTGCTTATCCACAGATACAGTTGTGTTTTCTCACGAACACAACTGTGTCTTTACGTTCTCTAAGGATAGCTTAAAGTCACGGATCAATTCTTTCATCACCTCTTCCACGGATAATTCCTCCCAGAATAAAGACGCTACCTGTCCGATCTCTAACTCGCCTTCCTTTAGGTCGCCCTCAAAGATTCCTTTCTTGGCACGTCCTTTGCCCAATAACTCACGTAATTCTTCCACGGACGCTCCCCGGGCTTCCGCTTCTTCCACTGCCGTAGCGAAATCTCCTTTTACCAGACGGGTAGGAGACAGTTTCTTTAATAATAACTTCGTATCGCCTTCCTTAAGATTCAAGCATAGTTTCTTGAAATTCTCGTGTGCCGAGCTTTCTTTGGTCAAGGCGAAACGAGTGCCTATCTGTACGCCGTCGGCCCCTAGTGCGAGTGCCGCTAGCATCGCTTGACCGTTTCCTATACCTCCTGCCGCCAAAAGGGGGAGAGAGGTCGCTTTCCGGACAGCGGGGATCAGGCACATCGTAGTTGTTTCCTCCCGTCCGTTGTGCCCGCCGGCCTCGAAGCCTTCGGCAACGATGGCATCCACTCCGGCCTCCTCGCATTTCGTGGCGAATTTAGAGCTGCTTACCACGTGAACGACCGTCATGTCATGATCCTTCAAATACTTTGTCCATGTTTTCGGGTTACCGGCGGAGGTAAATACGATCTTCACTTTTTCCTCCACCAATATCCGCATCAAGGTATCGATTTCCGGGTACATCAGCGGGACATTCACGCCAAAAGGCTTGTCGGTCGCCGCCTCGCATTTACGGATATGTTCCCGGAGCACTTCCGGGTGCATGGAGCCTGCCCCGATCAATCCTAATCCACCGGCGTTACTAACCGCTGAAGCTAGCCGCCAACCACTACACCAAACCATTCCCGCCTGTATGATGGGATACTGAATACCAAAAAGACTACAAATTCGATTCATATTATTTCTTGCGTTAATCTCGCTAAAATTAGTGAACTATTTTTATTGGAACAACAATTTCTTTGTCGAGGTTGTTGAATAGGCATATAACTTTAAAATATAAGAGATATGCCAGAGAATATAATGAAAACGTTATGGGATGAGAGCGATGATCTTCACGATGAGACCATGTCTACCAATTCGGTATTGTCGGATGATTACACGTCTAATGACATTCAAGATTTACAAGAAACGATCGAAAATGAAAATATCGAGGACGGTATAGAGAGCGATTCGATTGAACATTGAATGAATGCATATTGGGTCCCCGAAGGGAAGATCTCCCTTTGGGGATCTTTTTTGTGTGAATTGTGAAAATCTTTTTCCGGATTCTAAATAATAACAATTTGAAATAGAATTGTAACGCAAAACTTCGTTATCTTTGTCCATTGTAATTCTAATATAACAATGGCATGAATAAAACGCTTATGGCCGCAGGTTTAGCGGTTATTTTGGGAGCTTGTTCCTCCTCAAAGAAAAGCGATGTAGCGGAAGGCGCTACACCCAATCCGTTTTTTGCGGAGTATACGACACCGTTCGGGGTGCCTCCGTTTGACCAAATAGAGGTGGCTCATTACAAGCCGGCTCTTTTGAAAGGCATGGAAGAGCAGTCGAAGGAGATTGAGGCGATCGTGGCAAATCCGGATGCGCCGACATTCGAGAATACGATCGTGGCCTTAGACCAAAGTGGCGAGTTGCTTACTAAAGTAATGTATGCTTTCGGTGGCCAATCCAGTGTGAATACCACGGACGAGATCCAAGAGCTCGAACGTGAGCTTTATCCCCTTTTATCCAAACATTCGGATGATATCAGCTTAAATCCCAAGCTTTTCGCCCGGGTGAAATCCGTATATGAGAATCAGGCGAGCTTCCATCTGGATAAGGAACAGAAGAAGCTGTTGGAGGAAACCTATAAAAGTTTTGTCCGGGGAGGAGCCAATCTGCCGGAGGATAAGCAGGCGAAGTTGCGTGAGCTGAACGAGAAGATATCCATGCTCCAACTTACTTTCGGACAGAATACCCTGAAAGAGACCAACGATTTCCAATTAGTGATCGATAATAAAGAGGACTTATCCGGTCTGCCGGAAGACGTGATCGTCAAGGCGGCGCAAACGGCCCAAGAGAATGGTCTGGATGGTAAGTGGGTGTTTACCCTCCATAATCCGAGCGTGATGCCTTTCCTTCAATACGCCGATAAGCGTGATTTGCGTGAGAAGATCTTCAAGGCGTATACGAATCGTGGCAACAATAATAATGAGAATGATAATAAGGAGGTCGTTAAGCAGCTGGTTGCCGCTCGTCTGGAGAAAGCCCGATTGATGGGATATGAGGATTATGCCGCTTTCGTATTGGAAGAGAATATGGCGAAGAACGAGAAGAACGTGTACGACTTGCTTGATAAAATCTGGCCATCTGCCTTGGCGAAAGCGAAAGAGGAATTGGCCGATATCAACGCCGAGATCAAGAAGGAAGGCGGTAATTACGAGGCCGAGGGCTGGGACTGGCGTTATTATTTCGAGAAAGCCAAGAAAGCGAAATATAACTTGGACGAGAACGAGATGCGTCCTTATTTTGAGTTGGGACATGTACGTGAGGGCATCTTCTATGTAGCCAATAAATTATACGGTATCACGTTTACCGAGATCAAGGACATCCCGAAACCGGACCCCGACGCTCTTGCTTTCGAGTGCAAGGATAAAGATGGTACGCATCTGGGCGTATTGTATATGGATTTCTTTACCCGCCCGGGCAAAGGAGGTGGCGCATGGTGCGGCGGTTACCGTTCACAAACGTATAAGGATGGGAAACGGGTAGCCCCGGTGGTTACTACCGTATTTAATTTCAGCAAACCGGCGGAGGGACAACCGGCGCTTTTGACGGCCGACGAGACCGAGACCGTATTCCATGAGTTCGGTCATGCCTTGCACGGTTTATTCTGCGATGTTCATTATTATGGCGTGTCCGACGTGCCTCGTGACTTTGTGGAGCTACCTTCGCAAGTCGATGAGCATTGGGCCGTTGAGCCGGAGGTATTGAAAGTGTACGCTAAACATTACCAGACCGGCGAGGTAATACCGCAAGCCCTTGTAGACAAGATGATCAAGAGTGGCAAGTATGGACAAGGCTTCGCTACGACGGAGTATCTGGCCGCCTCTTATCTGGATATGGATTATCATGTATTGAAAGAGATCCCTGCCGATTTGGATATTGAGAAATTTGAGGCGAAGGTCTTGGGCGATCGTGGTCTGATCCGTCAGATTCCGTCTCGCTATCGCTCCACTTATTTCGGACATACGATGGAAGGTGGATATACAGCCGGTTATTATAGTTATATCTGGGCGGAAGTGTTGGATTGCGACGCTTTCCAAGCTTATAAGGAGACGGGTAATATCTTCAACCCGGAGGTTGCCTCTAAATTCCGTAAATACGTACTGACCCCGGGCGGCATCGACGACGCTATGGACATGTACGTGAATTTCCGTGGCAAACAACCTAGCATCGATCCGCTGTTGGAGAACAGAGGGCTAAAATGAGCAGAACAATTTATAACTCATAAATCAAAAAATCAGTAAAGATGAAACAATTAATTATGGCAGCAGGATTAGCCGTTATGCTTACTGCCTGCGGTACTTCCGAAAAGAAGACCGTGGAGGGTGAGAACCCGTTCTTTGCGGAATATACCACCCCGTTTGGAGTTCCACCTTTTGATCAAATCAAGTTCGAGCACTACAAACCGGCCCTATTGCAAGGCATGGAAGAGGGACGCAAGGAGATCGAGGCGATCGTGAATAACCCGGAGGAGCCGACGTTCGAGAATACGATTGTCGCTTTGGATGAGCAGGGTGCGTTGCTTCGGAAGGTCCAGATCGTTTTCGGTGGACAGAATAGCGTGAATACGAATGATGAGATGCAGGCGTTAAGCCGTGAGATGTCGCCGCTATTGTCAAAATATAGTGATGATATCAACTTGAATCCGAAATTATTCGCTCGTGTGAAGGCGGTATACGATAAGAAGGATGAGTTGGGTCTCGATAAGGAGCAAATGAAGTTATTGGAGGAGACTTATAAGGACTTCGTTCGGGGTGGCGCTAATCTTTCCGCTGAGGATCAGGCTAAATTGCGTGAGTTGAATAGCAAGATCTCCATGTTACAGCTTACTTTCGGACAGAATATGCTGAAAGAGACGAACGCTTTCAAATTGGTGATCGACAAGCAGGAGGATCTTTCCGGTCTGCCCGAGACCTTGATCGCTAACGCCGCTCAAGCGGCTAAGGATGCCGGGATGGAAGGCAAATGGGTATTTACCTTGCAGAACCCGAGCGTGATGCCGTTCTTGCAATATTCCGATAAACGTGAGTTGCGTGAGAAGATGTTCAACGCTTATATCAACCGTGGTAATAATAATAATGAGAACGATAACAAGGAAGTGGTTCGTGATTTGGTTGCCGCTCGTTTGGCGAAAGCGAAGTTGATGGGCTATGATGATTACGCTTCTTTCGTGTTGGAGGATCGTATGGCGAAAAGCTCGGATAAGGTTTATCAATTGTTAGATGAGGTTTGGAAGCCTGCTTTGGCGAAAGCGAAAGAGGAATTGGCCGATATAAACGCCGAGATCAAGAAAGAAGGTGGCAATTTCGAGGCCGAGGGCTGGGATTGGCGTTATTATTTCGAGAAGGCCAAGAAGGCTAAATTCAATTTGGATGAGAATGAGGTTCGTCCTT
>ERZ772835.1287-NODE-1287-length-13173-cov-23.7339_pt1 | contig 13173 bp, 9 predicted proteins | sample MGYA00511901_ERZ772835 | MGnify/ENA primary metagenome ERZ772835 (study PRJEB29015, sample SAMEA2737729) | human gut metagenome | biome: human gut; feature: human-associated habitat; material: faeces | place: China | collected 2012 ...
TTCGCTTCGATCTTCTCGGTCAGCTCCAACCGGGGCTTGTCCTGCGTGTGGGCATAGGTGTCCATCAGGACAGATGCCGTTGCATGACCTGTGTTGCCCTGCACCGACTTGAAGTCGCCGTCCGACTGCAAGAGCTGGTAGGTGGCACTGGAGTGCCGCAGGCCGTGGAACACGATCTGTTCAAACTCCGGGTGCTCGGCTCTCCACAGGCGGTACCACTTTGTCAGCAGCTCCGGTGCGATGGGCAAGCCGTCCGGGAGCCGGAACAGCTGACCGCAGTTGCTGTACTTCTCTGGGGCGTTCTGCTCGTCCTGTTTGAGCTTTTCAAGCCATGCAAGAAGCTCCTCTTTCAAGGGCTTGGTCATATACAGGATGCGGTTGGACTTCTTGGTCTTTGGCTTTTTCAGGATGAGGGAGGACTTACTGCCCTCACGCCTGTCTGGAAAGGTGTAGTAGACCTGCTTGGGGTCGAGCTTTTCCAGAGCGTCCTTGTTGGCTCTCTGCATGGTCTTGCTGACCGAGATGGTACCACGCCCATCGGCGACATCAAAGTCCAGATCACTCGGCTGCAAGCCGAGAATTTCGCCCTCACGGAGCGAAAGGATCATGCTCATGTGTACCGCCAGATGCAGGGCGGGGTTTTCGATAGTCTGCAAGGCTGCCAGCATGGTTTTCTCGTCCCAGATGGTGCGCTCCTCGATGATGACCTTGGGCGCATCACGGGGCAGGGGAATCTTGTGGATCAAGTCCCATTCCACCGCATAGGAAAATGCGGTCTTGAGCAGCGTGTGGACTTCGTGGATAGAGGTGCTAGACAGTAGCCGCTTCTTCTGCTTCTTGGACAGGTCCTGCTTCACACCGTGCACATATTGCCCGCAGGGGGTCTTGGCAAGGGTGGCATAGAACTTCTCAATGTCGTAGGTGCGCAGCTCCTGTACCTTCCGCTTCCCGATATACGGCACGATAAGGTTCTGCACCATCGCCACGGACTGGGTGTAGGTCTTGGGGGACCACTTGTGCTTTGTGGACTGGATCGGGATCCATTTGTACAACATCTCCTCCACCGTCATGGTGTCGGGGACGAGGAATGTGCCGTCCAGCAATTCTTTCTCGACCGTGATCTTTCGCTCCTGCGCCTCCTTTTTGGTCTTGAAACTCTCCCATCCCTCGCAGGGCTTGCCGGAATGGTCTTTGTACTTGTAACGGACGGAGTAGGAATCTCCGCGCTTCATGATAGATGCCATAGATTACCTCCTTTAGACCGCTGCAAACCAGCTGTCGAAGCTCTGCTTGTTCACCCGGATGCTGGTGCCGATGCGCAGCACCCGGAAATCCTTCGTGGTGTTGCACAGGTTGTACGCCGCACGGGGAGAAATCGCCAAAAGCTGGGCGATTTCCTCCACCCGGTAAACAAGAGGTTCGTGCTTGGCTGCTTTGGTCTGGTCAGAAGATTCTGTGGCAGGGGATTTGGACGCTTTCATTGTAACCGGGTTCGAGTCCTTTTGCAAGGACTTATTCGTATAATCTTTAGATTTCACATCTTCGGTCATGTCAGGCCGATTCATATTCATAGGCAGACCTCCGTTTCCTTGTAACCGGGTGCCGGGGCAGAAAGTGCCAGCTTTCTGCCCCGAACGCTCCCGATGAGGTTCAGATTTCCAAGTGCCCCTCCTGTTTGCGGGGTTGCGCCGTTGGTTTGTTTTGCCCCTGTTCTGCCTGTAAGCGGTTCAGCAGTTGCAGGACGGAATCTCGTGCTTTCTCCTTAACCTGCTCCTTGCCTTTCTGACGGACTTCCGGCTTCAGGAGCTTCTCCTGCAGACGTGCGGTGGTGGTCTGCATGGTCTTGAGGAACTTGTCCAGCACGGTGTCCAAACGGTGGGCGGCGTATTCTCTCGTGGTCTGCGGAGCCTTACGTTCCGGGGACAGCACCCACTTCTTCGTGTCCTCGATCATCCGCATATCTTCCTTCCGGGTCTCGGTGCGCACCACGTCCGTCACGACATCCACCGCCTTGTCGTAGGCAGCTGCCGAAACTTCATCGATCAACGCTTCCATGTCGTTGACCTTGAGGGTCAGCTTGTCCAGCTTGTTCTGCTGGGCGGCAAGCTGCTTCTTTTGCTTGGCAAGGATGAAATCCTGCTTTTCCAAATATTTGCGGTTGCCATACTCCGCTTCTTCCTCCAATTCCAGACCATGCCGTTTTGCAATCTCGAACAGCATCTTCCGGCAGGCGGCATCAAAGGTGATTTTGCGGTTGTTGCGGCGGCTGAGGGGCTTGTCCGGGTCGAGCAGGTTGAAGCCCAACACTTCCAATGCCTTTTCCTGCTGGGGAGCCACCTCACCGTACTTGTTCTCGCAGTCGAACACATGACGCTCATGGATATGGGGTGTGCTCTCATCCAGATGCAGTGCCCAGTCCAGCACATGAACGTGGTCGCCATACTTGGCCTTGAACTCCTCAATGAACTCTGTGACGACGCTCAGCAAGTCCTCTGCCGAAGCGTGTTCATCCAGCGTTCCAAGTTGGTAGATGGTCTCCTCCGGGCAGGTCTTGCGGCTGGACAGCAGGTCGGGAATGGAGCGGTTGCGTTCCGTGTGCCGGATCTTGGCGTTGCGCTCGTTCTGGCTTTCCACAAAGTTGGAATAGCGGCTCTCATAGAATTGCCGTTCCACATCCGAGAAGGTCGCCGCCAGATCATCTGGGTCGGGTGGAGCGAGAGCCGAGCGGAAGCCGTGAAAGCAGTCCCAGTAGATGTTGCCTTTGGCTCGTTCGGGGTCGATGTGCTCGCTGTTGGTGAGGTCGAAACTCCGGTCATTGTGTTTGGGGTTATAGGTGCCGTGGGTCCCGGCTCGTCCATTGTGTCGTGTCAGCTTCAGATAAACATCCCTCCATTTCAACGTCTTGGTGGAGTGGGTGCGCAGCAGCTTTGCTGCTGAATCTGCCGCTTGCGGTGCGCCAGATAATACCCAGTAGGATATGACGCACAGCATCATATCACTGGGGCAAAGAGCTGCGCTCTCTGCACTCTTGCTCCGGGCAAGCTGCCCTGAAGGACAGCTCGTCCGGCTTTTTCAGTTGGTCATTTTGACCACCTGATTTGGCAAGCTGTCAAATTGACAGTATGCCAGAAACACCCCTATAAAGTGCGTTTTCGGTCAATCGCTGCGTACGTGCGTACGGAGAGAGGGCGGCTACCGCGTACGCACGTACGCAGCAAAACACCCAAATTCTCCTTTTATGGGGGTCATACCCGCCAACCGTTTGGCGTAAGGTCGGGCTGAACAAGGGTTTCGATACCGATAAAGCCCCGGACACGCCGTCCGGACGAATTGATGATGTTGTTGGTGGATTCCAGATTATACCTGCGCTGCTTGGCGATCAGCGCATCGCTGAACCCTCGTGCCTTGATCGCATTCAGGCTGTTCTCCTCGCACCACATCTTGTAGACCTCATACAGCTCTTTCGAGCTGGTGCAGGCATCCGCCTTCAGGCGGATGTAGCCCTCGGATTCAAGGAAATCAAACACATTGTTGTTGTCCCGCTTCACCAGTTCCCGGTTCCGCTTGGCACGGTCACTCTCGGTGAACTGGAAGCCATTCTTCACCAGCCGCTGCAAGCCCTCAAATGCCCACAGCAGGATGCCCTCGACCTCTGCCGCCATCTTCTCGGCAATGTCCGGGTCATCCACACGAGACAGGGGCTTATCCTTGGTGGTCAAGATGAGCTGACGACGATAGAAACCGTCCGAGCGGTCATACAATGCCTGCAAATCGCCATTGCTGAACGCCAGCAGGCGGGCGTACATCCAACCCTGATAGCTCTGCTTGCCCTTGCGCTCCAAGTCCATCTGCCCCTGTGCGGTCACGATGGACTTGACATAGTTGGTCTGGCGCAGGGCTTCCATCCGCATATCATCGTCCACACAGAGCAGGGTGTGTTCAAGGTCTGCGCGGGCAAAGCGATTCTCCGAGATCTTGCCGATGCTGCCATCCTTCATGTTACAGCCGAACAGCCGGGACAGCACCACGCCGATTTGCGACTTACCCTCACCGCCGCTGCCCTTGATGACCATCATGCGCTGCCCCTTGTTGCTGGGGATCAGGCAGTAGCCGATGAACTCCTGCACCGTGGGAATGTCCTCCGGGTAGAGCAGGTCGGACAGGAACCGCAGCCAGTGGACAGGCTGAGCGGCTTTCGGGTCATACTCGACAGGCAGGCGATTGCGGACGATTTCCGGCTTGCCCTCCTGAAAGGTACCGTCCAGATATAGGGTGCCGTTTGCCAGCGCAATGCGGTCGGTGACGGGCGGGAAGTCCTCCATCTGTGCCGCCAGCTTCAGTACATCAACCACATTGCTGACCCGTTTTGCGATATTTGCGCCGATATGGTCTCGCAGCATATCGAAAATTTCACAGCGCAGGTTCATGGTGTCTGTGACCCTGCCTTCCGGGGTGAAAAATGCGCCATTCACATAGAGGCGCTGGTGGGTACTGAGAAAATCGTCACAGAAAATCGATTCGTTGAAGAAGCCTTTCTTGATCCATGCAGGGGTAAAGTTGTTTCCCATAGGCACACGTCCTTTCTTCGGTGCTGCTGCTTTTCCATGTGGCCAATTTGACCACATGGATTTTGTCTGCCGCAACAGGTGGATAAACGTCCTTTGGGTTACGGCAAATCAATGTGGACAATTTGTCTACATTGATTTCTCCTGCCGCAACGAGTAGATAAACGTCCGTTTCACCTCATGTGCTCATTTTGACCACATGAGGTGAATTGCCGTTCTCTCTGCATGGCTTTCCTGCTCCCCTCCGGCGGCGTTTTCCGGCTCTCCTTCTCAGGGTCATCGCCGGGTATCCCATACAGACGGTCATGCGGTTTTCAAGGTCCAACGGGCAAAACGGCAATAAAAAAGCCGTCACAAAACAAACCAGCCCTGCCTTCGCTTTTTCTGGAAGGTCATGCTAGTCGGTTATGTAACGGCTGAAAGCCAAGATGTTCAGCCCCGCAGGGTCTGAACGAATATGTAAAAATATGTTATATTCAATTGTTGGAATAGACTACCACAAAAATCGAGCCGTGTCAACAAAAAGTTTTGAGAATACGTCACTTTCGGCAGTGTGCAAGAAAAAGCAATGAAAACTTTGGCAAAAAGAGAGAGGGCTGGGCGGTGCCAGCCCTCTTGACAAGGCAATGAGGCACATCAATATGGGCTTGCAAAATTTATTAAGGGAATGCGGTGATAGTAGGACTTATACAAATTAAAACACCGTTCGGTTCTGGTGAAGGAGAACCAGAACCGAACGGTGCAAATGGAAGAAGGAGAAAAGCGTAGAAAATCAGACGATGCAATCTGGGAGCAACGCATGGAGCTGTGTCAGCAGTTCTTCGCAAGAATCGGAATAAATCACAAGGGTAAGCGGATTGCTCAGGTCGAGACTGTAAATGCCAAGCAGGGATTTGGCATCAATGGTATATCGCCCGGAGACTAAGTCCATCTCATAGGGATATTTGGACAGCAAATCTACAAATTCCTTGACCTGATCGACCTGCCGCATTCTGATCTGTAATTTTGTCATAGGGTATCCTTTCTTTTACAGCAGTGGGATAGAGGCAATGCAGTTCTGAATTTCCACCATGGAGGGCATTGCAGGGATTGCGCCGCCCTTTGTCGTGGTCAGACTGCCCGCTGCATTGCCGAAGCGGACGATTTCTTCAAGCTCAAATGCAGGGAGGGTACGCAAATCCTCAGCATCTTTTCCTCGCAGCTGGTAGTGAATTGCGCCCATGAAAGCGTCGCCAGCACCAGTCGTGTCCACGGTAGGCACATCATAGGTGGGAAGATGCCCTGCTCCCACAGCGTTCCGGTAATAAGCACCCTTTGCACCCAGCGATACCAGCACAAGAGATGGCCCCATTTCGAGCAGGGCTTGTGAGCCGCGGGCAAGGTCGCTTTTGTTTGTGATAAGCTGCATTTCTTCCTCGGAAACTTTCAGAAGATCCGCCAGCTTGACACCTTCCTGCATCTGGACAACGGCATCTGCCGGGTGCTCCCACAGAAGCGGACGGTAATTGGGGTCAAAGCTGACCAGCTTGCCCTGCTGCCGTGCATACCGCGCAGCTTCCAACGTGGCGGTGCGGCTCGGGTCGGCGGTCAGAGAGACAGAGCCGAAATGGAAGATGGCAGCATCGTCGATCAGATTCCTGTTGACTTCTGCCGAAGTCAGCATCACATCGGCACCGGGGTTCCGGTAAAAGGTAAAGGAGCGGTCTCCCTTGCTGTCAAGCTGAACGAAGGCAAGGGTCGTGGGAATCTTTTCGTCGATCACCAGACCGGACACATCAATGCCGCTTTCCACAAGGGTCTGGCGGAGAAAATCGCCGAATCCGTCTTTGCCGACTTTTCCGATGAATGCTGTTTTGCCGCCCAGACGGGCATTCATGGCAAGGACATTGGCGGGTGCACCGCCGGGATTCCGGGCAAACAATTCGATGCCCTGTGCATTGGTTCCGTTCGGGGTAAAGTCGATCAGGCTTTCTCCCAAAGCTACAACATCAAACATGGTATCACCTCAACCTGCTTTTTTAGCGTTCAGTTCGGACATAATCTGGTTATACGAACGCTTACTGATTCGGTAGAAGAACAGGACAATCGCTGTTACCAGCCACAGCGCACCGGGAAGCAGCGAGAATGCATAGTGCATCGCATTCTGCACGGCAGCATTCTGCACCTGATTGGGGGCAAAACTCAATGCACTCAGCACACCAGCCAGCGCAGAGGTGCCAATCGCCATGCCCAGCTTGTTCCCCAGTGAAACGAATGCGTACTGGAAACCATCGTTGCGGACACCGGTTTTCCACTCGCCATACTCCACGCAGTCGGGAACGATGGCGTAGATGGCGGTATTGAATCCGCAGAAGAAGAACTGGGACAGTGCAGCGAATGTATAGAACGGAATGGGAGAAGAAACTGCACTGAAGAAATAGAGCGCAATCAGGGAAACGCCGGTTCCGGCAGCGAAAAGGGAAGCAGTGTGCCCTTTGTTGCCTAGCTTTTCAAACACGAAGGGGAATGCCGCAGCACCCAGAATGGAGGGAACGATCAGGATCATCGAGTAGATGGTAAACAGATTCTCGTTGCCTTCCACATATTTGAAGTAATAGAGCAGGTCGGCATTGCGGCCATACAGCGTCACACCGAACAGGAACTGACCCGCCAGTGCAATCAGGTAGGGCTTGTTCTGAAGCACTGCATCCAACTGCTTTTTCAGTGAGACTTTTTTCCGCTCCGGGGGCTGGACGACCTCTTTGGTTTTGGCAAAACAGAACCAGTGACAGAGGGTGAAGATACCGCCGTAAAGGACGGTCACCAGAAGATATCCCCGTGCTGCATTATCACCGCCAAAAGCAGAGATCAAAGGCAGGGTGATGATGTTGATGATATTGATGGCGATCATGGCACAGACGGAGCGGGAGGTGTTGATTTTCGCACGCTCCTCGATGTTCTGGGTCAGGGTGCCGCAGAGCGTACCATAAGGGATGTTCACGCAAGTATAGCCCAGAACCAGTACACAGTAAGTAATGTACATATACAGGCTCTTGGCACTGTCTGACCATGCGGGGTGCGCCCAGAACGTCAGCACGAGCACCACAGCAGTTGCCGGTGCGCCGAACAGCAGCCATGGACGGTAGCGTCCCCAGCGGGAACGGGTGCGGTCGCTCAGCGAACCGATCACGGGGTCATTGATGGCATCCCAGAAGCGGGAGACCAGCATCAGGAGGGACACTGCCGCCATGCTGATGCCGCAGACATCGGTGTAAAAAATCATCAAGAAGTTGCCAACGAACATCCAGCTGAAGTTGCAGCCCACATCGCCCATGCCGTAAGCGATTTTACTGATCAGAGGGACTTTGATGTTCGTATCCTGCTGTTTCGGCTCTGCTGTGTAACTCATACGGCGCGCTCCTTTCTCCTCTTGACGCGATGCTTATAATTTCTGGCAGAACTCTATTCTCTCTTTATTCGGGCCTTCGACCATGAAAAAGCGCACACCGTTTTCCCAGAACGGCAGTGACTGGATGCTGGAATGCAGCAGGTGCATCCCTGCCTCTTTTGCTGCAGCAAAGGCGGCTTCGATATCGGTCGTTGCCAGAGCTACATGGTCGATTGCTCCGGCCTTTTCCGCCGCACGATGGTTTTCATAGGTTTCGATCATCAGATCGCCAAGCTGAAGAAACGCAACGCGCTCCCCGGCGGCTTTGTTTACCGTTTCCAGCGCAGAAACAAACCCCAGCTTCTTGTAAAATGCAATGGTCTTGTCGAGATCATTTGTCGGGATGCCAATGTGCGCCACACCGGTCAGAACCTGCGGAAAACTCATACCTTCGTTGCCTCCGCAATCTTCACCACTGCTTTGACGATGTTGGCCTTGTCCGAAATGCTCTTGTCCATGGCATTCTGGATGTCGTCAAAGTCAAAGATGTTGGTCACAATGCCCTTCAGGTTGATTTTGCCGGAAGCAACGGCATCGATCGCCATGGGGTAAATGTGGCGATAACGGAACACGGTCTTGAAGGTCAGTTCCTTGTCCAGTGCAAGGCTCATAGGCAGGGTCATCTCGCCGGATTTGGAGTAACCGACCAGAACGATGTTTGCACCCTTCTGCGCCATCTCAATGGCCTGGCGGGTAGTGATTTCTGTACCAGCAGTCTCGATAACGAGGTCGCAGCCCAGACCATCGGTCAGGTCGAGAATCGTTTGGACGGCATCCTTTTCGCGGCTGTTGATCACACCGTCTGCACCCAGTTCAAGAGCCTTATCCAGACGCTTCTGCATGATATCCACAACGTAAACACGGGAAACACCCTCGGCTTTCAGCGCCATCATGGAGACCAGACCAATGCAGCCTGCACCCATGACCACCGCAGTCTGACCGGCATGAGCACCGCCCTGATTGGCTGCGTGGAAACCAACAGCCAGAGGCTCGATCAGCGCACCTTCCATGGTGCTTACGTTGTCCGGCAGCTTGAAGCAGAGGTTTGCTTCATGGGCCACATACTCCTGAAAAACACCGTCTACCGGCGGAGTAGCGAAGAACACGACATCCGGGCAGAGGTTGTATTTGCCCTCACGGCAGAACTTGCAGTGACCGCAGGTCTTGCCCGGCTCCAGCGCAACGCGGTCGCCGACTTTCAGATGCTTGACAGCACTGCCAACTTCCACGACTGTGCCGCCCGGCTCGTGGCCCAGCACGAACGGCGGCTTGACTACATAATTGCCGATCGCACCCGTTTCATAGTAGTGCATATCGCTGCCGCAGATGCCAACGTATTCCAGCTTGACCAGAACTTCGTCCTCTTTGGGTGTGGGGATCGGGCGGGTGGTGTAGCCCATCTTGCCGATGCCGTTCATGACTGCAACTTTCATTGTGCCTTTCATAAGATGACCTCCGTTTTTGTTTGTTTATTAACTTTTATAAAGTGTTTATGAATGTGACTACAAATTAGCACACCGCACAACCAAAGTCAAGCCCTTTTTCGCGGATTCGGAGAACTGCACAAGGAAAAAGCGGCGGAATTGTGCAAAAAATCGAGGACGGCAGGTGCCGTCCTCGATGGGAAGCTCGATGGGAAGCTCGATGGGAAGGTTTATAGGTTCTGAATGAAGGCTTCGATATGGAGCAGAGCGGCTCCCAGCGCAGAGGCTTCCAGCTTATAGCGGCTGAACTTCAGGTAGGAACTGTCCGGCTCAAACGTATTACGCTCGACCAGCATTTCCCGGAGCGGTTCGCCAAACTCTGCCAGAAATCCGCCAACGTAGCCGCCAACAATTACATCACAGTCGAAGGTCATGCGCAGATTATTGACTGCTACAGCAAGGTAAGAAAGGTATTCATTCCATGCCGTTTGCAAAGCTGCATCGCCAGAGCGCAACCCATCAAAGAATAGTGCAAGATTTCCGTCAGTCAGTCGGGAGAGGACTTTTGCAGAGCAATAGGCATCCAGACAGCCCTTTTTTCCGCAGTAGCAGGGGCGGCCATCGGGAACGAGCGTGTTATGCCCGAACTCTCCGGCACGAAGATGGTCGCCGCCATAGAGCGCTCCACCGGTCAGAATCGCACCACCGACACTGTTGCTCAGAGAAAGGTAGACAAGGCTGCGGGGAGATTCGAGGTCGCGCACTTCAGCAAGTCCGGCAGCGTTCGCGTCATTGATGAACCGGCAGGAGAACGGGATGTAACGGCTGAATTCTTCGGTAGGAACATTCCGCAGACCCAAGGCATGAGAGTAAACCAATGTCTGCCCCTCTTTGTCCAGAATACCGGGCAGCGAAATGCCGACACCCAGAATTTTTTCCACCGGATAGCCCTCTTTTTCGATCAGCCCCTGCACGATTCCGGCAAGCATTTCCGCATAGGTGTCCGACCGCTCATAAAGACGCTTTTTACGCTCATAGCGGAGAAGGTTACCGGACAGATCGACCAGAACTGCTCCGACATGATTCTGGGTAATCTCCAGTCCGACCGCAAGTCTGGCATCCCGTACAGGAGCGAATGCTCTCGCCTTGCGCCCGCCGGTGGATTCAAAGGTGCCGACCTCCTGCACTAGTCCCATCGCCATCAGTTCTTTGACATTCTGCAATACGGTCGGCCAGCTGTTGTTGACTTTTGCCGCAAGCTCCGGCTGCGAGATTCGGTCGCAGGAAAAAATGCTGCGAATCGTTCGGATGCGGTTGATTTTTTTAACATCGCGGTTATTTGCTCCGCTGCCGGTCATAGGATGATTCACCTCCAAGAGCGGGTTTTACATTTGAAAGAAGATTTATAAAGTTCTTTCTTATTATAGAGAATCTGGCTAGATTCTGCAAGGGAAACATTTACGAATAAAAAAGCGTTAGCCGAAAAGAGCGAGTTGCTTATGGATAAGAAGCGATGCCCACCAGCTTATGGCAAACCATAGGTCGGTGAGCATCGTGTTCTTTAGGGGGCGCTTAATCTTCCAGTCTGCCGTGCTCACAGCCAAGCGAGAGATAGTGTTCCATCTCGCCACTCAGCACAAGCTGTGCATATTCCAGTGGTTTGTTGTACAGCAGCCAGTCTAGTTCTGCCCGCTGTGCAGGGGTGTTGCCGTACTCGTCCTCGATGGCGATGCAGTCGATGGCAACGGCAGAGCTATCAGCGAACTGGGCTTCTACCCGGTTGGTGTCCATGTTGTAGCGGCAGGAAAGCAATTTGTTCATGGTAAAACTCCTTTTATATAAGGCGGTGTCAGTTCGATTGTCCATATCCCTGCCAAGAATCAAATTGTTGATGTACATTTGATGTGTGGTATAAATTGGTGATATAGAGTGTGCCTTTCGCCGGATGAAACAGACCTGTTTTCACCCCATTGCATAAAAATCCGATACCTGTTTTAAGGTGCTGATTTTGGCTCTGCACATTTTTGCACACTTTTTGCACACCGGAACGGCTGGATAACAGATGCAAGAGGGGATAACAGGTGCAAAGAATGCAGCAGATGCAAAACACAAATTTGCGATAAAACGATAAAAACAACGAAGCTGCGTAATTGTCGAAATCGACGATTGTTGCACGTTGGTTTCTCTTAATCAGTGGGCCCAGGGTTCGAGTCCCTGGAGGTGCACCAAATTTTGAACGTCAAATCGTAAGATTTGACGTTCTTTTTTGTTATGTAACCCCGAAAAATCGGGGCTTGCACGGTCAATGCACGGTTTTTGCACGGTCGGCGTTTTCGTGGGAATCCTCTGCATGGGCTGGAATTGCTTTGAAATGCGTGGTAAATTTTGCATCAGGTCAGCAGAGCCAGACGGAGCTGCGCCTTTACTTCGGGGTCAGCGTTCTTCAGAAGTTCCAGCAGAGCAGTCATAGAGATGGTCGGTTCGCCTTCGGCGGGTACAGCCTGCGGGCTGGGGCTTTCCTGTTTGGCGTAGAAACCTTCCTCAAACTTCTTGCCCAGTTCTACACGAGAGGACTGCTGGATATGGGCGTAGGTGTTCACCAGCATATCTGCCGTAGCGTGTCCTGTGGTGCCCTGAACGGCCTTCACATCGCCGCCGGAAATCATCAGCTGATAGGTGGCACTGGAATGCCGCAAACCGTGGAACACAATGCGGGGGAATTCCGGGTGGGCATCCTGCCATTTGAGGAACTTCTTGCGGATCAGCACCGGCTCCACTGCCAGACCATTGGGTAGACGGAACAGCATTCCGCTATCATGGTAGCGTGCCGGGTCTTTCATCTCGTCTGCCGCCAACTGATTCAGCCACTTCTTCAATTCCTCTTTCAGTGCAGAGGTCATGAAGATGGTACGGCAGGAGGATGCGGTTTTGGTGCTTTTCAGGATGAGGGAAGTGGTGCTGCGCTCCAGCTTGTCCGGGAATACCTTGATGATGCAGCCATCGTCCACTTGGTTCAGGGCTTCTTTTCGCACCCGCTGCATGGATTTGTTGATACGGAAGGTTCCGATACCATCTGCTGCGTCAAAATCAAGATCTTCTGGGGTCAGACCAACGATCTCGCCTTCTCGCAGCGCGCCCACCAGTGTGAGATGGACTGCCAGATGCAGGATGGGGTCCTCCATGCTGTCCAGAGCCGCCCGCATTTCCTCTACCGTCCAGATGGTGCGCTCCTGCGTGGACTTCTTGGGGCTGTCCACAGGAACAGGACTTTTGACAAGAATGCCCCATTCCACGGCGTACTGGAACGCTGTGCCCAGCAGCCGATGCACCTCATGGATCGTCGTGCCGGAAAGGAATCGCTGCTTCTGCTTTTCGGTCAATTCCTGCTTCTTTCCCTCGATATACGAACCGCAGGGCGTTTTGCTCAGGGTCGTATAGAGGTTTTCCATGTGGTAGGGCTTGAGTTTCTGCATCTCCATGCTGCCGATATAGGGGATAATCAGATTCTGGATGGTGGAAAGATTGGATTCGTAGGTTTTGGGGGCCCACTTGTGCTTGCTGCACTGCTTGGGCAGCCAATCCATGAGGAACTCTGCCACCGTCACCGAGGACGGAATCAGGAATGTGCCAGCTGCCAGTTCATGTTCGATCTGCTTCTTTCGGTTCGTTGCCTCCTCTTTGGTGGGAAAGCTCTCCCATTTATCGCAGCTCTTGCCGTGCTCATCTTCGTAGGTGTAGCGGACGCTGTAAGAGTTGC
>ERZ772835.1300-NODE-1300-length-13086-cov-2.27504_pt1 | contig 13086 bp, 7 predicted proteins | sample MGYA00511901_ERZ772835 | MGnify/ENA primary metagenome ERZ772835 (study PRJEB29015, sample SAMEA2737729) | human gut metagenome | biome: human gut; feature: human-associated habitat; material: faeces | place: China | collected 2012 ...
GGTTTTACTGCGAAAGCCGGTTCCCTCCGGAGCCAACTCAAGGGACGCGGTGGTTTCGCCAAAGTTTGCCGCCCAGCTATCGAAATGCTCCAGGCCGCTGGACTTTAACAGGTCATATTGCAGGTAGCGCATCATGGTATAGAGTTCCACCATTGAATTACTGACAGGGGTGCCGGTGGCAAAGACTACGCCGCGCCCGCCGGTGATTTCATCCAGATACCGGCACTTTGCAAACATATCAGAGGACTTCTGTGCTTCTGACTGGCCGATACCCGCCACATTCCGCATTTTCGTTGCCAGGAACAAATTCTTGAACCCGTGTGCCTCGTCCACAAACAGCTTATCGACACCCAATTCCTCAAAGGTAATCACATCATCCTTGCGGCTCTGGTCGTTCAGCTTTGCCATCCGCGCTTCCAGGCTCTTTCTGGATTTCTCCAACTGCTTAATGGTGTAGCGTTCCCCATCCTGGGCCTTTGCTTCCTGAATGCCGTCGATCACCTGGTCGATCTGCTCCTGGAGGATGGCTTTCTGACGTTCCGGCGAAAGCGGGATTTCTTCAAATTGGCTATGTCCAATCACGACCGCGTCATAGTCGCCGGTGGCAATCCGGCTGCAAAACTTTTTCCGGTTCGCCGGTTCAAAATCCTTTTTGGTGGCCACCAGCACATTGGCTCCGGGATAGAGCCGCAGAAAATCCGCGCCCCATTGTTCGGTCAGATGGTTTGGAACCACCACTAGGCTTTTCTTTGCCAGCCCCAGGCGTTTGGACTCCATTGCTGCCGCCTCAATCTCAAAGGTTTTGCCCGCGCCCACACAATGGGCCAGCAGGCTGTTTCCTCCGTAGAGCATCCGGGCTACCGCATTGCGCTGGTGGGGCCGCAAGGAAATTTCCGGGTTCATACCGGAAAAACGGATATGTTCCCCGTTGTAGCTGCGGGGACGGATGGCGTTATAAAGTTCATTGTATTTTTGGCACAGGTCGGCGCGGCGGGCCGGGGCTTTCCAAATCCAATTCTTGAATGCCTCCCGGATCTGCTCCTGCTTTTGCTGGGCCAGCATGGTTTCTTTGGCGTTAAATACGCGGGTGGTGCTGCCATCCGGCTCATGGATGGTATCATAAATCCGGGTGTCCCGCAGGTTCAAGCTGTCCTCGATGATCGCGTAGGCATTTCGCCGTTTGGTTCCATAGGTCACATAGGCCAGGGAATTATTCAAGCTGTCCCGTGATTTCCCGCTCACATTCCACTCGCCGGTGGCCGGGGAATAGCGTACCTGTATGTCCTTCTTGTAGCTGAATGGGGTTTTTAAGAGTTCATGGACAAATTGGGTGTAATACTTCGGGTCAATCCAGGTAACGCCGATCCGCACATCAATCTCCGCTGCGGAGAGGTCTTTGGGCTGGGCCTGCTCCAGTGCGGCCACATTCTCTGCAAATGCAGGGTCAATCTCTGCCGCCGCCCGTGCAGCGGCCAGCTTCTTCCGGACGTTGCCGGATAAATACTCGTCTGCCGTTTCCCATCCATCTAACGGGCCGCCACCGGCTTCCGGATTTTTGTAGATGACCCCTTTCAGGTCGCGGATGATACTGTCGGTTTCGCCTGGGGTGCCAAGAAGGGAGGACATATACCCCAAATCCACACGGGCACGTTCTCCAATAGAAACGGCCAGGGCTTCACTGGCGGTGTCCACATGGTCAATCGTCACCTGTTGGTTGATGGTGCGCTTTGTGAACATATCCGCCTTGCGCTCCAGGTTTCCGTCCTCGTCCAATACTTCCAAGGAACACAGCAGGCAGTAGGATGAATCCTGTTCAAAGGCCCGCTTGTTTCCAGTGCTGTTTAAGAGGCCGTACTCTGCGGTATAAGCGTCGTAGGCTTGATTCAGTTTTTCCTGGGCGGCCTTGATGTTCTCATCGGTGCCACCGTGAAGCTGCAACTCAATGAGGTTTCGGGTCAGTTCCCGAAGGCCAATCATCCCCCGGATACGCTTTTCGGTGGTGGCGGGAACCTCTATCGGAATCCGTTCGCCGTTCTCCACAAAGTACAGCTTGCCGCTGGCCTCCGTGTAGCTGAAATTCCGGGCTTCCGGATCGGCGGTTTCCATCCGTTCTAACAGCTCCGGGACTTCCACCGCGCCTTTTTGGGAAAGAAGCTGCTGATCCGGTGGGGAGAGTTTTAAGAGGGCTTCCTCAAGCTGGTCGGACAGCACAGCCCCCGGCAGCGGGGCGCAGGTCGTTTCCCGTTCGTTGCCGTACATACTCTTATCCCAGGCCATCGTGCCCAGCACCATGTCCGGATGGGTTTCAAAATAGCGGTTGATGGGAATGCCGTCTGCGGTCTGTCCCAGATGAACCCAGTCCGGCACCTGCTCCGGCGGCTGCGCCCGCTTTTGCAGGAACAACATATCCGTTGTCACATCCGTACCGGCGTTCCGGGAGAAGGCGTTGTTCGGCAGACGTACCGCACCCAAAAGGTCGGCCCGCTGCGCCAGATATTCCCGCACGGTGGAATCCTGCTTATCCAGCGTTCCCTTTGAGGTGATAAAAGCCACAATCCCACCGGGCCGCACTTTATCTAGCGTTTTCACAAAAAAGTAGTCGTGAATGAGAAGGTTTTGCTTATCGTACCGGGGATCGGCCAGCTTATAGCTGCCAAAGGGCACGTTTCCCACGGCCAGGTCAATGGAATTGTCCGGCAGGTTGACACGCTCAAAGCCATCCACGGTGATATTCGCCTGGGGATAAAGCTGCTTTGCCAACCGTCCGGTAATGCTGTCCAGTTCCACGCCCATCAGGGTCGCGTTCTGCATAGATTCCGGTAGAAGCCCAAAGAAGTTGCCTACGCCCATAGCAGGTTCCAGAACGGTATCCGGATGAACGCCCATTTTCTCCAATGCCTGATACATTCCCTCAATCACGGTGGGGCTGGTAAAATGCGCGTTCAGGGTGGAACTACGGGCCGAAGCGTATTCTTCCGGGGTCAGCAGCGTTTTTAACTCTGCATATTCCGAAGCCCATTTCTCATTGGTTTCATCAAACGCCTGAGGAATGCCGCCCCATCCCACATAGCGGGATAGGATTTCCTGTTCTTCCGGCGTCGCGCTGCGGCCCTGGGCTTCCATGTCTTTTAAGAGCCGGATCGCAGCCACGTTGTTCTGGTATTTTGACTTTTGCCCGCCTGCGCCCAGGTCAGGGTCGGTGATGTGGAAGTTTTGGGAGGCAGGGGCTTTCCCGGTCTGGTCTGGGATAGTTTCTTTGATACGTTCCCATTCTTCATCAGATACGGTAATATCAACTTCATGGGTGGCGGGGCCATTCCCAACCGTCAGGGTGTCACCCTCGCGGGTAATCGGCTGCCCGGTCAGGTCAGGCTGCTGCTTTTCGGCATCCGATTTCTCCAGTTCCTTTATAAATTGAGCGGCGGATTCTGCGTCGGGAAAAACCTTTGCCCAACTGTTCTCGTCATAATAGTAGTCCCATGTTTCTTCATCAAAAATGGCAAATCGGCCACCATCCGGGACATAGGAATCCGTGTTGCTGGCTTCGATCACAGAGTAGCGATGATACGGTTTTACATCCTCCTGAATGGCGGCCGGATCTCTCTGAGCCGCGTCAAGGCCCGTGCGGATGAGGTGATCAAAGTCAAGTGTGACAAGTTCCTTGAGAATCAGTTTCGAGAGATTTTGGTACTTATCTCGATGTACCAATTCGCCGTCCAGCAGGTAACTGATGGACGGCTCTACGAGATCTGCTTCCACCTGAAGGATGTGTTGTTCGTTGCCTGTGGTGGTACAGGCTAACCCGATATGCCGCAGGTCGGTAAAATCCACCTCGGAACCATATTCATACTCACAAAATTCTGTAATCAGCCTTTTGGCTGTATCAAGCTGAGATTGTTCGTAGGCTTCCGAGAGCATTTCTTCTGTGCGTGCAGCCGCAGCCAGGTCTTTTTCCTGCTGGCGTTCCACCCATTCCCGCACGATGGACACCGGCTCATCCCGGAAGATGGGAAATCCAGTTCTGACCCCAAAGGTATCATCCCGCAGGCTGACGCGCCCCGCAGCGTAATCGACTTGATCAATGGTATAGATACGGTTTTCCTGCTCCAGCTTCATCCGCAGGGGAATAAAATCAGCCACATCCAGGTTTTTGACAATTCGATACTGACCGTTCTCCCATTCGCCAATGGTGACATTGTGGCCGTGAAGCTGTAACTGCTTTGCCAGATGGGGCCAGCCCAGGTTTGTGCCGGTGACAGTGGTTTTCCCAAGTCCGGGAATCTCCTGAACCACAGTCTTTAAGCCCAGGTCGGCGGCAGCCTGCTTTGCGTCCTCCCCATAGAGCAAAAAATAATCGCCCACCTTGACGCTCACAAAAGAGCCGGGGTGATCGGCCTTTAATTTCATGTACTCTGGCACATCCGGCACAAAGGAAGGAGGAACAGGGGCTTCTGTGGACGGTTTGACCGCTTCGGACGCGCCCGTGCCAGTGGGTTCCGGGGAGGGAACTGGCGGGGGTGGGGTTGTACCCTGGCTGCCCCCGTTTTGGGGTTCTATCTGTCCACGCTCGGCCGCTTGCCGTGTGCCTGTTAGGGCTGCGGCAGCCTGTTCCAGCACTTCCTTATCCATCCGCCGATGAAAATCCGGAAAATCATAGTAAAGTCGTAAAAGATCCGGTTCATTGACGGCCAGGACTGCCCGCCGAACCGCTGCCTTTCCCTCAATCGCCACATTTTCCGGATCGCTGTTCTTGACTGCGTTTTGGTATGCTTCATCGGCCAGCACACGGGAAAGCACCATTGGCTGAAATTCCCCATACAGTTCCCGTACACTGCGAGGTTCAGTCATTGCGGAAAGGTCAAAGGATAGTTGCTCATTGGCCGCTGTGCCGGACTGCTCAAACAGTTTCCGGCTGGCTGTTTCCAGCTTGTTATCCTTTGGCTGCTCCGGCTTTCTGCGCCGGGAACGGGAAGAAGCAGCCTCCGCTTCCTGGCGAGAAATCTTCTGTACCTGCATTTCCGGCAGGTCAAAAAGAGTAAGCTGCCGGTAGTCCGGCTTTGCAGAAAATGGCGCGTCTATCTCCACAGACGCAGAAACGGCAGGCTGTTCACCTGCCGTTCCCTTCGTGTTTAACTGTAAATCAGATTGCTTCGGACGATTTCCTCCGCTGACTGTCGGATGTTGTTCATCCGCTGCACCCATTCCATCTGATTGCTGGCTTTCAGGGCTTCGGTCACGCCCTGTTCCTGCGCCATCTCTGCCACCAGACTGTCCATCTGTTCCTGGGCTGTCCGGTCGATCTCGGTCAGATGTGCCCACAGCCTGCCGGTCAGCAGCATCGAGTTGTAAAGTCCCTTGCGGTGTTCCATCAGATATTGTTCCCTGGCCCTTCCGAACCGGCCCAGGGTCTGCGGTTCGTTCTCCCTCTCGTCCATCCGGAGATTGGGAACCTGATACCCGTTCTGTTTGGTGTATGTCAATGTCGCCATGCTCGTCGCTCCTTTCGCGCTTTAATGTACTAAAGTTTCTGCTATCATTATACGGCTCCCTGTCAGACTTTGCAAGAGGATTTTTGGCCTTTTCCCGTTCGATTTTCCGGATGGTGTCGCCAATCTCCAAAAGCAGTTCCCGGCTTCCCTGAGATACTGCCGTCCCCAGGCAGGCCAGGGCAGCGGTCGTGTTAAAGTTGGTAATCTCCCGAAAATCCTCTGTGTCCAGGTAACGGTTCACATCCAGGCCGCAGCGGGAAAGGACAGCGTACTGGACGCTTGCCCGCAGGGTGTTGCGAAACAGCACCTCCACATTGAAATCGTCAAGCCCCTCTAAAAAGCTGTCCTCCCGCTCATAGAGCAGGTCGGGAAGATATTCGCCGTAGCTTTCCTGCACCAGTTTATCAGTGACCTCCATCAAGAGGTCGCCCAAATCACCGGCACCGTCAATTCCAAAGACATCCCGCAGCCGTTCTATGACCGGCTCGCGATTTTCCTCCGTCAATTTCCACAACCACGGGTCTTTGCCGCCCCGTACCGGATGGGTGTCTGCCACATCATGCACATAGTCCAGATAAGGCTTGCCGCCGTACCCCTTGCGGATCAGCGCGATAGCAGTGCTGCCCGCATTGACCCACCGGCGCATTTTATTGTTCCAAGTGGACATATCCGCGCAGGCCGTCGCGTCCGGCTTCTGTGCGTAAATCAAAAGCTGATCGTCAAAATCGTAGGCTTTATAAAATCGTGCCGCCGTAGTGAGAAAGCGGCACCATTCCTCCGGTGAGTGTGTGACCTTCCGGCTGGTATCGGCGGCCAGTTCCGAAATGGTCTGCCATTTCTGCGCCATAAGAACCTCCTTTCAAAAAGAAGGGCGGCACAGACACCCCATGCCGCCCTGAATGATTAAGTGGATTGCCTGCGTTCCCGATTGCGCTGGTTCATCTCGTCCAAAACCCGTTTCTGTGCTTCGGAGAGTGCCCGCGGCGGTGTGATTTTCACCCACTTTTTGGGCAATTCAAAGGTCAGCCCGCCGTGGCGGTTATCTTCGGTCTGCCGTACCTGGGCCGGATGGGTCTGGCACAGTTCCAGAAGTACCCGCTGTAAGGCAGCGTTATGGGTATAGACGCTGGCCGTGGCCTCCGCTTCGTTGAAAAGGATGATGGTTTCCTGTTCCACCTTCAGTAAGGACACCCCGATCACCGTTCCCTTTCCGGGGCATTGGCCCCAGGTAAGGGCCGTGCCTCCTGCGCCCGACGTAGCTGCTCCCGCAGGGAAGGCGGCCTTTGGGACTGTCTTTCTTCCCTGGGTTTCTGCACTCTGGCAGTATCATCGGCCTTTACGGACTCCAGGTCTTTCGCACGGATGCGCTCCGGCTGGCGTTCCAGAAACGCGAGGATTTCCCCATCCGGATACCGGATCGGCTCAAAAATGCGCCCGGTCTGTAAAAACATCCCGTCCATTCCGGCCCCGGCCTTATAGTTGCCCTGGCTGTCCCGTTCACTTTCCAGAAGCACCAGGCCGTTGTCCAGCACATACCCCGGCTCCTTGCGCTGGTTCACCCCCGGCAGGCCGATGGTCACAGAAAAATCGGTGATGGCGGCAAACTGTTCGCGGGGGCCGACTTCGGCAAAAGCGTGGGGCTGCATTTCATCCCCCTCATAAACGGGGACAAACAGCTTTGGGGATGCCGGTTCGCCGGTAACTGTGTGGTCGGCAGACTCATACACGCCTGGAGCCTCCTCCATGAAGTAGAGCAGCGTTCCATTTTCCAAAATGTACTCCACACCGGGAATATTCTCATAACGCGGCCCCAGGTATCGTTCAAAGGTGTCAAAGGGCACCACGGAATATTGGTTTCGTTCCTCACTCATGCTTTGCACCTGCTTTCTTCTGGTCAAATTCCAGCTTGTAATTCACATACTTGCCGGTATCGTCGAGTACCACGGTGGCATCGTAGGCCACGCCCTTTTTCTCACTGAATAAGCCAGTCATTTTGACACGGCCCTTTTTCAACAGTGCGCTTGCCACCGCTTTGGTCAGTTCTTTATGCTTGTCAGTAAAAAAGCGGCTGTTCTTCCACATGGTAAACCCACAGGAACGGTCAATACACTGAAAACTCAGCTTGCTTTCCACCACATCTTTGCCGCAGCGGGGACACTTGCCAATCGGCTCCCGCTGGTCAAAGAGGGAGGTGTCTGCCTGGATTGCCCGGTAGCCCTCTACCAGATCAGCAGTCATCCGTTCAATGCCGGAGAGGAAATCATCTGCGGAACGCTCCCCGCGCTCCACTTCCTTTAAGGCAGCTTCCCATTCTGCGGTCAGTTTGGCCGACTTGATACTGTCCGGCAGCACCACAATCAGGTTATGGCCTTTTTTCGTAGGGAGAAGCTGGCGGCCCTTACGTTCCAGAAAACCGCCGCGCACCAGCTTCTCAATCACACCGGCGCGGGTGGCCGGTGTCCCAAGGCCCGTGCGTTCCACGCCCTCAATCTCTGCAAATTCCTCCGCGCTGGCGTGTTCCATTGCGGAGAGCAGCAGATCTTCCGTGAAGTGTTTGGGCGGGCTGGTGGTTCCCTCACGCACCGCCGCCTTGCAGCCGGGGAGGGACTGCCCTTCGGTGATGGAAGGTAGTGCGGCCGGTTCCGGATCGTCCTTTTCTGGCTTCTGCTTCAGGGTGGAGAGGAAGGCTTGCTCCACGGACTTCCAGCTGGGGGTTATCACCACGCGGCCCTTTGCAAAAAAGGCAGCACCACCACAATCCAGCACCACCGCTGTGTCCTCATAGACCTGCTTTTCGCTGACCGCGCACAGAAGCCGAACCATCACCAGGGTGAGGATGTTGCGCTCCCCGGCGGGCAGCGCAGCAAGTGTATCCTGCTTTACCTGCATAGTAGGCAGCAGCGCATGGTGGTCGCTGACCTTTGAAGCATCTACCACACGGGACACATCTGTTTGCCCTACCTCCACAGAAAACGGCAGGCTGGAAACAGATCGCTCCAAAAGCTCCGGCACTGTGGCAGCGGTGTCCTCCGTCAGATAATTGGAATCGGTACGGGGATAGGTCAGCAGCTTCTTTTCATAGAGGGCCTGGGCATAGTCCAACACCTGCTGGGCGGTGTAGCCAAACAGCCGGTTTCCATCCCTTTGGAGGGAAGTCAAATCATACAGCTTCGGCGGGCTGGCAGTACGCTGCTTTTTCTCCACACTTTGGACAGTGGCGTGCTGGCCTGCACAGGCAGCTTTCAGTTTTTCCGCTGCCTTTTTCTCTGCCATCCGGTCACTTACGGCAGAAAAACCGCAGTCCAGTTCCACCGTGTAAAACTTCTCCTTTTTGAAGCTGTCAATCGCAGTTTCCCGTTCCACCACCAGGGCCAGGGTGGGGGTCATGACGCGCCCCACATTGAGCGTTCTCCGGTAGAGAGTGGAGAACAGCCGGGTTCCGGTAATCCCTACCAGCCAATCCGCCTTTGCACGGCAGAGAGCCGCTGCATAGAGAAGGTCATATTCGCTGCTGGGGCGCAGGGCGGAAAATCCCGCTTTGATTGCGTCCTCCTCCATTGACGAAATCCACAGACGCTCCATCGGCTTGTGGCACCCGGCCTGATGATACACCAGACGGAAGATCAATTCCCCTTCACGGCCCGCGTCGGTGGCGCACACCAGGCTATCCACATCGGCACGGTTCATCAGGTCGGAAAGCACCTTGAATTGTTCCTTTTTCCCTGGGTCAACAGTAAACTGCCATTCCTTTGGGATAATCGGTAAATCCTCATACGTCCACTCGGAATACTTCGGATCGTAGGCGTCGGCAGGGGCCAGCCCGACCAAATGCCCGACGCACCAGCTTACCAGAAAGCCGTCGCCCTCCAAATATCCCTGTTTTTTCTGTTTGGCCCCCAGCACAGCGGCCAGACTCTGAGCCACGCTGGGTTTCTCAGCCACCACTAATTTCAATCGTGTTTCCTCCTTCCTTTCAAAAGCTGCTTATAGCAGACCCCTATACAGCGCCTTCCCATGCCATAGTTGCAGCCATAGCAGGGATGATCGGGCGGGAGCGCCGGAGGTTCCGGCACCCGCCGCCCGGTGGGTTTCTGCTGCATCATCCGCTCCAGCCCCGGATTGTTACTGAACAGGGGCATCCTCGTCATCGTCCGGAAATTCCTGTTCTTCCTCATAAAGCCGGCGCTGTTCGGCTTCTTCCTCGGCAGTCAGTTCCGGCGCAGGTTCTTCCAGATCTTCTTCCCGAATGGTCGGTTCTTCCGGCCCTGCAAATTCAAATTCATCCAAATCGGCAGCATCGTCCAATTCATGTTTGGGTTTATAAATCTTGAAGTAGTAGCCCAGGCCGCCTACGGCAAGCACCGCCACGCCAATCAAAACAAGCATAATCGGACTGGTTCCGGTTTCCGGAACAGGCTCCGGTTCAGGTTCCTCCGGCTCTGGCGAGGGTGTGGGTTCCGGCTCCGATTCCACCGGTTCGGCGGTTTCCTCCGCGTCCGGCTCGGCAAGGGCCATCAGGTCGGACTCCGTGACCGCATTGAGGAAGTAGACATTTTCCGTATCGCGCTGCTTGTCAATGACCAGATAAAAGACGTTTTCATTTTCGGTGATGATGGTATAAAACTCCTTTTCGTCCTCACTGGTGGCGTTGTCCAGGACAGTGCCGGTTCCGTTTGGCGTGAAGGGGTTCGGGGTAGCAGTTTCTTCCGGCTCTGTGGTTTCTTCCACCGGCGCGGTTTCCTCCTGCGGTTCGTTACTCTGTGCATAGGCGGTAACAGAAAAAGTACCAAAGCACATCGCAAGTGCAGTCAGCACCATGAAATAGCGCAGCTTATTCTTCATCATCCATTTCCTCCTGTTCCTCCGGATTTTGTGCGGCCACAGACAGGCCGCCGGTATTGCCGCTGCGAATAGTTTGAATGATGGTGGCCAGTTCCTCCGGCGTGACCTCCAGGCCGCGCACCATGCCAACGATCTCGGTATTCTCCAGTTCGGTTTTCTGCTGCTCCAGTTCCCTAAGCCTTGCCTGCTGGGTTGCAATCTTGCTCTTGACCTTCTCAATCTCGGTCACGATTTTCTGAATTTTCTGGTTCATCAAAACTCCTTTCCGGACGGTCAGAGCCGCCCAAATGCGTAAAAGTGCTGCTGCCAATAGGACGTGTTGATATTGGCGTACTGGATGGGTGAGCCACAGTGGATCATCATCCCGTCACCCACATAAATCCCCACGTGGGACACTGGCCCTGCGCTGTCATAGGTTCCCGTGAAAAAGATAATGTCCCCCGGTTTGGCTTCGGAGGACGGGATAATCGCGCATTGATTGTAAATGCCCTGCGCCGTGGTACGGGGCAGGTTGTGAACGCCGCTGTTAGTAAAGACCCAGCAGACAAATCCGCTGCAATCAAAGCTGGTGGACGGATTTGAACCGCCCCAGACGTAGGGGTAGCCTAAGTATTTTTCCGCTTCGGTAATCAGTGCGGCAAAAGACGGGTCGGACAGGGCTTCGCCGGGGATTTCGTAATGCTCCCCTTCAGAGGGGTTCGCATAGATGTTGTCCCCGAACAGATAGGGCTTGTTGCCCTTCAGTTCCAGGATGGCGGCATACCGGCCCTTTTCATCTTCGGTCAGGTTTTCCACCGCCACCGTTCCCAGGGAATGGTTCCGCAGGGTTACATGGAGAATGTAATACTCATACGCTTCCTCGCTTTCATGTTCGTTTCCTTCCTCATCCGTCCAGGTCACAGTCCGGTAGCGGATCTGCACCTCCTCACGGGTGGTAAGGGTGTATTGCTGGTCGAACAGGGTTTGCAATTCTGCTTGTACCTGGGCTGGGGTAAAGGCATTGAATTTTGCGGTCAGGTAGGAAATCAGTTCGTTGGGGTCATGGCCGATGGTGTCCACATCGTACCGGTACTCGTCATAGCCTGGAAATTCGCTTTCGATATTGGCCATCCGGCGTTCTAACTGCTGCTCCAGCGCGATGTAATCGTCCTCCACCTGTAAAATGTCCGGATCTTCGGAAGTATAGGAAGTGCCAAGCACAGCCCCCATCGCCCCTTCCATCGTCACGGAACAGGAGGACAGGGAGGAAAACACCAGGATAAATAACAGGGCCACGCCGCCGACAATCACCAAAATCCCCTTATTGTTTTTGACCAGGGCAACAGCGGCCTGTCCTGCATTGCTGATTGCTTCCTTTGCTTTTTTGGCGACCGCAGCTCCACGGCTCCCCGTTTTCTGTGCGTCCCGATAGGCTTTGGCGTACTCGCGCTTTAGCTTTCGCTTTTGAAACATGGCTGACAGCGAATGCTTTTGCAGTTCCGGATTGTCCCGGATGGCGGCACGGTAGTTAGCATTGACTGTGGCGCGGGCGCTTTTGACTTCCAGGCGTTCCACCTTGCGATAGGGCGCGTCCTTTATCGAGTGGTAGCCCTTCCGGATCGCGTTCGTCGCTAGATTTTCCGCTGTAAACTCGGTTTTGTGGGCCGCTTCGGTGCCCACATTTTCCTTTTCCACCTGCCGGATTTTACTGTGGGCCGCCAAATCCACTGACCGTCCAGCCTTCAGCCCTGCCTGCGTCACCGGGTTTTTCCGGCTGCGCGGTTTTACCTCGTCCTCAAAACTCAGCGAGTGCCGTACCTTGCCGGTCATGGCGTCAAATTCCCGGTTCATCCGGGGACGGCGCTTCTTTGGCAGGTCTGCTTTGGCCTTTTCCAGCTTTTCGCCCAGGATTTCCGCCTTTTTCTCTGCATGGGCAGCCCGTTCCTCCGGCGAAAAATGCAGCCGCTTACTTTTGGCTGCATCATCCGCGTCATAGATATTGCGCTTTCGCTTCATAGGCCACCCCCTTATGCCGCCAGGTCGGAGGGTTTCGTGGTCATTACCCGGTAAAGCTGCGTATTGCGCGGGAATTTGTCCTCAAAGGGAATAATCTTATCCCCAAAGAACAGAAGCCCTTCGCCCTCGCCGCTGTTGGTCACATGGTTTAACTCCTGGGGGGAAATGCCAAGCCGCTGGGCCAGGATATTCCGGTCGCTGGCACCCTGGTTCAGCATTAGCACAAAATCGCTGTTTTCCAGGATGTTTTCGATCTCGGAACTGTCCAAAAGGTCTTTGACATTCTGTGTTAGGGATGTGGGGATGCCATTCCACTTGCGGAACCGCTTATAAATCTCGGCGGTGTAGGCTGCTGTCTGCGGCTCCTTTAAGAGCAGATGAAATTCATCCAGGAAAATCCGGGTGGTGATACCGGCGTAGCGGTTGACCGCTGTGCGCTGCCAGATATGTTTCTGCACGTTGGACATGACCAGCTTTTTTAAGCCCTGGCCCAACTTGCTGATGTTGTAGCAGACCATGCGGTTATTCAAATCCACGTTCGTCCTGTGGTTCAGATAGGATAGGCTGCCGGTGACGTAAATCTCCATTGCTGTTGCTAGATCATCCGCCCGCGAATTATGCTGCTCCCGCAGGCATTGGTATAAATCTCCCAGGATTGGCATATTCTCCGGTCTGGGGTTCTTCAGGTAATCCCGGTAGACCAGGCTGATACAGCGGTCAATCAGGGACTTTTCAATGGGCATGAGCGGATTGCCATAGG
>ERZ772835.1304-NODE-1304-length-13033-cov-3.56827_pt1 | contig 13033 bp, 9 predicted proteins | sample MGYA00511901_ERZ772835 | MGnify/ENA primary metagenome ERZ772835 (study PRJEB29015, sample SAMEA2737729) | human gut metagenome | biome: human gut; feature: human-associated habitat; material: faeces | place: China | collected 2012 ...
AAAGAGACAACTGCTGCATTACTCACAAATGCTATGGAAGGTGTTATCACAAACGGTACTGGTACTGCTGCCAGAATGTCTAACATGCCGGTTGCCGGAAAAACAGGTACTACAACAGACAGCGTTGACCTTTGGTTATCTGCCTACACTCCATACTTAACAGCTTCTGTATGGACGGGTTATGATGATAACAAACCGATGGAAGGTCTTAGCCAAAGTTTCCATATGAAGATTTGGAAAAATGTTATGGAACGTATTCATGAAGGATATGCCATCTTCCATTGAGAAAAAGACGATTTGTGCAAAAACCGGAAAACTTGCAAGCAGTGAAGCCTGCAGTGCCTATACGGAATATTTTGCACCGGGAACTGCTCCTACTCAGAGTTGTCCTGGACACGTAGTTGAAAAGCCTGATACAGATGCGAATTCTTCTGACACCTCAGGTGAAACTGACGATACAACAGACAACAATAGCGGAACAACCACTCCGCCATCTGATAACAGCAGTGACAGCAGCGGAAATACAAGCGGTGGCGACAGTAGCAGCAACAGTGGCAGTAACAGCGACAGCGAAACTCCACCTACTCCGCCAACCCCTTAAAAAATAAGACATTGCATTCTGCAATGTCTTATTTTTATAGTTCCTATTTTAATACCATCTTTGCCGCTCCGAAGATTCCTGCATCATTTCCAAGCTGTGCCAATGCAAATCTTACTTTTTTATTTGCAAAGAACACTCTTTCTTTATATGCCTTTTCTACATAATCCAATAAAATCTCTCCAGCTTTCGATACGCCGCCTCCGATTACGATTGCCTCCGGATCTACCAATGCTGCAATGTTTGCCAGTGCATATCCCAGATAACGTCCGAATTCTTCCGCAATTTCCATTGCGACCTGATCTCCTGCCTTCACCGCATCAAACACATCTTTTGCTGTCAAATTCTCTGCATTTAATACTGTATCTGCTGTACCTGCTTCCAGTTTTTTCTTTGCAAGACGCACAATTCCTGTCGCAGATGCATATTGTTCCAAACATCCACGGTTGCCACATCCACATTGATCTGTCTCTTCATAGTTCACACAGATATGACCAATCTCTCCGCCGGCGCCATTTGCACCTGTCAAAATCTGGCCATCAATGATAATTCCACCGCCGACACCTGTCCCAAGTGTCACCATCACAATATTTTTCTGTCCAAGACCGCCGCCTTTCCACATCTCACCGAGTGCTGCCACGTTCGCATCATTTCCAACTTTTACTTTGATTCCTGTCAATTCCTCAAGCTCATGCTTTACTTCTTTATATTCCCATCCAAGGTTTGCTGTGCCATTGACGATTCCATCTTCTGATACCGGTGCCGGTACTCCCACACCAATTCCTAAAACTGCTTCTTTCGGAATTGCATGCTCTTTTAATTTCTCCGCAACAGAATATGCTACATCAGGAAGAATTGCCGATCCCTTATTCTCTGTTCTCGTTTTGATCTCCCACTTGTCCACAGTTTCTCCATCAAATTTAAAAATTCCCATTTTTACAGTTGTTCCACCAATATCTACTCCAAAACAATAATTCATCTTTCTTTTTCTCCTACTTTCTTGTCAAACTTTCCTGTACACGTCTGTATAATTCCTGTGCTGCATTGTATCCCATCTGTTTTTGTCTATGGTTAACAGAAGCAGATTCTACGATAATCGCAAGGTTACGTCCCGGACGGATCGGAATCGAATGGCACACAACTTTATTTCCTAAAAATTCTGTGTATTCTTCTTCCAGTCCAAGTCTGTCATATTCTTTTTCTTTGTTCCAGTCTTCCAGTGTAATCACAAGATCGATCGCCTGTGTCTCCCTTACACTTTGTACACCAAATAGCGTCTTCACATCCACAATACCAATACCACGAAGTTCAATTAAATGTTTCGTAATATCAGGCGCCGAGCCGACGAGTGTATCATCACTGACTCTTCTGATCTCGACTACGTCATCTGTAACAAGACGATGTCCTCTTTTTATTAATTCCAGCGCTGCTTCACTCTTGCCGATACCGCTTTCCCCCATAATAAGAACGCCAACACCGTACACATCCACTAAAACACCGTGGATAGAAATACAAGGCGCCAATTCCACATTCAGCCAGCGAATCAACTCAGCCTGAAACGGTGATGTCTTCTGCTCTGTGGAGAATACAGGGGTATCAGTCTCATTTGCCTGCTTTAACAACTCCTCATCCGGGAAAATCTCTGTTGTAAACACAAGGCAAGGAATTTTATAAGATAAAAGCTGTTTGTATATCTTCTTTTTCTGTTCTATCGGCAGTGTCTGCAAATAAGTATATTCGACATATCCGATTACCTGCACACGCTCTGAATCAAAGTGATCAAAGTATCCAGTCAACTGCAAAGCCGGACGGTTGATATCCGGCACTGTAAGACATTTTTCTGTCATATCAATATCTGGTGTCAGATTTTTCAAATTCATCTTTTCCACCATCTTACTCATTTTTACTCCTGACATGTTTCTCTTCCTTTCCTACTTTTTATTACTCTTTTTCTAGTATAACATTAATGAAAAAAGTTGTATACGTCCTTTGCAGACTTTTCATTCATAGAAGGTAAATTTTTTAATTCCTCTACACTTGCGTTCTTGATCGCATCAAGATTCATAAAATGCTTCATCAACGCTTTTCTCCTTGCCTGCCCGATTCCAGGAATATCATCCAAAATCGAATGCACCTGTCCCTGACTTCTAAGCTTCCTGTGAAACTCAATCGCAAATCTGTGCGCCTCATCCTGTATTCTCGTGATCAGCTTAAACCCTTCTGAATTCCGGTCAATTGGGATTTCAATATTATTATAGTAAAGTCCTCTCGTGCGGTGATTATCATCTTTCACCATGCCGCACACCGGAATCTGCAGATGTAATTTGTCAAGCACTGCAAGTGCGACATTTACCTGACCTTTTCCCCCATCCATCATGATCAAGTCTGGGAACACATGAAAACTTCCAAGCTCTTTCCCATCTTGGCGTTCTTTCAGACCATGCTCAAAACGCCTTGTCAAAACTTCCTCCATACTGGCATAGTCATCTGCTCCCTGAACGCCTTTGATTTTAAATTTTCGGTAATCATTTCTCTTTGGCTTTCCTTTTTCGTATACAACCATAGAGCCTACCGATGCAAATCCATTTGTATTCGATATATCAAATGCCTCCATACGCACAATACCACTCAAATCTAAAAGCTTTTCAATCTCTTTGACTGCCCCGATTGTTCGTCCTTCTTCCCTTTTCAGTCTTTCCTTATCCGTGTTTAAAACTAACGCAGCATTCTTTCTCGCAAGCTCCACCAACTTTTCCTTTTCTCCTTTTTTCGGTACACGGATATGCACACGGTGCTCACGCTTCTTTGAGAGCCACTCTTCTAATATCTCGCGTTCTTCAAGTTCTTCCTGAATCATCAATTCCGCCGGAATAAACGGTGTGCCGGCATAGAACTGTTTGATAAAGCTCTCAAGAATCTGCCCCTTCGATTCTTCCGAAGAATTACGCAAAAAGAAATGGTCTCGCCCAACCAGCCTTCCTCCCCGTATAAAAAAGACCTGTACAACCGCATCTTCTGCATCCTTTGCCACTGCAAGAATATCCCGGTCCTCCCCACTGCTGTCTGTAATCTTTTGTTTCTGTGCGATCTTCTTTACACTGCCAAGTAATTCCCGATATTCGATCGCTTTTTCAAACTCCATCTTCTCAGAAGCTTCTAACATTTTTTCTTCCAAATCTTTTAAAATCACATCATAATGCCCATTTAAAAACCGAATCACCTCATGGATGGATTCCCGATATTGCTCTTCTGAAATATATCCCTGACAAGGCGCTTTGCACTGCTTGATATGATAGTTCAGACAAGGTCGGTCTTTTCCAATATCTTTTGGCAGATTTCGATTGCAGCTTCTGATATGATAAAGCTTCCGAATCAGCTCAATTGTATCTTTCACTGCCCCGGCGCTTGTATAAGGTCCAAAATATTTTGCTTTGTCCTTTTTCATCGTCCTCGCCATCATAATACGCGGAAATGGTTCGTTCACCGTCACCTTGATAAAGGGATACCCTTTGTCATCCATCAACATCGTGTTATACTTTGGACGGTGCTCTTTGATCAAATTACATTCCAGTACAAGCGCTTCCAATTCCGAATCTGTCACAATATACTCAAAACGACGTATATGTGTCACCATCTGTTCAATCTTTGCCCCTTTGTTTCTGCTTGTCTGAAAATACTGACGTACCCGATTCTTCAAACTGATTGCTTTTCCCACGTAGATAATGTGATCTTTTTCATCATGCATCAGATATACCCCCGGTTTTGCCGGAAGCTTTTTCAACTCTTCTTCTATGTCAAACATCTTTTTACTCCATCTTTTTTCGTTTTTTCCATTATAGCATAGATTAAGGGTACAGGAAACGCTGCATTTCCTGTACCCTCAATAAAACTTGCTTTCTTTTAGACTAACCTATCACAATCTCAAATTCCGAGCCTACTTCTTTTGTACTTACCTTTTTCCCATGATCTTTGGCAAATTTCTCTACATTCGTTCTCTGGTGCGGCTCACTCACCAAAACTTTTATCTGCCCTTTCTGTTTCTTTAATGCCTCCGCCGTCATCATCAATGGCTCCGGACAAGATAATCCCCTTGCATCTACTTCATACATATTTCATTTCCTTCTTTCTCTTTTTCAAGATATCTACGCTGTTTTTCTTTTATTTCCCACAAATGCAATGATAAATAATACGACAATACAGATGATACATGCCACTTTTCCTGCTGGTGCTGCTGCTCCGGCTGTGATAACTCCTTCTGCATCTGCTGCTGTTCCGCTTGAAGCAAGTCCCAAATTGTGGCAAAGGGCTGCTCCTACAAACATTCCGATCACAGTCATTCCTGCATCAGATGATCCCTGCCCTGCAAGAACAAGCTGACGAAGTGGACAACCACCCGCTAAAGTTGCCGCAAATCCTACCGTATACATACCTAGAATGTTCCATAAATGATCTGAGTGCGCAATAATTCCAGGTGTGTCAAAACCTAAAATAAAATTTCCTGTTGCGATATTGTAAATCAACATTACAACAAATAAGCCACCGATCACCGATAACAGATCAAAATTTTTCATAAGAATGACGTCTCGAATACTTCCTGCAAAACACATTCTTGACTTTTGGGCAAATGCGCCAAATAACAATCCGCCAATCAATGCGATTACAATCGGCGCATGTTTACTTCCCGGTCCCTCTGTGCTGGACGCCAGAAGCGTTGTTCCGACTGCAAGAATCAAAATTCCCACCATAAGTACCGGCAGCACTGCTCCGCTCATCTTGTTCGTTTCATGTGCCCTTCCAAGGCTGAAACCTTTTTTCAATGCAACAATCCCAGTTGCAATTCCAAGAATAAATCCAATCAACGCCACATACGCATTCAAATCCCCTGCCGACATACGAAGTACCATTCGAAGCGGACATCCTAAAAATACCAATGACCCAATCATGATAGCAATTCCGAGGACAAAACGTGTCATCGGAGATGATCCTGCTGTAGAACGATATTCTTTTGTAGCCGCTGAAATCACAAATGCACCTACCACAATCCCGATAATCTCAGGTCTTGCATACTGTACAACCGCTGCCTGATGCATCTTCAATGCACCTGCTGTGTCTCGAATAAAACAGGCAACACAGATTGCCATATTTGCCGGATTACCAAAATAGGCTAGCACCGCTGCAATCACACCGCATAACGCACCGGCCAATGCTAATTTTTTCTTTGAATCTGAAAAGTTCATTTTCAAATCCCCCTTTCTTTGTTCTCATATAAAAATTGTAGCATATCGGTAATTTACGGTCTAATTGCTTTATCTTATAATCCTCATAGGAAATTTCTATAAATATGTAACAGAAAATGAGGTGGAAATCCACCTCATTTTCTACTCTTCATTATCATGATGCTCTTGTGCTGCTTCTGCAACTTCACTTTCTTCTACAACTGCTATCGCTTCTTTCTTTTCCTCTTGTACCGTCTCTTCTTTTAAAACGTCCTCTTTTAAAACATCTTCTTTTGAAGTCTCTTCCTCTTCCACTTCAATACCTTGTACTTCATGGAAAATCTTCATGAATTCTTTTCCTGTGATTGTCTCTTTCTCAATCAAAAATGCAGCAATCTTATCTAGCGCTTCTCTGTTCTCCGTCAAAAGACGTTTTGCTTCTTCATAAGCTGCTTTTAACATCTTCATAACTTCCTGATCGATCTCTGCTGCTGTTGCCTCACCACAGTTCAGTACGGCACGACCATCCAGATATCTGTTCTGGATAGATTCCAATCCCATCAATCCGAACCGCTCTGACATACCATATTGAGTGATCATCGCTCTTGCTACCTTTGTAGCCTGTTCAATATCATTCGATGCACCTGTTGTCACTGTGTCGAAAACAATCTCTTCTGCCGCACGACCTCCAAGCATACCGACAATCATCGCTTCCAGTTCTTTCTTTGTATTCAGGAACTTTTCTTCTTCCGGTGTATGCATAACATAACCAAGAGCTCCCATTGTCCTTGGCACAATGGTAATCTTCTGCACTGGCTCAGAATCTTTTTGCAGAGCACTCACAAGCGCATGTCCTACCTCGTGGTAAGAGACGATTCTTCTTTCTTCTGCATTCATAATGCGATCCTTTTTCTCCTTACCGACAAGAACTACTTCCACCGCTTCAAATAAATCTGCCTGCGATACAACATTTCGGCCATTCTTGACTGCATTGATGGCAGCCTCATTGATCATATTTGCTAAATCTGAACCAACTGCTCCTGAAGTTGCTAGCGCAATTGCCTCCAAATCTACTGTCTCATCCATCTTTACATCTTTTGCATGTACTTTTAATACATCAATACGTCCTTTTAAATCCGGTTTGTCCACGATAATTCTTCTGTCAAAACGTCCCGGTCTCAAAAGTGCCGGATCCAAAATCTCTGGTCTGTTTGTTGCTGCCAGCAAAAGCAATCCCTTATCCGTATCAAATCCATCCATCTCAGCTAACAGCTGATTCAGCGTCTGTTCACGCTCGTCATTGCTTCCCATACTGTTATCACGGCTTTTTCCTATTGCATCAATCTCATCAATAAAAATGATACATGGAGCCATCGACTGTGCCTGCTTGAACAAATCTCGCACTCTCGATGCACCGACCCCGACGTACATCTCTACAAATGCCGAACCAGACAATGAGAAAAATGGTACTTTTGCTTCTCCCGCTACCGCTTTTGCAAGCAATGTCTTACCTGTTCCCGGAGGTCCTACTAATAGTGCACCTTTTGGAAGCTTGGCTCCAATTCCTGTATATTTTCCCGGATTATGCAGGAAATCCACAACTTCCTGAAGAGATTCTTTCGCTTCATCCTGCCCGGCAACATCTTTAAATGTAACCCCTGTCTGCTTCTCCACATACATCTTGGCATTGCTCTTTCCAACTCCCATCATTCCGCCGCCTTTTGCCATCTTCTTCATGAGATAATTCAAAACGACAAAAATCAATACAAACGGAAGGATCAATGTCACAAATATGTTCAGTAAAACGGCACTTGTAGAGTCCGGAATTTTTTCACCGAATCTCACATCCGCCTTTTCTAAACGGTCAACCAGCTTACTGTCCTCCATACTTCCGGTGTAACCGGTGTAATATGTCACCTTTACCTGCGGCAGACCATTTTTCTTTTCTGTCTTCGGTGTGATGATCAGCTGATTCGTATCAAATACAACTTCTTCAATTTTCTTGTCATCTAGCATCTTCAGGAACTCACTGTAACTAATCTCCTTCGATGTCGTCTTCTGCATAAATGAGTATAGTCCTAATACCAAAAATACAGTTACCAGAGTCGTAATGATAATAATACTCCAATTCTGCTTATTGTTCTTAGGATTTTTATTATTGTTCTGGTTATTATCCATCTTTATCCTCCTAATCTCTATCTTCTTTATTATAAGTACTGCTTTTCTATAAATCAATAAAAACATTATGAAATACGCAAATACTTTTCTAAAACTTTTGTAAAATAATCTATTTTGTAGTATACTATCCTAGTGCATTTATTATGCCATTGAACAATGTAGGAAAAACTTTTAATAGAGGGATGGATTACTTATGAAAATTGGATTTGATAACGAAAAGTATTTAAAAATGCAGTCGGAACATATTCGAGAACGGATTAATCACTTTGATAACAAACTTTATTTGGAGTTTGGCGGAAAATTATTTGACGATTATCATGCTGCCCGCGTATTACCTGGATTTGCTCCCGACAGCAAACTCCGATTATTGATGCAGCTTTCAGATCAGGCAGAGATCGTAATTGTAATCAGTGCCGGAGACATTGAAAAGAATAAAGTCCGCGGAGACCTTGGAATCACATACGATTCAGATGTCTTGAGACTGATGGACTCTTTTAAAGAAAAAGGATTGTTTGTCGGAAGTGTCGTAATCACACAATATTCCGGTCAGGGAAGTGCAAATTTATTCAAAGCTCGTTTGGAAAAACTTGGAATCAAAGTGTATACACACTACTCCATCGAAGGATATCCATCTAATATTCCGTTGATCGTAAGTGATGAAGGTTATGGAAAGAATGATTATATTGAGACATCCAGACCACTTGTCATCATCACTGCACCTGGTCCTGGAAGCGGTAAGATGGCAACTTGCCTTTCACAGTTGTATCACGAACATACGAGAGGGATCCGCGCCGGATATGCAAAATTTGAGACGTTCCCAATTTGGAATATTCCGCTAAAGCATCCTGTGAACCTTGCTTATGAGGCTGCAACAGCTGACTTAAATGATGTGAACATGATCGACCCGTTCCACTTGGATGCCTACGGAGTCACAACAGTCAACTATAATCGTGACGTTGAGATTTTCCCAGTTCTAGATGCTATTTTCGAACGAATTTACGGAGAAAATCCTTATAAGTCTCCAACAGATATGGGCGTTAACATGGCTGGAAATTGCATCTGTGATGATGACGCTTGCCGCGAAGCTTCCAATCAGGAGATTATCCGCCGTTATTACGCTGCATTAAATGGATTGGCGGAAGGAACTGCACAGGAGGAAGAAGCATTCAAGATTGAACTTCTGATGAAACAGGCTCATATCACAGTGGAAGACAGAAAAGTGGTGGATGCCGCGCTCAAACGTGCCGAAGAAACGAATGGTCCTGCTGCTGCTATGGAACTTCCAAACGGACAGATTATCACTGGAAAGACTTCCTGTCTTCTCGGTGCATCCTCAGCACTGCTTTTGAATGCCCTAAAAAATCTTGCCGGATTGAATGACGAATTACACTTGATTTCACCAAGTGTAATTGAACCGATTCAAAAGTTAAAGACAGAATACCTTGGAAGCATCAACCCAAGACTTCACACAGATGAAATTCTGATTGCGCTTTCTATCTGTGCTGCTACAGATGACAACGCAAAACTTGCTTTGGAACAGATTCCTAAGTTAAGTGGATGTCAGGCTCACACTTCTGTGATGCTTTCTTCTGTGGACATCAAGCAATTTAAACGTTTGAACGTTCAACTCACTTCAGAAGCAAAGTATGAAAACAAACGAATTTATCACTAATTTTATAAAAAGTAAGACGAGAGAAATCTTCCATTTCCCTCGTCTTCTTTTTTATTTATGCACTCGTTTTTTCAAACTGTGAATTATAAAGTTCTGCATAAAATCCATTTTGTTTCAGCAATTCCTCATGATTTCCCTGTTCGATAATATCACCGTCTTTCATCACAAGAATCAGATCCGCATCACGAATCGTAGACAATCTGTGCGCAATGATAAAACTTGTTCTTCCTCGCATGAGGTTATCCATTGCTTTTTGAATCCGCACTTCAGTTCGCGTATCTACCGAACTTGTCGCCTCATCCAAAATCAAAATCTTCGGATCTGCAAGAATCGCTCTGGCAATCGTCAAAAGCTGCTTCTGTCCCTGAGAAACATTGCTTGCCTCCTCATTCAGTTCCATATCATAGCCGTTCGGAAGAGTCTGCACAAATCGATGTACATGAGCCGCTTTTGCTGCCTCAATAACTTCCTCGTCTGTCGCATCCAATTTTCCATACCGGATATTTTCCTTGATACTTCCATGGAATAACCATGTGTCCTGAAGAACCATTCCAAACATCTGACGAAGTTCACCTCGATTGAAATCTTTCAGGTTATGTCCGTCAATCAGAATCGCACCGCTGTTTACGTCATAGAAACGCATCAGTAATTTGATCATCGTCGTTTTTCCTGCTCCGGTCGGTCCAACAATCGCAATTTTCTGTCCCTGTTTTACCTTCGCTGAAAAATCATTGATAATAATCTTATCCGCATTATATCCAAAATGAACATGATCAAACTCCACATTTCCTTCCAGTCCCTCTACTGACACTGGATTTTGCGCAAATTGATCTTCCTCCTCTTCTTCCAGGAATTCAAACACTCTTTCCGAAGCGGCTGCTGTCGACTGCAGCATATTGGCAACCTGAGCTACCTGCGTAATTGGTTGTGTAAAGTTTCTCACATACTGGATAAATGACTGGATATCTCCGACTTCAATTGTTTTCTTAATTGCAAGGCATCCTCCTAAGATTGCAACTGCAACATATCCAAGATTTCCCACAAACTGCATGATCGGCATCATCATTCCTGAGAAAAACTGTGATTTCCATGCTGACTGATACAGGATCTCATTTGTCTCATCAAACTCTTTGATGACATCTGCTTCCTTATTAAATGCCTTTACAATATTATGCCCGCCATAAACTTCTTCTACCTGACCATTCACATGTCCCAGATATTCCTGCTGGTTTTTAAAATGTCTCTGTGATCGCTTTACGATTGTCGAAATCAATCCAAGTGAAATCGGAAGGATCAAAAGTGCCACAAGGGTCATCAGCGGACTGATGCTCAGCATCATGATCAAAACACCGATAATTGTCGTAAAAGAAGTAATGATCTGAGTTGCACTTTGGTTCAAACTCTGGCTTAGTGTATCAATATCATTTGTCACTCGTGACAGTACTTCTCCATGTGTCCTTGTGTCAAAATAATTCATCGGCATACGATTGATTTTCTCTGAAATCTCTTTTCGAAGGCGATACGTCAGCTTCTGTGACACACCTGTCATAATATAGCCCTGAATAAATGAAAATATTGCACTTGTTACATACAGGCACATCAGGAAAATCAAAATATGTGCGATTTTTTCAAAATCAATTCCGGAGCCTCCGGATACTTTTCCCACAAGTCCTGTAAAAATCTCTGTTGTCGCTTTTCCCAAAATTTTGGGTCCTGCGATATTAAAAATCGTACTTCCGATTGCAAAAAGGAGAACAAAAATCAATCCAATTTTATATTCGGAAAGATATTTCATCAATTTCTTGATTGTTCCTTTGAAATCTTTTGCCTTTTCTCCGGCTCCCATTCCTCCGTGTGGACCTCCGCCCATAGGGCCTCCCTGTCTTTTACTCATGACTCTTCTCCCCCTTTCCGAGTTTTCCTGCAAGTTCTTCTTCTGATAGCTGAGACACTGCGATCTGCTGATATACTTCACAAGTTTTCAGAAGTTCTTCATGCGTTCCTTTTCCTACTACTTTTCCTTCATCTAATACAATAATCTGCTCTGCATGGAAAATTGTACTGATTCGCTGTGCTACAATCAGGACGACACTGTCTGTTGTATGCTCCTTCAGAGCCTTTCGAAGTGCCACATCTGTCTTATAATCCAATGCTGAAAAGCTGTCATCGAAAATAAACACATCCGGCTGTTTTGCAATGGCACGCGCGATTGACAGACGCTGTTTCTGTCCACCTGATACATTTGCACCACCCTGTGCGATTCTGCTTTCATATTTTTTGTTCTTTTCTTCGATGAAATCACTTGCCTGTGCAATTGCTGCAGCCTCTTTCATCTCAGTTTCAGAACCATCCGGATTCCCATATAAAATATTGGATTCAATCGTTCCGGAGAACAGCACACCTTTTTGCGGCACGTATCCAAGACGATCACGCAATTCATGCTGTGTAATGTTTCTGATATCCTCTCCATCGATTGTGATACTTCCTTCTGTCACATCATAAAATCTCGGAATCAGATTTACCAACGTTGATTTTCCACTTCCGGTACTTCCGATGAATGCTGTAGTCTCTCCCGGTTGTGCCACAAAATTAATATCGTGCAGCACATCTTCTTCTGCCCCCAGATATCGGAATGACACATGATCAAATTTCACAACACCTTTTCCATCTTCTGGAAGCTGTTTTGGTTCTTTTGGATCATGAATCAAAGTCTCGCTTGTAAGGATCTCATCCACACGTGTTGCGGAAACAGCTGCTCTTGGGAGCATGATTGAAATCATACAAATCATTAGGAATGCCATGATAATCTGCATTGTGTACTGGATAAATGCCATCATATCTCCTACCTGCATCTGTCCGTCATTAATTCCATGTGCTCCACTCCACACGATCAGCACTGAAATTCCATTCATAATGAGCATCATAGTTGGCATCATAAATGTCATCGCTCTGTTTACAAATAGATTCGTTCTTGTCAAATCTTTGTTCGCCTTATCAAATCGTTCTTCTTCATGTTTTTCTGTGCTAAATGCACGGATAACAGAAAGTCCTGTCAATATTTCTCTTGTTACCAGATTTAATTTGTCGACCAGATTCTGCAACATCTTGAATTTCGGCATTGCCACAACAAACAATACAATCACAACACATAAGATCAGAGCTACTGCAAGTGCGATGATCCATGACATCGATACATTTGTGTGGAATACTTTAAACACACCACCCAGTCCAAGAATCGGTGCATAGATCACCAATCTCAGCATCATTACCGTCAGCATCTGAATCTGTTGAATATCATTCGTGCTTCTAGTGATCAAAGACGCAGTTGAGAATTTATCAAACTCCCCATTGGAGAACCCAACTACCTTC
>ERZ772835.1315-NODE-1315-length-12957-cov-6.20408_pt1 | contig 12957 bp, 7 predicted proteins | sample MGYA00511901_ERZ772835 | MGnify/ENA primary metagenome ERZ772835 (study PRJEB29015, sample SAMEA2737729) | human gut metagenome | biome: human gut; feature: human-associated habitat; material: faeces | place: China | collected 2012 ...
TGTATACTTGTTGAAAAAAGCTGCCAAGGATCATCGGCATCGCAAAAACAGTCAGCGCTTTAAGGGGTGGATCTGCAATCAAATATTCATCTTTCGACACGATTATATTCCTTCCCAAAATCGTTTATCGCAAATTTTATCGCAAGTCAAGAAATTAGTGCAGCATTCAAACGGCATCTTTGCGATATGCGATCCACCGCTGCTGCATTAAAAAGTTGAATCGCTATCAGTTGAAGCGTTAGGTCTCCACGCCCTCGAACTGGCTGTTGTAGAGCTTGGCGTAGAAGCCGCCCTGCGCCAGCAGGGTATCGTGGCCGCCCTGCTCCACGATGTGGCCGTCCTTCATCACGAGGATGACGTCAGCCTCCCGGATGGTGGAAAGGCGGTGTGCCACGATGAAGCTGGTGCGGCCCTGCATCATCCGGGCAAAGGCTGCCTGGATACGCACCTCGGTGCGGGTGTCGATGGAGGAGGTGGCCTCGTCCAGGATCAGCATCGGGGGCAGACAGAGCATCACGCGGGCGATGCAGAGCAGCTGCTTCTGGCCCTGGCTGATGTTGCCGCCGTCCTCGGCGATGACGGTGTCGTAGCCCTCGGGCAGGCGGCGGATGAAGCTGTCGGCGTGGGCAGCTTTGGCCGCAGCCACCACCTCGTCGAGGGGGGCGTCCGGCTTGCCGTAGGCGATGTTCTCCCGCACGGTGCCGGCCCGGAGCCAGGTGTCCTGCAGCACCATGCCGTAGCTGCCGCGCAGGGAGGCGCGGGTCACGTCCCGGATGTCGGTGCCGGAGACTTTGATGGAGCCGCCGTTGACATCATAGAACCGCATGAGCAGGTTGATGAGGGTGGTCTTGCCGCAGCCGGTGGGGCCGACGATGGCGATGCGCTGGCCGGGCTTGACGTCCAGAGACAGGCCCTCGATGAGCGGGCGGTCGGGCAGATAGCGGAAGGAGACGTCCTCGATCTGGACGTGGCCGTCCGGCACGAGCTTTGCGGCGTTCTCCGCTTCGGGGGTCTGGTCTTCGGCGTCCAGCAGCTCGAACACACGGGCCGCGCAGGCCAGAGCGTTCTGCAGCTCGGTCACGACGCCGGAAATTTCGTTGAAGGGCTTGGTGTACTGGTTGGCGTAGTTCAGGAAGATGCTCAGCTGGCCGATGGTGATGCCTCCGGCTACGGCATAGATCGCGCCAACGAGGCCGACGCCTGCGTAGACGATGTTGTTGACGAAGCGGGTGGCGGGGTTGGTCATGCTGGAGAAGAAGATGGCCTTCAGGCTCACGTTCTGCAGTCGGCCATTCACCTCGTCAAAAGCCTCGAGGCTCTGGGCCTCGTGGCCGAAGGCCTGCACGACCTTCTGACCCTCTATCATCTCGTTGACAAGGGCAGTCTGCTCGCCGCGCACGGTGCTCTGGCTCTGGAAATACTTGTAGCTGCGCTTTGCGAGAAAGCTGGCGACAACAAGGCTCAGGGGGGTGATGCAGACCACCACCAGCGTGATGGGGACGTTCTGCTGCAACATGAAGAGCAGGGTGCCGAGGATGGTCAGCACACCCGAGAACAGCTGGGTGAAGCCCATCAGCAGGCCGTCGGCGAAGGTATCCACGTCGGCCACCATCCGGCTCACGATGTCGCCGGAAGGATGGCTGTCGAGGTAAGAGAGGGGAAGGGTCTGGATCTTCCGCATGGCGGCGTTGCGCAGGTCACGGCTGACTGCGAAGGTGATGCGGTTGTTGCAGACGCTCAGCAGCCACTGCGCAAAGGCGGCGACAACAGCCACCACGATGATCTCGTAGATGATGCGCAGCACGCCCGCGAAGTCCACGGCACCTTTGCCCAGCATCATGTCGATGGCACTGCCGCAGAGGATGGGGATATACAGCTGGGCCGCCACGCTCACAGCAGCCACGATGAGGCTGCACACCACGAAGAAGCCGTAGGGCTTGATCTTCTGCAGCACCCGGGTCATGGTGGCCTTCTGCTGTTCAGGGGTCAGCTTGCTTTTTGCTTTTGCACTCATTTCTGCGCATCCCCTTTCTTGAACTGGCTCTCATAAATCTCCTTGTAGACCGGGCAGCTTTCCAGCAGCTCGGCGTGACGGCCAAGGCCCACCATGCGGCCATCGTCCAGCACGATGATCTGGTCGGCGTGCTGCAGGCTGGCGGCGCGCTGGCTGACGATGAAGACGGTCAGATCGCCCGGCAGAGCGGCCAGAGCCTTGCGCAGGGCCGCGTCGGTGGCGTAGTCCAGTGCGCTGGCACTGTCGTCGAGGATGAGGATGTCCGGCTTGCCTACGAGGGCGCGGGCGATGGTCAGACGCTGTTTCTGACCGCCGGAGAGGTTGCGTCCGCCCTGCTCCACCGGCTCGTCGAGGCCGAGGGGCTTGGCTTTCACGAACTCCGCAGCCTGTGCCGTTTCCAGCGCGGCCCAGAGGTCGGCGTCGGAGGCATTCTGGCTGCCCCAGAGCAGGTTGGAGCGGATGGTGCCGCCGAAGAGCTGGGCCTTCTGCATGACCACAGCCACCTTGCCGCGCAGGTCGGCGCGGGGGTACTGCCGGACCGGTCGGCCCATGATCTCCACACTGCCCTCGGTGGCGTCATAGAAGCGGGGAATGAGGCTGATGAGGCTGGATTTGCCGCTGCCGGTGCCGCCGATGACGCCGATGGTCTGGCCGCGCTTGGCGGTGAAGCTGATGTCGGAGAGGCTGGGTGCGCCTGCGCCCTTGTAGGTCAGGCTCACATGGTCGAAGCGGACGGCGTCGCCGGCCTTTTCCGCCGGAACATTGCCGGTGAGCTGGGCCGGGAACTCCATGCCGGGCTTTGTGTCCAGAACCGCCTGCACACGGCCTGCACAGGCCAGAGCCTTGCTCACCTGAACGATGAGGTTGGCCAGCTTGACCAGCTCGACCAGGATCTGGTTCATATAGTTGACCAGCGCGATGACGTCGCCGGAGGCCATGCCGCCGATGTTTATCTCGATGCTGCCTACATACAGCAGCGCCACGATGGCAAGGTTGATGATAACGTAGGTCAGCGGGTTCATCAGGGCGGAGATGTGGCCCACGTGGAGCTGCATTTTGGTCAGCAGCTCATTGGCGTCCTCGAAGCGGTCCACCTCGCTCTTCTCCTTGTCGAAGGCGCGGACGACGCGCACACCGGTCAGGTTCTCGCGGGTGAGGCCAAGGACCCGGTCGAGGCGGGTCTGCACCGACTTATAGAGCGGACGGGTGATGACCATGACGCCGAAGACCACGACGCTCAGCAGCGGGATCGCCACCACGAAGATGAGAGCGGCGCGGAAGTTGACCGTAAAGGCCATGATCATGGCGCCAATCACCACGAAGGGGCTGCGCAGGAACAGGCGGAGGAAGAGGTTCAATCCGCTCTGCACCTGATTGACGTCGCTGGTCATCCGGGTGATGAGGGTGCTGGTGCCCATGGTGTCCATCTCGGAAAAGCTCAGCGTCTGGATGTGCTCAAACAGCGCATGACGCAGACCGGTGGAGTAACCCACGGCGGCTTTGGCCGAGAAGTATTGGGCCGTCAGGCTGCACGCGAGGCCGACGATGGCCAGAAGCAGCAGGATGCCGCACCGCACGAGGATGTAGTGGAAATCGTGGGCCGCGATACCCACGTTGACGATGTCGGCCATCACAAGCGGCACGAACAGGTCAAACGTAGCTTCCAGCATCTTGAAAAGCGGTGCAAGCACGCTCTCGCGCTTGTAATCGCTGAGATAGCGAAGCATTTTGTTCAAGGCTCGATACTCCCTTTCTTTAATTTCTTAATACATTTAGTCGAGACGCTCCTTATTATAACGCACTCCCAGCAGGAATGCTATGTTTTTGCCGAAGAAAACCGGCTCTGGAAGCAGATTTCGGCTCCGGAGATTGAGAAAACCGGAAAATCCTGCTATACTGGAAGGGAATCTCAACGGAAAGAATGGTGGATGCAATGGCAAAAGATGGTGCGGCGCGGCTGCGGCTGCGCCCGGTGGGCGCGGCAGACCGCAAAAAGCTGCCGGAATACGGGCCGCTGGGTACGGGCTGCCCGGCGATAGAGCGGGCTGTGGCAGCGCTCTATAAGGGCCAGAACGAGGAGAGCTTCTGGGCGCTGATGAACGCCATCAACTATGCCCTCGAGCTGGACACCAGGGTCCTGGTGCCGCTGGAAGCTGCGTCCGACCAGCCGGACGGGGCCGCCCCGTGGGCGGAGCATCCTGTCCCGGCGGAGAAAGCAAAGGACCTGCAGCCCTGGACCCTGCGCACCCAGAAGGGCCGGTGCTACCTGCCGGTGTTCACCTCCGTGAAGATGGCGGAGGCCGATAAAGGCACGGCCAACCGCCCCATGGCGGAACGGCTTCTGGCTTCCGCCATGCAGATGGCGCTGGACTCGGACAGCATCGACGGCGTGGTCATCGACCCGTGGACCAGCTCTGCCACGCTGGACTGCTCGCTTTTGAACGGTCTGCTCCACGCCGGCCACGACACCGATGAGCCGGGCGAAGCGGAGCTGCGGGCCGGCAACCATGCCATGGCCGAGGAACGCTGGGACGACGCGATGCATTATTATCAGCTCTCTGCCGAAGAGGGCTGCGCCGAGGGTCTTGCCATGATGGGCGAGATGCTCTACGAGGGCCGGGGCTGCCGCAAGAGCCCTGCACAGGCCCGCAAGTTCTGGAAAAAAGCCGCCGACGCCGGCGATGTGGCCGCATGGGTGGCGCTGGGTGACGATGCCATGGTGCAGGGAAAAGGGGCCGGCGCGGCCCTGCGGGCCTACCGCAAGGCCCAGAAGCTCTGCGCCTCCACCCCCGACATCGCCTATATGCCGCAGGTCTGCCTGCGGGTGGCCCAGTATGAGACCCAGTACATCTCCCGCAAAAAGGCGCTGGCTCAGCTGGCTGAGGCGAAGCAGGGCTTCCTCGTCCGCAAAAAAGAGGGGGACGAGACGGCCCAGAGCTGGCTGGACGAGACGGAGGCCGTCATCCGCCAGCTGCTCGAGAGAGAATGAGCGGAAACACAAAATCTTTACAAATGCTCTAAGAAATCGTCATACGGAACCGATATGATATTGAAGGAAAAATATGCGCGTCGCAAAAGCAGAGAGGACGACCAGAATGAGCAGAGTGATCGGTATTGACCTTGGCACCACGAACAGCTGCGTGGCAGTGGTGGAGGGCGGCAAGCCCGTCGTCATCACCAACGCAGAGGGAGAGCGCACCACCCCCAGCGTGGTGGCCTTCACCAAAGACGGCGAGCGTCTGGTGGGCGGCGCGGCAAAGCGCCAGCTTGCTACCAACTCCGGCCGGACGGTGTCCAGCATCAAGCGGCATATGGGCAGCGACTACCGCGTCCACATCGACGGCAAAGACCTGACTCCGCAGGAGATCAGCGCTATGATCCTGACCAAGATACGCCGCGACGCCGAGAGCTACCTGGGTGAGCCGGTGACGGAGGCCGTCATCACCGTCCCCGCTTACTTTGACGACAGCCAGCGCAAGGCCACCCAGGACGCGGGCCGCATCGCGGGCCTGAACGTCCTGCGCATCATCAATGAGCCTACCGCCGCCGCCGTGGCCTACGGCCTTGACAACGAAGCGCCCCAGAAGATCCTGGTCTACGACCTCGGCGGCGGCACCTTCGACGTCTCCATCATCGAGATCGAAGACGGCACCTTCACGGTGCTGGCCACCGGCGGCGATACCCGCCTCGGCGGCGACGACTTCGACCAGCGCATCGTGGAATACGCCGTGGCAGAGTTCAAGAAATCGGACCGCATCGACCTCTCCCGCGACCCCGCCGCCATGGGACGCCTGAAAGAAGAGGCCGAAAAGGCCAAGAAAGAGCTGTCCAGCGCCCTCTCGGCCCAGCTCAATCTGCCCTTCATCGCTGTGGGCAAGGACGGCCCCCACCACCTGGATCTGACCATCTCCCGCCCCCAGTTCGAGATGATGACCGGCGACCTGCTGGCACGGACGGTGGCCCCGGTGCAGAACGCACTGCGGGATGCCGGCATCTCGGCCTCGCAGCTGGGCAAAGTCCTTCTCGTCGGCGGCAGCACCCGGATGCCTGCCGTCGAGCGTCAGGTGAAGGAGCTGCTGGGCTGTGAGCCGAGCCACAGCCTCAACCCCGACGAATGCGTGGCCATGGGTGCCGCTGTGCAGGGCGGTCTGTTACAGGGCGGCGGCAAGCTGGCCGGCGCTTCCGGTGCGGCGGCGCAGGGCCTTGTGCTGATGGACGTCACCCCGCTGACCCTCTCCATCGAGACACTGGGCGGCGTGGCGACCCCCCTCATCACCCGCAACAGCATGATCCCCACCCGCAAGAGCCAGATATTCACCACGGCCCGCCCCATGCAGACCAGTGTGGAGATCAACGTCCTGCAGGGCGAGCGGCATTTCGCCCGCGACAATAAGAGCCTCGGCAAGTTCAAGCTGAACGGCATCCGGGCCAGCTTCTCGTCCAAGCCCCAGATCGAAGTCACCTTTGATATCGACGTCAACGGCGTCGTGAAGGTCTCGGCCAAAGACCTCGGCACCGGCCGGGAGCAGAACATCACCATCACCGGCAGCACGAACCTCTCGGAGAATGAGATCCAGCGCGCCATGGCCGACGCCGCCGCCTACGAGGCCGAGGACAGCCGCCGCAAAGAGCGGCTTGACCTCCACAATCAGGCCGAGGTGCTGGCTTATAAGGTGGACGAGGCCCTCTCCAAGTGCAAGAAGGAGCTGGACAAGGAGGAGAAGAACCGCATCAAAGCCGATGTGGCCAGCCTCCGCCGCTGCCTGCGGAAGGATAAACCCGAAAAGATGAACGAGACGGAAGAAGCGAATCTCCGTCAGGCCAAGAGCCAGCTCGAAGCATCCGCAAACCACCTGATGGTGCTCTATGCATCGGAGCAGAGCGAGAACGGCTCGGACGGGACCATTTGATAAACAGTAAGACCCCCGCTGCGTTTGCAGCGGGGGTCTTTTGCGTCTGAGGGAAAAGTATCGATGGAAAACAAAGAGGAGAGAGGGAAAAGCTTATCGGCCAACGATGAGGTCGCGGCGGCCGCGGAAGCCCACGGTAAGGTGAGCGCTGCTGCCGAGGTGGCGCAGAGTGACCCGGGTGCCGGGCTTCTGGCCCTGGCACAGCAGAGTCAGGTTCAGGGTGGTGGAAGTCTTGCCGGTCTTGAGCACCAGAGTGCTTACGCCCTGATTCATCAGGGTCTGCATGTCGAGGATGGTGGTGCGGAAGGTGGCGTTGTCATCGGGGGCGTCCAGCGTCAGCACGCGGCCCTCCTGACGGGCGGTGTAGAGCACCTGCTTGCCCAGCAGGCCCTTGACGGTGTAGCGGGCTTCGCTCTTCTCCACCGGCGTGTCAGAGGGCAGAGGGGTCTCGCCAGAGATCATCATCACGTTGCCCTGAATGGGGTTCTCCACCGGGGAAGCGTAGCCGCCGTAGTTGGGGTCTACCTCCCCCACCGGAACGTCAGAGTGGAGAGCGATGTCACCCTGAACCATGACCTCGGACGACTGAGGGGGCAGATAACCGGCAACGGTCGTGTCCTCGGCGTCGGCGGCAAAGGCACCCACGCTCATGGCGGCGGTCATGGTCAGCAGCGCGGCAGCAGCGGCGGCGCGGCGGGCAGTGTTCTTGTTCAGCAGTCTCATAGTAGTATCCTCCTGTAGGGGACAAGGCCCCAGATTTCTGTTTTATTCGCGGTACAGCGTATCAGAAAACCGCCGTATCTGTAATGAATACGGATACGGCGGCTGGATTATTGCAGAGAGCCTATTTTAATTTTCGCTGGGATCTTTTTCCTCAAGGATAGCCATGAACTCGTCGCCGGTGATGGTCTCCTTTTCATAAAGGTACTTTGCCAGCTCGTCGAGCTTTGCACGGTTGTCGGTGAGGATCTTGACGGCCTTTTCGTGCTGGGCCTTTACCAAGTCCACGACCCGCTGGTCGATCTCCCGCTGGGTCTGGGCCGAGCAGGCCAGCGAGGTGTCGCCGCCCAGATACTGGTTGTTCACCGTCTCCAGGGCCACCATGTCGAACTCTTTGCTCATGCCGTAACGGGTGAGCATGGCGCGGGCAAGCTTGGTGGCCTGCTCAATGTCGTTGGACGCGCCGGTGGTGATGGAGCCGAACACCACTTCCTCGGCAGCACGTCCGCCGGTGAGGGTGGCGATCTTATTTTCCAGCTCTTCCTTGGTCATCAGGTAGTGGTTGCCTTCTTCGACCTGCATGGTGTAGCCCAGTGCGCCCGAGGTGCGGGGGATGATGGTGATCTTCTGCACGGGTGCGGAGTGATTCTGAAGCGCCGCCACCAGTGCGTGGCCGATCTCATGGTAGGCCACGATGCACTTTTCCTTGTCGGTGAGGATGGAGTTCTTCTTCTGGTAGCCTGCAATGACCACCTCGATGCTCTCCTCAAGGTCGGCTTCCGTGACCGACTTGCGGCCGGCGCGCACGGCCCGCAGGGCGGCTTCGTTGACGATGTTGGCCAGCTCTGCGCCGGAGGCACCGGAGGCCATCCGGGCCACGGTGTTGAAGTCGATGCCGGGGGCAAGAGCGACTTTTCTGGCGTGGACCTTCAGGATCTCTTCGCGGCCCTTGAGGTCGGGCAGCTCCACAGGAACACGGCGGTCAAAGCGGCCGGGACGGGTCAGAGCCGGGTCAAGGGAATCCGGACGGTTGGTGGCCGCGAGGATGATGACGCCGCTGTTGCCCTCGAAGCCGTCCATCTCGGTGAGCAGCTGGTTCAGGGTCTGCTCACGCTCGTCGTTGCCGCCCAGCTGGCCGCTGTTGCGCTTCTGGCCGATGGCGTCTATCTCGTCGATGAAGACGATGCAGGGGGCTTTTTCCTTGGCCTGCTTGAACAGATCGCGGACTTTGGATGCGCCCATGCCCACGAACATCTCCACGAACTCCGAGCCGGAGATGGAGAAGAACGGCACGTTGGATTCACCCGCCACAGCCTTTGCCAGCATGGTCTTGCCGGTACCCGGAGGGCCGACGAGCAGGATGCCCTTGGGCATCGAGGCGCCGATCTCTTCGTATTTCTTGGGGTCGTGCAGATAATCTACGATCTCCTGCAAGTTCTCTTTGGCCTCATCCTCGCCGGCCACATCCGCAAAGCGGATGCCGTGGGTGGATTGGACGTAGACCTTGGCGTTGGACTTGCCCACGCCGCCGAACATCATCGAGTTCGCGCCGCCGGCCTTTTCTATGAGCTTTTTGTTCATGAGATTGCCCAGCCAGACGAAGAGGACGATGGGCAGCACAAAGCTCAGCAGAAAGCTCATCAGGGGCGAAGCCTGCTCGACGATCTCGCTGGAAAACTCGGCCCCCGCGTCGTAGAGGCGCTGGGTCAGGTCGGGGTCGTTCATCAGGCCGGTCTTGTAAATTTGCTTTTCGTCTTTATCGGTAAAGATGATCTGGTTCGATTCCACATCCACCCGGCCGATGTCTTTGTCCTCGGTCATGGACATGAAGGTGCCGTAGTCCACTTCTTTTACCTGCCGTTCGCTCATCCACGGCACGAGCACGAAGTTGAGCAGCATCAGCACCAGTAATACAATGGCGTAGTAAATAGCCAATGGCTTTTTGGGGGTCTTGACTTCTTTCATGGGGGTCCCTCCTTACGTTGCAAACAGCATACCACGACGCCATTTCAGAAACCAGCGTTTCGAGGCGAACTTTGCAAAAACTTCGCAGATTCTTAACAAAGCAAAGGATCCACCCGCAAATTTTGAAAATTTATGCTGCTATTTACATGAAATCGTTTCATTTTCATTGTGAGTAAAACTGCTTGACAGGGGCGGCGGGTTTTGCTAGAATAAAACCACTTTGAACAAAGCGCAAATGCGTTGACGGGGAAAAAACGATTTTCTTCTGCGTACAGAGAGCCGCCGGATGGTGCAAGGCGGTGCAGAGGGTCTCGGTTACTGGCCCCTGAGCGGCAGGACTGAAGCAGACAGTAGGCCCTGACGGAAGCCCACCGTTATAAGGGCAGCGATTCGCCCTAAAAAGCCGATCGTGCAGAGCGGCTGTGCTTATGGCACAGCAAAGAGAGTGGTACCACGGGTGCCCTGTAACAGAAATTACAGGCTCTCGTCTCTCAGGGGATTTCGTCCTTTGAGAGACGGGAGCCTTTTCGTTTGTTAAATTGCTAAAAGGAGTCAACCTCTCCGTCACGCCTACGGCGTGCCACCTCTCCTATCGAGGAGAGGCCTTGGCATTCCGTAAAGCTTTCCCTCTTCGCCAGAGGCTCCCCTCGGTAGGGGAGCTGTCGAGCGTGAGCGAGACTGAGAGGTTGACACAGCAAAAATGGAGGACAAGAATTATGATGGACGCTACCAAGTACGCACCGGGATATTACCCGGTCCCCGCCGGTTATGACAGCTGGGTGAAGAAGGACCACATCGAGAAAGCTCCCATCTGGTGCAGCGTGGACCTGCGCGACGGCAATCAGGCCCTTATCGTCCCCATGAGCCTCGAGGAAAAGCTGGAATTCTTCCGGATGCTGGTCAAAATTAGCTTCAAGGAGATCGAAGTCGGCTTCCCGGCCGCCAGCGAGACGGAGTACGAGTTCCTCCGCACCCTCATCGAGAAGAACATGATCCCCGACGATGTCACCGTGCAGGTGCTGACCCAGTGCCGCGACCATATCATCCGCCGCACCTTCGAGGCTGTCAAGGGCGCACCCCGTGCGGTCGTCCACTTCTATAATTCCACCTCCGTCGCCCAGCGCGAGCAGGTGTTCCACAAGTCCAGGGAGGAGATCAAGCAGATCGCCGTGGACGGCGCAAAGCTGGTCAAGCAGCTGAGCGAGGAGTATGAGGGCAACTTCCTCTTCGAGTACAGCCCCGAGAGCTTCACCGGCACCGAGGTGGACTACGCCGTTGAGGTCTGCAACGCGGTTCTGGACATCATGCAGCCCACCCCCGACCGCCCCATGATCATCAACCTGCCGGTCACGGTCGAGATGAGCATGCCCCATGTCTATGCAAACCAGATCGAGTATTGCGACAAGCACCTCAAGTACCGCGACAGCGTCATCATCTCCACCCACCCGCATAATGACCGCGGCACCGGCGTCGCCTGTGCAGAGCTGGCCGTTCTGGCAGGCGCTCAGCGGGTGGAGTGCTGCCTCTTCGGCAACGGCGAGCGCACCGGCAACGTGGACGCTGTGACCCTCGCCATGAATATGTACAGCCACGGCGTAGACCCGAAGCTGGACTTCTCCGATATGCCCGCCATCTGCGCCACCTATGAGCGGGTCACCCGGATGCACATCTACGAGCGCACCCCCTACGCCGGCCAGCTGGTGTTCGCCGCCTTCTCGGGCAGCCATCAGGACGCCATTGCAAAGGGCATGGCCTACCGCAAGGAGAAGGGCGACCACCGCTGGACCTGCCCCTATATCCCGGTGGACCCCCACGACATCGGCCGCACCTACGACGCCGACGTCATCCGCATCAACAGCCAGAGCGGCAAGGGCGGCATCGGCTTCGTGCTGGAGCAGAACTACGGCTACAACCTGCCCGCCAAGATGCGGGAGGCGCTGGGCTACAAGGTCAAGAGTGTGTCCGACCACAGCCATAAGGAGCTGAGCGCAGGCGAAGTGCTCCACATCTTCGAGGATACCTTCCTCAACAAGTCCAAGCCCCTGTCTGTCGTCGAGGCCCACTTCGCACAGGTCAATGGCATCACCGCCACCGTCACGCTGGATCTGAACGGCCGGCGCAAGGTGGTCACCTCGGTGGGCAATGGCCGTCTGGATGCTGTGGCAAACTCTATCCAGAGCGCCACCGGCATGGACTTCCACCTGGAAACTTACTCCGAGCACAGTCTGGACGAAGGCTCCACCTCCCGCGCCGCTTCCTACGTCGGCCTCGAGTGGGGCGACGGCATCGTCACCTGGGGTGCAGGCACCGATACCGATATTATCGTGGCCGGTATCCATGCACTGGTCAGCGCGATCAACAATAAATAAAGAGAGTAAATAAGGGGCAGCTCTGCACAACCTCTCCGTCATTGCTTCGCAATGCCACCTCCCCTATCGAGGGGAGGCCTTGGCATTCCCCGCAAAGTAAACGGTTTCGCCAGAGGCTCCCCTACCAGGGGAGCTGACGCCGCAGGCGGCTGAGAGGTTGGACAGAGGAGAGACTGACCATAGAGAACAAGATACGATAAAAGGAGAGTACCATCATGGGAATGACCCAGACGCAGAAAATTCTGGCCGCACACGCAGGCCTCGCCGAGGTCAAGGCAGGCCAGCTCATCAACGCCAAGCTCGACATCGTGCTGGGCAATGACATCACCACCCCCGTCGCCATCAACGAGTTCGAAAAGGCGGGCTTCAACGGCGTGTTCGACAAAGAGCACATCGCCATCGTCCTCGACCACTTCGTTCCCAACAAGGACATCAAGAGCGCGACCCAGTCCAAGCAGTGCCGCGAGTTCGCCAACAAGTACGACATCCTCAACTTCTACGATGTGGGCCAGATGGGCATCGAGCACGCTCTGCTGCCCGAAAAAGGCATCGTGACAGCCGGTGACTGCGTCATCGGCGCCGACAGCCACACCTGTACCTACGGCGCACTGGGCGCATTCTCCACCGGCGTCGGCTCCACCGATATGGCCGCCGGCATGGCTACCGGCATGGCATGGTTCAAGGTGCCTGCCGCCATCAGGTTCGTGCTGAACGGCAAGCTGCCGCCGAAAGTTTCCGGCAAAGACCTCATCCTCCACATCATCGGTATGATCGGCGTGGATGGCGCGCTGTATAAGTCGATGGAGTTCACCGGCCCGGGCGTCGCTTCCCTCTCCATGGACGACCGCCTGAGCATCTGCAACATGGCCATCGAGGCCGGTGCCAAGAACGGCATCTTCCCCGTGGACGACGTGACCAAGGCTTATCTCAAGGGCCGCAGCCAGCGCGAGCCGGTGTTCTATGAGGCCGATGCAGACGC
>ERZ772835.1331-NODE-1331-length-12811-cov-2.56922_pt1 | contig 12811 bp, 13 predicted proteins | sample MGYA00511901_ERZ772835 | MGnify/ENA primary metagenome ERZ772835 (study PRJEB29015, sample SAMEA2737729) | human gut metagenome | biome: human gut; feature: human-associated habitat; material: faeces | place: China | collected 2012 ...
CCGCAAATAACTGTGCGATACGCTCCTTGGAACCACGATCGGCATTCATCAAATCGTCACCTTCTTTTACTTTTCCTGATATCACTTTAAAATAGGAAACCTGACCAATATGAGGTTCCACGGTAGTCTTGAAGAAGAACAAGCTAGTAGGACCATTCGAGTCCGGAGTCACCTCTACGCCTTCCGTAGTAATCAGACGAGGCATCTTGTCTGTACAAGGAACCACGTTACCCAAGAACTCCAACGTACGACGAACACACATATCACGACCGGCACATACGCAGAATACCGGGAACATACCGCGAGTAACCAAGCCCGCACGGATACCGGCACGCATATCATCCTCGCTCAAGGCACCTTCCTCAAAGAATTTCTCCATCAACATATCGTCGTTCTCAGCGGCGGCTTCCACCAAGGCTTGATGCAACTCCATCGCCTTATCCATTTCCTCGGCGGGGATTTCCAATACATCAGGAACTCCACCTTCCGGTTTCCAACGATACATCTTCATTTTTAATACATCCACCACAGCATTGAAAGAAGAGCCGCAGCTAATCGGATATTGGATAGGAACGATCTTACTGCCCCAACGGTCTTTCAACTGGGCGATGGTTCCCTCATAGTCGGCTTTATCATTATCAAGCTGATTGACAACGAAAATCACCGGTTTATGAAATTGTTCAGTATACCGGAACTGGTTAACGGTTCCAACCTCAACACCGTACTGGGCATTCAATACCATCAGTGCCGTATCCGTGACATTCAGAGCGGAAACAGCTCCTCCCACGAAATCATCCGAACCCGGACAATCGATGAAATTCAGCTTCCGATCCTGCCATTCTACACTGAAAACGGTTGAGAACACTGAGTATCCATACTCTTTCTCAACCGGGAAATAATCGGACACCGTATTTCCTGCCTCAACGGAGCCGCGACGTTTTATAACTCCACCCTCGTAAAGCATAGCTTCAGCGAGAGTGGTTTTCCCAGAGCCCGAACTTCCCAAGATAGAGATGTTCTTAATTTCATTTGTTTGGTATACTTTCATGATATCAGGATTTATTTGAGTTTAACAATACGTTTATTTGGCGTGAATCACTTTCACGAGGGCGCAAATTAGAGATTGTAAAGGAAAAAAGCAATTATCGCCCGGTGTTTGAGAACTATGTTGTGCAGCAGCAAGGTTTTTTGGAATTAAAATCATATCTTTGTGTAAAGATATAATTGTGTCCATACAGATGGCAGGCTTATACATCCACGTTCCTTTTTGCGCCAAGCGGTGTTTATACTGTGACTTTTTTTCCAATACGGAGATGAAGTATAAAGAGCCGTATATAAATGCACTTATAAAAGAGATGGAATTGCGGAAGGGATATATAGGAAACGAAGCATTAGAAACCATTTACTTCGGGGGAGGCACTCCCTCTCAATTAGACGAGAAGGATTTCGGTAAGATATTCGAAGCCATCTATCGTCTTTTTGATGTAGCCGAGCAAGCGGAGATTACCTTAGAGGCGAATCCGGATGACATGAAACGAGAATATGTATCGCTTCTCCGTAATTATCCTTTTAACCGGGTCAGCATGGGTGTACAGAGTTTTCATCCGGAAGATTTGCGTTTTCTGAATCGTCGCCATGACCGGGAACAAGCGATTAAAGCAGTAGAACTATGCAAGGAATATGGGATTACAAATATCAGTATCGATTTGATCTACGGACTTCCTAACCAAACGAAGCAAGCATGGGAAGAGAATTTGCGACAAGCGATCCGGCTGGATGTTCCCCATCTTTCCGCTTACCACCTCATTTACGAAGAAGGTACCGCACTTTACAAATTAATGGAAGCGGGAAAAGTAACTCCCGTAGACGAGGAGTTAAGCGTCTCGTTCTTTTCCACATTAATAGACCGGTTGGCAGAAGCGGGATCTCCAATTTCGCCCGTCCCGGATTCTTCTCCAAGCACAATAGCTCCTACTGGACCGGAAAGAAATATCTGGGGCTCGGTCCTTCCGCCCATTCTTATAACGGAATAGACCGGGAATGGAATCCATCTTCTCTACCTATATATATAGAAGGTATAGAAAATGGGCATCCGACAATAGAATCCGAGGATTTAGACCTATGCACCCGGTACAACGACTTCATCATCACCGGCCTTCGAACCATGTGGGGAGTCTCTTTCGCTGATATCCAGACAAAATTTGGCAGGAAGCTCCTTTCTTATTGTCAAAAGCAAGCTCAACCCCATATCAACCAAGGTCTCTTATTACAAACCGGTGACAAATTGATTTTATCCAAGTCAGGAATCTTCGTTTCCGACGGAATCATGAGTGATCTACTTTGGGTATAAAAATTAACAAAACCACCACTTTCCCCAACAAATCTGTTAGTTAAAAGTACATCTCCTGCACATTTTCACGATTTTTGAGAAATAAAACGACGCATATTAAAAAACTATTACATATATTTGCAGCATCAAAAACAGCAAACAGTGCCATATTTGTATATAATATCAGGTTGCAACGGAGCAGGAAAAACAACAGCTTCCTTCACGATTTTACCAGAAATGCTAAAATGTAGGGAGTTTGTTAACTCAGACGAGATAGCCAAGGGACTTTCCCCTTTTAATGCAGACAGTATAGCCGTCGCCGTTGAAGCTAGTCGTATTATGTATAAGCGGATAAAGGAACTCATCGGTGCTGGTGAGACTTTCGCAATGGAAACTACGCTGGCCACCCGTTCAGTCGCAAACCTGATACGGGAAGCACAAAGGGAAGGTTATTATGTTACATTGCTTTACTTCTGGCTGAATACGCCGGATCTAGCCGTGGAACGTGTAAAAATGAGGGTAGCCGCCGGAGGTCACAATATTCCGGAAGCAACGATACGGCGTCGGTATGAGGCCGGTATCCACAATTTATTTGAGCTATACCTTCCTATTAGTGACTATTGGATGATAACTGATAATTCGATGTCTCCCATGGAAGTGATCGCCAAGGGATTCAAGAATGATAAAAGGGAAGTGTATAATCTAGATATTTTTACAAAACTTGAACATCATGAATGAGCAAGAAGTTAGAGAATTCGAAGAGAATATAGTAAAAGGTGCAAATATAGCTTTTCAGCGTTTGGTGAATCAGAAGAAGAAGGAAGACGGAGAGTTGGTATTCTCTCGTAACGGTCATATCTTCAGAGTCAAAGCTGTTGATCTTGACAAGATTTATTAAGTTATAGATATAAATATACAAAAAGAGGAGACGTATCTTTAAAAGATACGTCTCCTTTTTTTGTATTTATAGAGAAGTAAGTTAACTTACTTCTCTATCTTGAGAATTCCATCTCGTTCAATAAATAACCGGCTCCGGCATATTTATCGATTACGAATAGGACATAACGGATATCTACGATAATACTGCGTTGATAATCGGGCAGATATTGGATATCCCCTCCTACTCCTTCCCAGTTACGGTCGAAATTGATACCGATTAACTCTCCTTGTCCATTCAATACCGGACTACCGGAGTTCCCTCCCGTTGTATGGGTCGTAGCACAGAAGGCAACCGGCATTTTACCGTTAGGCATCTTATAAGGGCCAAAGTCTCCTGCTTGATATAATTCCTTCAAACGAGCAGAAACCACAAATTCCCAATTCGTAGAATCCTCCTTCTCCATAACGCCGTCTAAAGTGGTTTGATGACCATAATAATCGCAATCACGAGGACTGTAACCTTTCACCTGCCCATAAGTCAGACGAAGCGTAGAGTTCGCGTCCGGAAAACTAGCCAAGTCTCCATACATCGCTAAAAGTCCTTTCACATACGCACGATGGGCGATCGCATATCCGGCATCAAAATCAGCCAAAGCCTTATCTAACGCCTTTTTCTCATCCTTTACGGATTGCGCGAACAGAATCATCGGATCTTCTCTCAAAGTTTTGACAGACGGGTGCTCCTTGAACGCATTAAAGTTCTTCTCGCTACCATAGATCGATTTATCAAACAGATAATCTACGAATTTATCCACATCCCCCTTAAACTTGCTATCGATTACGGAAAAATAAGCCGGCTGCGACTTCGGAGCGACCAAACGCCTATATTCCTTTAACATGACTTTCGCTATCTTCTTATCAACCATCGGCGCATAATCCTTATCTGCGAAACGGTGGAAAGCCCTCTCCAATTGAGTAACCTGTTTTTGCTGCTCGGAACGATCTTTCCCCTCCAAAGCCTCACAAACAGTCTCGATATCGGTCGGAACTTTGGAGAACTCGATACCACGGCTCAATGCCTCATCCAACATCCAACTACGGAAACGCAAATCCTTACGATCATTAACGATCTGCTCCAATGTCAGAAGCGCTTCTGGATAAGAAGGCTCACACATCTTCTTCGACCAAGCGATCAAACGATTCTGCACATCGTTTTTCACCTGCTCAAAATTACGTTTGTTGATCGCCCAGTTACTACCGATCGCATTCTTATAAGCGTTCGTAGAACCCGCATACTTACTAGCGTATTGAATCCGGACTTGCGGATCTTTCAACATTTCTTCCAGCATCGCCTCTTGACGGAGATTACGGATATTAATACGTACCGCATTATCTATATCCCGACGTTCGGCTACCTCCCATGAGGTATAGTATTTATTGGTACGACCGGGGAAACCCATGATCATGGCATAATCGTTCTCCTCCACACCTTTTATAGAAAGCTTTAACCAACGCTTCGGACGAAGCGGGACATTGGTTTCCGAATAAGGTGCCGGATTTCCGTTTGCATCGGCATACACACGGAAAAGAGAGAAGTCTCCGGTATGACGAGGCCACATCCAGTTATCCGTATCCGCACCGAACTTACCGATAGAGGAAGGGGGAGCACCGACTAAACGGACATCCGAATAGATTTTCTTGGTAAACATTACCTCCATAAAAAGCCTTGATCTCGACTTCCGTACCGGGGTTATCCTGTAAGAACTTCTCACCTACTTTCGCTTTAGCGAGGCCATTCAAGTACTTAGCGGACAAGAATTCCATGCTGTTCGGATCCGTGATCTTTTTCAGTTCCGTCCTCACATAATCCGTCACGTCGTCGATCTTATCGATAAAAGTAACCGTCAATCCCGGATTCGGAAGCTCCTTATCACGAGACATCGCCCAAAAGCCGTCCGTCAGATAATCATGTTCCAAGGTACTATGCCGTTGGATGCTACTATAACCACAATGATGATTCGTCAGCACCAACCCGTCCGGAGAGATCATCTCGCCCGTACAACCACCGCCAAAACGAACCACGGCGTCTTTCAAGGAAGGAGCCTCGGCGCTATACACTTCCTGATCGCTTAATCGCAGACCAAGGGCCTGCATCTCCGCAAACTTTTGTTGCTTCAATAAAGGGAGCAGCCACATGCCCTCATCGGCCAAGACCGGAAACGCCAATATAGCGGCCGCTACAGATAAAAAGAGTTTCTTCATGTATTTGAACTATTAAAAGGATGTTTTGTCAACATTGAATTATAATAACGGCGATCTCCACTTACCTCCTTACCAAGCCAAGCCGGTTTCTCAAAAGGCTCGTCCTCAGACGATAACTCGATCTCCGCAAGGATCAACCCTTCATTCGCTCCGTGGAAAACATCGACTTCCCACGTATGGCTGCCTCTGGGAACCAGATAACGAACCTTGTCGATCGCACCCGGCTCGCAAAGTTCCAACAACCGCTCGGCATCCACCAGAGGAATCTTTTGTTCGAACTCATAACGGCTCAAGCCTTTCTCATCCGAAGCGCCTTTGATCGTTAGGAATCCCTCCTCTCCCCGGATACGAATACGAACCGTACGTCCGGGCTGTGAGCAAATATATCCCTGCCCGATACGGGTGGAGCTAACAGCCTCCGGTAAGAAATCACCGGAGACCAAGAATTTCCGTTCTATCTCAATGGCCATGTTTCGAGGTATCAGCCTTAATCGTTACCATCGTCGCACCAAAGCCATATTCGCGGAAAGAAGCATCTTGAAAATAATGTTGCTTATAACGGGTCTTCAAATCCTTCTCGATCGCCTTACGCAGTACGCCATCGCCTTTTCCATGGATAAAGACAATCTTCTGTCCGTTATTAAGAGCGTACTGATCCATCACCTCACGGAATTTTCCCAACTGGTACGTCAGCATATCCGCATTGCTCAATCCATTCGTATTATCCAACAATTCGGTTATATGCAAATCGATCTCAAGGATAGCGCTATTCGTCGGCTTCTTTTTCACGATTTGCCGGGGAACCCTACGTTCCTCACGAACCTTTTGCTGCATAGCTTCCTTCAACTCCGCCGCAGAGACCAATAGTTCTCTCTCGGGCAAGTCATTGCGGATAATCGGATAAATCAAGGCATCCTCCTCAAAGAAATCATTCTCCATAAAGCAGTGAAGCTTGTAGAACTTAACCGTATCCAAGCGCAACTCTACAGATACGGCGTTTTTCAACGAATAGGGTTTATCCTTCTTGAAAGCGATCAGTTGCACGCAGATCCTTTCCAGATCATTCAACTCCGGCTTACCGAACTCCTCTAGGAATATTTTCGTATTCGGCTCAATAATCCCGTTATAACGACTTGTCCAGCTATTATTCGTTCGGTTCATATAATTGAAGAACAAATAGTAATTGCTATCATTCACGAAATACGTCTCATAGCCACATTGCTGAAACGCCTTCGGATCGACCGGGAGATAAGCCAGATACACATTCAGACGCTCTCCCTCCGGTGTCTCCTCGACCTTTTCCTCTTTGGGTTCAGGCTTCTTTGGGGAAGGAGTCTCTACCGGAGCCTGTACTTTCGGGCGATTCGAGCTATGCACTTGCATATCATTGCCCCCAACCACGACACATTCCTTGATCAAGGCAGGAACCTCAAACCCATCCTCATCCTCAACCAACACTTGGTCCTTTCCACGGAATCCACGTACGACTCCACCTCCCACACTATTCAGGAAGCGAACTTTATCACCTATTTGAATACTCATATTCTATACCTTATTATATTATGCGCACAAAATTAGGGAATAATCCGCGAATCCGAAACCTATTTACTACTTTTGCACTCGGAATCCGTACAAACGGATGTTTTTTTAACAGGACAGAAGAAGTAATGAAGACACAAGAAATACGTATCGAAGATTATAACTATTCGTTACCGGACGAACGAATCGCGAAGTTTCCATTGCCTAAAAGGGATGAGTCCAAACTTTTACTCTACCGTAACGGGGAAATAAGCGAAAGTATCTTTAAGCATATCACGGATTATCTTCCCCAAAACAGCTTGATGGTATTCAATAATACCCGGGTCATACAAGCCCGCCTACTTTTCCAGAAAGAGACCGGCGCACGCATCGAGATTTTCTGCTTAGAGCCCATCGAGCCTCATGATTACGCCTTGATTTTTCAAGAGACCCGACGCTGTAGCTGGACTTGCTTGGTTGGCAACCTTAAGAAATGGAAAGAAGGCACTTTATCCAAAACGATCTTCATTAAGGATCAACCGGTCGTGCTGACAGCGGATAAGAAAAAGTCTCATGGTGACACACATTTGATCGAATTCACATGGGATAACGAGACTTATACATTCGCCGATATCTTGGATGCCGCCGGGGTCTTGCCGATTCCTCCTTATTTACACAGAGAAACAGAGAAGAGCGACCTACAGACCTATCAAACGGTTTATTCTAAGATAAAAGGCTCCGTCGCCGCACCGACCGCCGGACTTCATTTCACTTCGGAAGTACTTGCCGATATAGATGCTCGGGGCATCGGGCGGGAAGAAGTCACCTTGCATGTCGGAGCGGGTACCTTTAAACCGGTAAAAAGCGACACGATCGAAGGGCACGAGATGCACACGGAATTTATCTCCGTCCGCCGCAGTTCCATCGAACGTATCAAAAGCAACCTTGGAAATATCATCGCCGTAGGAACGACTTCCGTACGGACCTTGGAAAGTCTCTATTACATGGGCGTGATCCTAGATAATAACCCCGAAGCGACTTCCGAAGATCTCGTCGTAAAACAATGGATGCCTTACGACATGAATAACAACCGGCTGACAGCGGAGCGTTCCCTTCAAAACATCCTCGATTATCTGGATAAGCATGATGCGGATACGCTGGTAACGGCTACACAAATCATCATCGCCCCGGGCTATGAGTTCAAGATCGTAAAAGGAATCGTCACCAACTTCCACCAGCCCAAAAGCACCTTGCTCTTGCTGATCTCCGCTTTCGTAAAAGGAAACTGGAAATCCATCTATGAGTATGCCTTAGAGCACGATTTCAGGTTTCTAAGTTATGGGGATAGTTCCTTGTTAATATAGATGCATGTAAAATACGAGCCGAATGGTGAACAGTTAAAATATCTATTCGGCTCTCATTAACCACTCTGTAAACAATCCGGTAATGATTCATCCGGATAAGCTCTCTTATAGTCGTATCTTGAAACTCCGGAACCATACGCCCGGCCAAAGGAAAACGTTCTAAAACATCTACCGCCGCAAACAATCCACTTACAACTCGGGAGGCATACGAGGTATAACTCTTCTTCTCAATATAATCTCCAATTTCATTAAGGTTTTGGATCGCAAAATCAGTCCATTTTACTTCAACCATTTCGCTAATTTATTCCGGCATTCCAATTTGGTTAGCACTTTTCCTTCTTCTGATTCTTTTATTCCAATACAGACCTTATCGACAAAAGACATCTTATCGACAAGCTGGTCCATAGAAAAATGCTCCGGTAATCCTTCCATAGCCATAGCAACTTTTGACTTACTTAATAGATTCATCTGAATAGGTTTCGTTTTCTACAAAGGTAACTGTTTTCTTTCAACATACAATAAGATCCCATACAATTCGTTATATTTGCACGAATATATTCCAGATTGAATGAAAGCGCATTTTACTATATATGTTTTATTTTTGCTTATCGTATCTTCCTTGTATTCCTGCAAATCGGCGAAGTTGAGCGATGCCGAGGAGAAGCAGCGTATCGGGGAATACTATGAGGCAGCCGCCATTTATCGTAAAGTTTACACGAAAACATCCCCGAAGAAAAGGGATTTGCGCGGCTATATCGCTTACCGTATGGCCGAATGTAACCGGTTGATCAACAATACGGCGAAAGCGACTAGTGCCTATATGAACGCCATCCGCTATGATTACCCCGATAGTACCGTCTACCTACGCATGGGACAGATGTTACAGAAGACCGGACGTTATCCGGAAGCGATCAAGAACTACGATATCTATATGGAGAACGATCCTAGCAATTTATTAGCCATCAACGGCATACAAGGATGCGAGTTAGCTCCCGGATGGAAAAAGAACCCTACCCGCTACGAGGTAAGACGCATGGATAAATTCAATTCCCGCCGGGGAGAATTCAGTCCGATGCTGGCCGGAGATAAATACGACCAACTATACTTCGCTTCTTCCCGCTCGAAAGACAAAGACGCAAAAGTTAGCGCCATCACCGGGCAAAATAACAATAACCTCTTCCTTGTCAAGCAAGACGAGAAAGGGGCTTGGCTAGCTCCCGTAGAGCTTGAAGACGAGGTGAATACGGAATACGACGAAGGAACACCCTCTTTCTCCCCCGATGGAAACACGATGTATTATACCTATTGCGCCCAAGATCCGGAAGGCCCTCGTACCGCCGAGATTTACATATCTACCCGAAGCAGCGCCAAATGGGGAAAAGGAACCCGTGCGACGATCGTAAAAGACTCGGTTACCGCCCTCGGCCATCCTTCCATCTCGCCGGACGGCAAATACTTGTATTTCGTATCCGACGCCGTGGGCGGTTTCGGTGGCAAGGATATTTTCCGTGCCCGGGTAGCGGGAAACGATTTCGGCCCGATGGAGAACCTAGGAGAAGAGATCAACACCCCGGGAGACGAGATGTTCCCGTATGTCCGGGATTCCGTCCCCCTTTATTTCGCGTCCAACGGACATCCGGGAATGGGCGGTCTCGATCTGTTCAAGGCCACGCAAGACAGTACAGGGAAGTGGAATGTCGAGAACCTAGGCGCTCCCATCAACTCTATGGCAGACGATTTCGGTATCACCTTCGCCGGAAAAGAGGAACGAGGCTTCTTCTGCTCCAACCGCAACGACGCACGGGGCTATGACCATATATATTCCTTTGAACGGCCTACGATCACCATCTTCATCGAAGGAATCGTAAACGATGTCGATGAATATCCGATCGAGGACGCTACCGTACGCATCGTCGGAAAAGACGGACTGAACGTGAAAGTCCCGGTCAAGAAAGACGGTACCTATCGTGTCGAGTTGGAACGGGACATCCGTTATGTCATGATGGCCAGCGCCCGTGGTTACCTCAACCAGAATTACGAGTTGCATACCGGCCCCGAGGAGAAAAACGAGACGTATATCGTGGATTTCTTTCTCTCTCCGATCAGCAAGCCGGTTGTTATCGATAACATTTTCTACGATTTCGATAAAGCGACCCTTCGTCCGGAATCCAAGAAAGCTTTGGACGAGATGATCAAGATGCTGAACGATAACCCGAACGTAACGATCGAACTGGGTGCCCACACGGACCGGAAAGGTACGGACCAGTATAACGAGCGTTTGGCTCAACGCCGTGCGCAATCGGTCGTGGATTACCTAATAGCGGGAGGTATCGAGGCGGCTCGTCTGGAAGCGAAAGGATATGGAGAAAGCGTTCCCAAGACGATCAACAAGAAGATGGCCAAGCAATTCGATTTCTTGAAGGAAGGCGATGTGCTTACCGAGGAATTCATCCTTGCCCTGCCGCCGGAACAGCAAGAGATCGCCGACCAGATCAACCGCAGAACGGAATTCAAGGTCTTACGTACAAACTATAACTTATTTTGAGGGAGCAAAGAGCGTGATCTCCTTAAAAGAGACCGGCCAATCGATCGCACTCATCAGCACATCGAAGGACAGGCGTTGCTGATAAGAGACCGAGGACTCCCTTGAATACAAGTCATGAGCTACCAAACCGATCATCATCTTAACCTTATAATGCAATTCCTTGGATAGTACCAAGCAGGCAAGTACACTCAAATCTCTCGCTTCTTCCCAATCCCGATCCGCAAAACACATCTCCCTTTGAAGTGCCGGATAATGACGAGTCCGCATGATCAGATCTGGATCACGGACCTCACACGCACCTTCCACTACATCCAATAATATACGACAGACAGCCAAACGTTGCTTTTTAATTACCTCCATATACGTTTCCCTCAAACCGGACCGTTCACCTTGTTCGGTATTTCTATATGCTACAAAAAAGAAGCGTGGGAACTGTTAATCTACTATTCGAAACTGAGGCATCGCCAAACACCCATCGGACAAATAATAAACAACAGCCCACGCCTTATTACGTATACTATTAGGCAGTATATATAACAAGCGTGAGCGTTTAGTTGCCTATTATCTCTGTCCGACTTGAAACTTGGCGATTTTCAGTTCCAAAGATAATATCTTAAACGCTTATCGTAATCACACTTTGATTCATAAACCCTTGAATTTCCACAAGAGTTTACTTTATCGATACAAATATAACGCTTTTTCTCATACATCATATGGATTTATTTTTCTCTTTTAAAATCTATTGGGAAAAGATAGCGTATACTCTCTAGCGATAAATTCTTCCACTATAAACAAGATGCTTCCGTGAGTAAAAAAGAGAGGCGCATATACATCCTATTTATGTATATACGCCTCACCATTATGTGGATATTTCCAAATCCGGAACTTTCTTCCTTATTTACTCTACCGAGAACTTATAAATACACTCACTCGTATATTTCTCGCCCGGACGAAGCACTACGCTCGGGAATGCCGGCTGGTTCGGGCTATCCGGGTAATGTTGAGTCTCCAGACATAGAGCGCCACGATGCGGGTAAACCACACCTAACTTGCCTTTATCACCCGCTTTCGTCATTGAGTTACCGGCATAGAATTGAAGACCCGGCTCGTTGGTGTAAACTTCCATAACGATACCGCTTGTCGGAGATACAACTTTAGCGGCTACCTTATTGATATCGCCGGCGGCGTTCAATATCCAGTTATGATCGTAACCACCACCGTAAACCAATTGCGTAAACGGATTGTCGATATCAGCGCCTACCACTACCGATTTGCGAAGATCCATCGGCGTGCCTTCCACGGGTTCGATACCGGTCGGGATCAAAGTCTCGTCCACCGGATTATATGTATCCGCGTCGATCATGATCGTATGATCCATGATTTGCGAGCCGGGAACACCGGAAAGATTAAAATAACTATGGTTCGTCAAATTCACGACAGTAGGTTTATCCGTCGTCGCCTCGTATTTAATATCAACGGCGTTATCATCCGTCAGCTTATAGATCACCTTGATATCCAGATTACCGGGGAAACCTGCCTCACCGTCTTTCGATAGATAAGTCAACTCCAAGGTTTGGTCATCGATCTGTTTCGCGTCCCAAACTACCGCGTGATATCCTTTCGGACCTCCATGCAAGCAATGCCCGTTATTATTCTGCGGAAGTTGATACTCCGTTCCGTCCAACGTAAACTTACCATTCGCGATACGGTTGCCATAACGTCCGATCAAACCACCATAGTTATTATCCGGAAAAGCTACATACTGAGCGATATTATCATACCCAAGCACAACATCCGTCATCTTACCGTTCTTATCAGGCACCATCACGGAAACCAAGCGTCCACCCCAATTCGTTACGCAAGCCTCAGCCCCTTTCTTATTCTTCAACACATACAAAGCAGTCGGCTTACCAT
>ERZ772835.1342-NODE-1342-length-12679-cov-2.64567_pt1 | contig 12679 bp, 9 predicted proteins | sample MGYA00511901_ERZ772835 | MGnify/ENA primary metagenome ERZ772835 (study PRJEB29015, sample SAMEA2737729) | human gut metagenome | biome: human gut; feature: human-associated habitat; material: faeces | place: China | collected 2012 ...
GCCTGTCACGCATGGGGTCGCGGGTTCGAGTCCCGTCCAGACCGCTTTTTATTTCTCCTTCCTCTTTTTAAATTTTCCTTTAATACATATTTTAATACGATATCATCCGGTTCTATGGATTTTGCCTGATGGCATGAGGTTGTTATATTTGGAATGTTTATCTTTGAGACCAATAAAACAGATAGCCTTATGGAGAATCTAATAAAGATCGATACCGTCGATCAATACAACAAGATGTTTGGCTTGGGGACGTTGCACCCATTGGTGAGCGTGGTAGATTTATCCAAGTCCGAGACATGGCCTACTAATTTCCGGGTTAATTATGGTATATACGGACTTTTCCTGAAAGATACGAAATGCGGGGATATTCGGTATGGGAGGCAATATTATGATTATCAAGAAGGAACCGTAGTAGGATTCGCTCCCGGGCAGGTGACGGGTATTGAGCTTAAGGATGGGACCCGGCCTTTGGCGCATGGGTTGCTTTTCCATCCGGACTTGATCCGTGGTACGGCTTTGGGACGGGACATCAAGCGTTATTCTTTCTTCTCCTATGAATCAAACGAGGCGTTACATCTCTCTGAGGAAGAGAAGGGGATCTTCGTGGATTGCCTGAGGAAAATCCAGATCGAGTTGGAGCACTCCATCGACAAGCATAGCAAACGGCTGATCGCGATGAATATCGAGTTGCTGCTCGATTATTGCCTGCGTTTTTATGACCGTCAGTTTACGACCCGTGCGGAGACGAATAAGGATGTGTTGGTGAGGTTCGAACGATTGCTGGATGAATACCTGCAAAGCGATCTGTTAAGACAGGAAGGGCTACCTACTGTACGGTATTTCGCCGAGAAGATTTGTTTGTCCCCAAACTATTTCGGTGATCTGATCAAGAAAGAGACAGGGAAAACTGCCCAAGAAAATATACAAGACCGGATTATTTCCTTAGCGAAAGAATGGATATTAGGGACAAACAAGACCGTCAGCCAAATCGCTTACGACCTAGGATTCCAATACTCCCAGCATTTCAGCCGCATATTCAAGAAGACCGTGGGGTGTACCCCGAATGAATATCGGAAATCCCAGATGTCGTAATCTGTGTTACGGGCTATTGGATGTATTTTATGACCTTGGCGGGAACACCTCCCACGATGGCATTGTCCGGTACATCTTTAGTAACTACCGAGCCGGCTCCGACTATAGCGTTCTCGCCAATGGTTACGCCGGATAGGATCGTTGCGTTCGAGCCTACCCAGACATTCTTCTTCAGAACGATCGGGGCAGGGTAGGTAGTGCTCCGGTCCTCGGGGGCGAAGCCGTGGTTGAGGGTGGCAAAGACCACGTTATGCCCGATCTGGCAACCGTCACCCAGTGTCACCCCGCCATGATCTTGAAAATGACAGCAAGCGTTGATGAAAACGTTCTTGCCTACCGTGATATTCTTTCCGAAATCCGTATAGAACGGGGGGAATACACGAAAAGACGGATCGACCGGCTTATTAAACAAGCGGGATAACAGCTCACGGATTTCCTCGGGAGCGTGATATGAACCGTTTAACTCGAATGTCATGCGTCTGGCCTCATCGCTCATCTTGTTCATAAACTGATGGATCTCGTCTCCTTTAAGAGGCTTTCTTGTCTCTACATACTTCAAGAATTCGTTTAGTGTCATAATTGCTATTTTAATAAGTTCTACTTCTTGGTTTGTTTATACCTTTTCGATTGCAACGGCAAAGATCGATGAAATCCGGAGAAACTTTTGTAGATGGATTACAGGAATTATGACCTAAATTACATTCACCGATTCTCCAAGGTCTTATATTTCTCGATTAGTTTCTTGACCGTGACAGCGTCCGAGACCTCTTGCTTATAGGTAGTCGGGTTATAATAGGCCTCGAGGAAACTGTCTGCACCGGACCAGACTGTCTCGATAATTCCTTGGAAATGGCGAGACATTTCCGGATTTGAATGCTGGCGAAAATGGATCATATCATCTACCTGTTGAAGCGCTATCTGAGGTTTACGCCAAGGGCATGTAGCAACGTCGAAGCCTTTCATGGCAAAGTAAACAGCGGTTTGCTCGGCACGCTCATAATGCCAGTCGCAGATAAAAACATCTTTCGGGATCAAGTCGATCGCACGGTAGGTATTGTTCATGCTGGCTTCCCAAGCGCCGATCCCGGTAGTTTTGCCATCGATCAGGCGGTCTCCCCATATCATCAATCGTTTGCCTTGTGAGGCTAAGTGGTTTTGTATTTTAGTGACCTCACCGGCATATAACTCAGCCTTGTCATGTCCGCCGCAACGGACGCAACTATCATGTCCGATATAAAAGACCTCGTCCATCCCGGCATGGAATAATTGAGTCTCGAAAACATCCGTCAACTCGTCTACTAAAGCGAATACGATTTTATGTACTTCCGGATGGAGCGGGCAGTAACTTTTACAATAAAGCCCGTCTGAGTTGGGCCAACCCGTATAGTTCTTGGTATCCACGTGTGGCGTCTCGTCGAACTCCGGATACTCACGTAATAAAGCGTAGGTAGTCTCAGCCCATGATTGATGCCCCAAGAGATTGATCTGGGGAGCGATACGTATTCCGTTATCCCGGCAAACCTTTACGATCTTTTTCACATCCTCTCGTGTGAGTGGGGTCGGATCCCTCAGTTCTGGATGGGACTCATAGGCATAATTCCAGTCTACCCGTAGAATCAACAAGTTGAAATGACTGGGAGCCAGTTCCTCTTGGACGAACTTCAAGAATAGATCCAACTTCTGCGCGGATGGAGCGGCGATGGCCAAGCCTCGTACGGGCATGATACTATCTAAACGGTTTGTCTCTGATTGGGCGGAAACTTGGGCTGAACCTATAGCCCATATAAGCAAGAATAGTCCGATAATCTTTTTCATATAGCGATATGTTTTAATGTTTAAATTTTTAATTTGATGTACGCTTTCGAAGATCATCACGCACATCGTGACGGCCCGGAGGATGTCGATGGCTATGTTACGTTGCGTAAAATCTATTGGTTGATCGCTCATAATATATTTAGACTAAAGGTGAATTTAATACAAGACAAATATAATCAATAAGAGACATATCATTACATTTGTGCCTTATAAATATGAATAATAATTAAAAATGATAGACATGATAAGACGATTGATTTATTGGGTTCTCCTACTTTTCGTTTGTATGGGCGCCCATGCCCAATTCCGGGTGACAGCCCATCAAGAGGGTTGGGACCGGATTCCTCCGCAAGCGCAAAAAGACGGCTTTTGGTTTCAACAATCCGTTTTAGCGAATATGGATGATGATGCCGCTATGGAAGAGGTCATGCTTTTCGGGCGGGATAATGGGCATTACCCTACTTTCGACCTGTTTAAGTTTTATTACGTGATCGTGGATAATTATACGAAAGAGATCCAATATATATCGGATGAGATCTATGTGACGGATAAATATGCGCTTACGGTGGAGGATCGCAATAATGACGGGATCTCCGAGTTATATATCGATTATTTCAAGGATGGGAAGTTTACGGTTGATGAGCGAGGATATAATTTGCGAACCACCCGTTGCTATGACCGTATCGAATGGAGCCCCGAGAGTAAAAACATTAAACCCCAACAACCATGAGAAAGTATATCTATTTTATAGCGCTTATCTGTTGCGCCTTATCAGCCTCAACCTCTTACGCCCAGAAAAAGGTGATAAAAACGATGATGATCGCCGGGCAAGATGGCAGTCATTATTGGCGAGGTGCTTGCGAGGCCATGAAGCAGATTTTAGAGAACAGTGGAATGTTTAAGGTGGATTTCGTCTTTACCCCGGATTTCGGAGGAGATATAAATACCTTTAAGCCCGATTTCGCTAAATATAACTTGGTTGTTGTTAATTACGGAGGTGAAGTCTGGCCCGAGCCTGTCCAAAAAGCTTTCGAGAACTATGTAGCGGATGGTGGTGGGGTCGTGATTATCCATTCCTCCGTGGTACCTATGGCCGGTTGGAAAGCGTACAACGAGATAATCGGCATGGGAGCTTGGGAGGGGCGAAACGAGAAAGACGGTCCTTACCTGTATTGGAAAGAGGGCAAATATGTATACGATTATACACCCGGTTATGCGGGTTATCATGGCTTGCAGCATGAGACGATCCTAGAGCATCGTGCGCCGGAGCACCCTATTTTGAAAGGTCTGCCTATAAGATGGAAACATTTCAAGGACGAGATTTATCCCCGCTTGCGTGGTCCGGTACGGAATGTGGAGATATTGGCTACCGCTTATGAGCGTGGACGCCATGAACCGTTGATGTGGACGGTGAAGTGGGGGAAGGGGCGTGTCTTTGTCGATCTGTTGGGGCATTGCGGCAATGACCCGAATATGATTTACTCGATGGAGTGTACGGGTTTTCAGGTAACCTTACTAAGAGGGGCTGAATGGGCAGCCACCGGGGAAGTGACGCAAGAGGCCCCTCGGGATTTCCCATTGGAAGATACCTGTACGCTCCGTCCGGAATTCAAGGCTCCTTTCCATGCGACGAATTAAATGCCTTAATAAGATGGTGTCTTTCGACAGAATAATCAAATTGACAAATTGTAAAGTTAAGTCCCGGAGAATCGATTTTTCCGGGACAAAGTACGGCTCGCTCCTAAATACGCAAGAAAAAATCAGTAATCGTTTGTTAAATAGATAGATGTCAAAAAACAGCCTTTCATTCTAGCGAAATTAGTTCATCGTAATTCATATCTTATGGGTTGTTTGGGCTATCTCATAGGGTTACGATGGGGAAATGATAGGGTTATGATGCCTATTCATGACAGTTCATAACCCTATTCATGACTGCTTTCGATGCCCAACGTGACTATTGGCGTTGCCTAACACGACTAGTTGCGTAGGCTTTCATGACCTATCGTGTATAAAAAGCGGCCTTTTTGAGTAAAAAGCGCCATATATAGCTATCCTCTTTCCTCTACTTGGTAACCTCTCTCAAAAGGTAGTGTTACAAGATACGCTTTATATCTATTAAAAAGACAGGATTAGATCGTATCTTTGTCATTCGTTCATTAAAGTCATTGGTTATGTCAAATCAAGAATATATCAAGATCGAGGGAGCTTATGAGAATAACTTGAAACATATCTCTCTGGATATTCCGAAGAAGCAAATCACTATATTCACCGGGGTCTCGGGTTCCGGGAAATCGTCGTTGGTATTGGATACCATTGCCGCCAGTTCACGTCGGGAGTTGAATGAGACGTTCCCCAGTTTCGTGCAGCAATACCTGCCCAAATATGGCCGTCCGCATGTAGACCGGATCGGGAATCTGCCGGTCGCTATCGTGATAGACCAGCGGAAGCCCGCTCCCAACGCCCGTTCTACGGTGGGGACTTATACGGATATCTATTCATTGCTCCGTCTCTTGTTCTCACGGGTGGGCAAACCCTTTGTCGGATATTCGGATACATTCTCCTTTAATCATCCGCAAGGCCGTTGTACCCGTTGTGACGGATTGGGGGAGATTCGTGAGCTGGACGTGCATAAGCTGGTTGATTTTGATAAATGCCTGAACGATGAGGACGTGATCCATTACGTCACCTTCCAGCCCGGCCAATGGCGATGGATACGTTATGCTTGCAGCGGCCTTTTCAATCTGGATAAGAAGATCCGGGATTATACGCCGGAGGAGTTGCGCTTATTCCTTTATTCCCCGCAAATCCGTTTGAAGAATCCTCCTGCCGACTGGCCGAAGACGGCGAAATATGAGGGCTTGGTAACCCGTATGTATCGCAGCATCATCAATTCCGAGGAAGGGAAGATCCATCAAAAGGTCTTGGAACCGATGGTTACGATGGGAATCTGCCCGGATTGCGGTGGGACCCGCTTGAACGATAAGGTACTTTCTTGCCGGATCAACGGGAGAAATATAGCCGAAGTAACTCATATGGCGATCCCCGAGATAATCGCTTGGCTTCGGGAGATTGATGACCCGTTGGCGAAAGACATGAAGCAGGCGATCGGAGGCCGGTTATCCGCCTTATTGGAGATCGGTTTGGGGTATTTGACGCTGGATCGCTCCATGGAAACCCTTTCCGGCGGGGAGGCGCAACGCTGTAAGATCGCTAAATATATCAACTCATCTCTTTCCGATATGCTTTATGTGTTGGATGAGCCGAGCGTGGGCTTGCATAGCCACGATATCCATTTATTGAAAGCCTCGGTCCGAAAGTTGCGGGATCATGGGAATACGGTCTTGCTGGTGGAACATCATAAGGAAATGATACAGATCGCCGATCATATCGTGGATATGGGGCCGGGTTCGGGTATGGAGGGCGGCCGTATCTTGTACGAGGGAGATTATGCGGGCTTACTCCGTAGCGATACCTTGACCGGCCGTATGCTAGGAGAAAATACCCCTCTGAAGGAAAGCCTCCGGATCCCGTCCGGTTGGTTTACGGTAAAGCATGCCCGTCTTCATAACTTGAAGGACGTGACGGTAGATCTTCCTATGGGAGTACTGGCGGTGATCGCCGGTGTAGCCGGTTCAGGGAAAAGCTCGTTGATGGAATGCTTCCGCCGGGATTTCCCCGAGGAGGTGATTTATATCAGCCAAAAGAATATCGGGATCAGCTTGCGTTCCACTCCGGCCACTTATCTGGGAGTTGCGGATGATATTCGTAAACTTTTCGCTAAGGAAAGTAAGGCTGGGCTTAGTATGTTCACGTTTAACGGAAAAGGCGGTTGCCCGGTTTGTGGGGGAAAAGGCGTGATCGTGTCTGATATGGCTTTTATGGATTCGATCGAGACCGTTTGTGAGGCTTGTGGAGGATTGCGTTATTCCCCGGAAGCCTTGCGGTATACAGTGGATGGTCTTACGATCGCCGAGGTGATGGACTTGACAGTCCGCAAGGCTTCCCTTCGTTTTGCGGGAACGGTGATAGCGGAGAAACTCCGTCCGCTTATGCTGGTTGGTCTGGGGTATTTGCATTTGAACCAAGCCTTATCCACATTATCGGGAGGTGAGTTGCAACGGGTGAAACTGGCGTCTTATCTAGGAACCCAAAGCAAGGTCTTTGTCTTGGATGAGCCGACGGATGGCTTGCACGTGAAAGATATCAGGCATATTATCTCCTTATTCGATTCTATGGTAGATCAAGGCAATAGTGTCTTCTTGATCGAACATAATCTGGATGTCTTGAAAGCGGCGGACTATGTGATCGAGATAGGTCCTGGAGGCGGACTAATGGGGGGTGAGATCTTGTTTAGTGGTACTCCCAAGGAGTTACTATCCTGCGAGCGTTCCGTTACGAAAGACTATCTTGTTTGATGATTATGAATATTATAGGGAAAGAGACGCAGCACGCTGCGTCTCTATGTGAATATACGTCAAAAGTGAGGTCGCTTACTCATCATACGAGATATTCCCTAATTCCTTAATCTTCGAATCTCCGACTTGATGCGTGAATAACTCAATCAATTGAGCGGGCGTTAATGTCATCTGAGGCGAGAACTCGGAGGAATCCATATAACTTAATAAGCTACGGTATAATTGGCGGGCTTCCGGGTATTCTTGTTGGGTTTCCAAGTCTGTCATACAGATTAATAACTTGCCCGGGCCGACATTGAATTCTTGGATCATCCCTAATTTATGATTACGCTCCACGTTATCGATCACCTGTACGATTGGCCTGTAATTATCCGGAAGCTGGTCCAGTATCAACGGATGGCTATTCTTTATCATCGTGAACCATTGCCAGTTTGTATGGAAATCCGTCGGGAAATGAGCGAAAACCGGATGAGAGGGATTCATTAATAATCCGAGGGTACCCGGAGAGACCGGTTTCTTTACCCATTCGCAGATGGACTTAAACATCCGGTAATTCCAGTAATCTGTCTGGAATAATCCTTCTACCGTCACGTTCTTGTAAGTCTTGGCATCCGGGAACCACAATACTTTCGCCCCGTTCGCCAATAAGTTCTCGGCCTGTTTATCCCATTTCTTAATAACATTGATATCCGTAGGGATTTGCACGTTATTATGTTCCGGATAAATCCATAACGGATAATGATTGTGATAATCCGTGCCCTCGATCGCCAGCCGTAAAGTATAGGTCTCAGCCTCTTGAATGGCAGGTAAAGCGATATTTAATGGGCCTACCTCGGCCAACGTACCTTGATTGATTTGCAGCGGTATGTTGTTTTGGGCGATTACTTGATCTTGACTATTCGTCAAGGTCCAAGTTAGATGTTTCCCTTTTAAAGTGGTAGGTGTATAGTTCGCTACCTTGATGGAGCCTTTGAGCGCCTCATTCCCAGAGTAACAGAATTTAGGTAGGAGAGCCAGTAATACGACATCATCGCAAGACTCTTTCCATTCCTTGGCGGTTATCAAGCCCTTATTATCCATAAAAGCGTCCAAGATACCGACTAACGCCGTGCCCTGTCCCGGATAATCCTGTAAATCCAATAATTGGAAGCCGGCCATTCCCGGAGTACGGAACGCCATTTCCATCTCGGCCCGGTAAAGTTGCGCCATCCATTTACCGGAAGCCTTGAAGAAATCATCCGCTTGTCCGGCCATACCGGACTCGCCCAGTCGTTTGCGGAATATCTCCAGATTCCAAGGTTTTAGTGCCCCGGTATATTTCTTGATTTCCTCATAATTCGGATAACATTGGAATTGCCCGGTCTCATGTCCGATGATAGGCAATGAACATTGTTCGATAGCGGATTCGAAATTCATGACCGAGTTTGGATAGGTATGGTTGATATAACCGCCATCCTCCGCATCTGCGAAAGAGAAGGAACCCCGGGTATGGTTGCTGAATACGTTAGCGCCGGGGACTCGACAGGTCGTGAAGTAATCGTCACCCGCCGCAGGGCCGTTGAAGCCTAGATAGTCATTCGATCCAGATGCGTATAAATGCCGTCCGTCCTCACTACGGAAACGGGCGATCATGTCTACCATCGCTTCTTGATCCCCGGAAAGCTCGTTGCCGATCGCCATCATGACGAAAGAGGCGTGATTCCCGTAAGCCTCCTGTATTTGTAATCCTTCTTTGGTGAGGAAATGGATCAAAGTGGTATCGCCCTTTTCCATCTTTCCCCAGAAAGGTAGTTCCGGTTGGAGGTAAAAACCTTCGATATCGGCCGCCTCGAAACAAGCTTTAGGAGGACACCATGAATGGAAACGGCAATGATTGATACCGTATTCCTTGGCGATGCGGAAATAGCGTCTCCATGCTGCGGTATCCATCGGTACATGGCCTGTAAGCGGAAATACGCAAGCATCGTGTTTTCCACGAAGGAAGGTGGTCAATCCGTTGATGTTGAATTGTGTTCCTTCTGCTTTGAAATCTCTTAATCCGAAAGTAGTACTTTGGCTATCTTGGATATTCTCTCCTTGGATGTTCGCGGTCAAGCGATACAGGGTAGGGGAGAACTCGCTCCATTCCAAGGCGTCATCACCCATCGGTATTTGGAATATGATCTCGTCTTGTTGAACTACGATATTCTTATTGAATTTGATATGGTGCTCTAAGCCTGTGTTGAAAGCCTCCATCTCTATTTGAACGGCGGCTACGATCATTTGCTCGAATGGATTTGAAAGCTTTATTTTTACGTCCACCGTTTTTTGATCCGCATGTGGATATACTTGTATCCGGCGGATATGGAATTGTGGACGGGCTTCCAATTTCAGGTCTCCGATAATACCGTTCCAGTTTGTCTGCGTGGATTCCGTATAAGCGTGTGAATTGTCCAATAATTGGGGCGGAACGCTCAAACCGTTATCGACTAGAATAGTCAAGTGATGCTTCCCAGCCCGGAGATATGCGGACAGATCGTATTCTTGAGGGGTGGAAATATGGTCGGATGAACCGACATATATGCTATCTACCCATATTTGGGTCGGTTTTGTTCGCTCCAAGATTAACCAAATGCTCTTGCCTTCCCAATTCTCTGGAATCGTGATCTCTTTCTGATACCAAGCCTTACCTTGATAGCGGAAGGGCCTAGACAAATGAGTTGTCTCCTCCTTATCATTGTTAGGGTATCCTTTTTGGTTGGTGTCCGTGGTACCCGGTAATTGAACTTGCTCGGTGACATCTGTTGAATCCAATCGTAATTCCCAGCAACCGACAAGCGATAATTCCTCTCTACTCTCTTTGGGAGTTTGGCATGCGAATAGCATGAGCATAAGTGGAATACTCCAAAATCTCTTCATGGTAATGTTTTTACTCTAAATATGGTTTACTTAATTAATAGTGTACAAAGGTAGTATTTTTGGCCTTTTTATTAAGGAGAAGATATGAAAAAAGAAGAAGATTTTGTTATGGGCCTGTCCATCTACATGGCTTGTCTGCGTGAGAAAAAACGGTATTCCACGGCGAAGAGTTATCAAGATGCCTTGAACTCGTTCAAGTGCTTTTGCGGTATGGAGGCGATTCCTTATGCCTATATTAATAGGAACAGGCTTTTGTGCTATCAGTCATGGTTGTTGGACAAGGGCCGTTCGTTGAATACGGTGTCTACCTATATGCGTCGGATTCGTCACATTTATAACTTGGCCGTGGAGGCGAACGAGGCTCCCTTTGTACCCAACCTGTTCAAAGATGTCTTCACGGGCGTTGAAAGCAAGCGGAAGAAGGCGTTGCCGCGAGAGATGCTGGAGCGTATGTTTAACGCCCCGTTGGAGGATCCGTCCTTGCGGCGTGTACAGTTGACCGTTCGGTTGATGTTCGCGTTCAGCGGGATAGCGTTTGTGGATCTCACGCATTTGAAATGGGAGAATATCCGGGATGGGATATTGCAGTATCACCGACAAAAGAGCGGGTCTCTCATACAGCTGGAGATTCCCTCCGGGGCGTTGCGGCTGTTGGATGAGTTGTCCGCTTGTACGGCAAAGGAATCCCTTTATTTATTTCCTTTTTTGAGTGGAACGAGAACCGGTGAGGCGGCCTACAAAGAATATAACAGGACCTTGTCCCGCTTTAACCGTGACTTGAAGTTGTTGGCGAGATCGACAGGCGTTACGCTTCCGGTCACCTCATATACGATCCGTCATTCATTCGCCTCGTTCTTGAAGGAACAAGATGTATCGATCGAGGTTATCAGTGAGTTGTTGGGGCATAAGTCTATTAAGACAACACAGATCTATTTGAAGAGCTTCTCGTTGGAGCGTTTGTCGAAGGTGAACCGGAATTGTTTTGAGAGCGTGTGTAAACCGATACCCAAAGTGGGGTAGGAGGCTTGCTACTTGGGAAGTAGCGTATTCTTTCACGGCGCAAATGTAATAAAAAATAACAAGACACAAGCAAACATTAGACTTTATTTGTGCTCTGTTCTTTATGTTCCGACTTTGATTCTCCTTATATCTTCGTTCCTATTCTTGGGTTATGGACACAACGATAGAGACGGAATGATCTCATATTTCCTATATCATCCCGTTACCTCACAAAAATTGCATCTACATTCACGTAGAGATGAGGCGTGCCCCGTCTCTACAACTGTGTGGTGACCATTTTCCCATCTTTTAAGCTACTTCCCAAGTAGCTTAAAAATCGCAAGTGATGGTAATTTTCAGAAATACCATAATTGAATACTTAAAGCGTTGTTTGTCAAGAAGAAACGATAGGGTCTTGGCAGGGCTTTGAATTGTCGTTAGGCTTGGTGGATATCTTGAAATACTCCAAGGAAAAAAGAATCATGTCGATGAATGTTTTGAGGAACGATTGCCCGGATAGGGGTATGGAGCGGGTCTGTAAGCGCCAAGACCTGAAGACCGTTCGCTGGTACGTGCTGACGCTCCCTACCGCCGCGGGTGGCAGGCGCGATAGGATCAGTCCCTCAAGAGGGTTGGATGCCGAGCTTTCCCGTCGCGAGCGTCGCGGGGAGACGTTGTTCGAGTATTTCGCCCCCTCGTACGTGGAGGTGAGGAAGGTGGACGGCAAGCTGGTCAACACGAGGCGTCCCCTGCTGTTCAACTACGTGTTTATCCGGTCCTCGGTGGAGGAGATCTTCCGGATGAAGCAGACGCTCCCCTTATATAATTTCCTTCCCCGTGTCTCTTCCGGGGGCACGCCCCATTTCCCTTACCTGTCGGATAGCGAGATGGGAAACTTACGTTGGGTAGCGGAGTCTTACTCCAACGAGCTTCCGGTGTACGTTCCGGACAGTGGCCGCCTGCTGAAGGGTGACCGTGTACGTATCACGTCCGGCTATTTCGCCGGGATGGAGGCTGAGGTGGTGATCCAGCCGGGCGGCGGTCACAAGGATGTGATGGCCCGTATCCTCGATTGCATGTGGGTTCCCTTGTTGGAGGTGAAGCCGGGCGAGTACGAGCTGATCGAGCTGAACACCAATGGTAAGCATGTCTATACCCATCTGGACAACGATCGCCTGCGGGATGGCCTGCACGACGCGTTGGGCCGTTATCACGCCTCCGGTAGCGTAGGGGAGGAGGATACCCGCTTGGCGCGTGAGGTATTGAGAGCCTATGGTTCTCTCCGTGCGGAGACGGACGTGATGCGCTGCAAGGTCTATTCGTCGCTCCTTTCCGCCTACAAGCTACTGGGCGAAAAAGAAGAGTTCGCTCGTTTGCTCGCCACGATGCGCGGTATGCTCCTGGCGGTGAAAGCTCCGCAATCCCGTGCCTTGTTGCTGGTGACGCTCTACGGTTGCACG
>ERZ772835.1345-NODE-1345-length-12650-cov-17.5883_pt1 | contig 12650 bp, 10 predicted proteins | sample MGYA00511901_ERZ772835 | MGnify/ENA primary metagenome ERZ772835 (study PRJEB29015, sample SAMEA2737729) | human gut metagenome | biome: human gut; feature: human-associated habitat; material: faeces | place: China | collected 2012 ...
CCCGGCGAAGGGTGGTTCACAACTTAGTGGCTGGCAAATTGCATCAAGCCGGGATTCGTTTTGTGACTTTGGGAGAAAATTAGGCAATCTTAGTCTGCCTGTCCGTAACACAGTGTTGTGCTGCCACGGACGGCAGCACAAGTCTTAATGCCCCCGGACGGGGCGTTTAAGACGCACACGTCACTCCGAGAAACATTAAATCAGGCTGACTTAGACTTGCCTTATTTTCGTACAACGGAACAAAACAGTCCCGGCTTGATGCAATTTGCCACTCACAAAACTCCACCCCCCTTCGCCGGGGAACTCATAGCCCAACAAACCAAAATTTGGTGTGAAGTCCATGAAACGAAAAAAAGAGAAAGCGGCAAGCCTTTCACAACTTACCGCTTTCTCTTATTTTACAACCTGCTGCACGCTGGCTTTTTCCACCAGCCTTCCCTCAACAATGGTAATTCCCTGTTTATAACGTTCCCCGCTGACTTTCTTTAACAGCACATGTATTGCTTTATTTGCCATTTCACGGATATCCACCTCATAAGTTGTGATCTCGACATCACACAGTCCCGGAAAAAGATAGTTATCAAATCCAACCACTGAAAAATCTTCCGGAACGCGATACCCCTGCTCTTCTAACTGGTTAATGACCATACTCGCCGTAAGATCGGAGTTACATACAAATGCTGTCGGCATATTCTCCATCTGATCCGGATGGATATCAACACCTACCACACCGCATTTCATATCACGATCTGGTATGATCCACTCTTTTGGTACATCAATTCCATGTTCTAACATGGATTTCCGGTAGCCAAAATAACGGTCTGTGATACTTGCCGTAAACAGTAGTGTTCCGACATATGCGATTCTCTCATGTCCATGTTCCAACAGATAATTCGTCAGCATATATGTACCGTAATAACTGTTTGAGATCACGGCATCACTCATCTGATGTTCATCATAGAAATCAAGATATACAATCGGAATCCGTGTGCTCTGCTGCAACGTTCCAAGGTATGCGGTATTCAGTCTTCCTATAAGGATCAGACCATCCACCTTGTTTTCCAAAACGATCTTAGGCAGTTTCGACTCCGCTTCATCTTCGAGTGACACCACCTCAAGCATGGTAAAACATTCTTTCTGCACAGCCCTTGTTGCCACACTCTGATACATTTTCCAGTAAAAGGATGCATACTCTCCTAAGTATTTTTCCGATACCAGCACCCCGATATTATAACTTTTTACTGACTTTTCTTTTTTTACGGCAGATGGCTGCTTGTATCCAAGTTCATCTGCCAATTGTTTGATTTTTTCCCGCATAGCCTCGCTGACACCTTTTTGTCCGGAAAGTGCTTTTGAGACCGTGACCGTACTGACACCAAGCTGCTCTGCAATGTCTGCCAGCTTTACTGCTTTTGCCATAACCGTCCCCTTCTTACTACTTTTTACTTTTTCGATTTAATCTTATTTCTTTTCCACAAAATGTAACAGTTTTGACTGGAAATCCCCCCATGGATTCTGGATAAGAATACCTGCATACATTAATGTATCTCCCGCATATACAGTATCTTCGCCTTCCAGGCAGTAATTCTTCTGCGGATCGAGTCCTTTTAATGTGATTCTTCTGCTCTTATAATTCGGACGGTTGATCACCTGCACAAATGTAACCAGTACTTCTGATTTATCTTTTGAAACCACCTCGTAACAGTCAAAATAATGATTTTCCTGATAGGAGGCGATCCTGTAATAATCGCCGCTTCTTACCAGATCATTGTATTTATGATACATGGCAACCTGTTTCGGGATCATCTGTCTGTCTTCTTCCGGAATCTTTGTGATATCCAGCTCATAACCGAAAGTTCCTGCAAGCGCCACATGACCTCTTGTCTCAAACGGTGTAACACGTCCCACCGTATGATTCGGACAGTCTGAAACGTGCGCTCCCATCGTCGATAACGGATAGATCATCGCCGTACTTTCCTGAATCTTTAAGCGTTCTACTGCATCCGTATCATCCGAGCACCAGATCTGTGGACTGTAATAAAGCATACCCGGATCAAAACGTGCACCACCGCCGGAACAGTTTTCCAGTAAAAGATGTGGGAACTCTGTTACCAGACGCTCCTGCATCTCATACACTGCCAGCACATAACGGTGATAAAGTTCACCCTGGCGGTCTGCAGGAAGTCCATAGCTTCCGATGTCAGAAAGCTGACGGTTCATATCCCATTTGACATACTCAATATTTGCACTGCGTAAGATCGACGCCACGCTCTCATATGCATAATCGCGCACTTCTTTTCTGGTAAGATCAAGTACATACTGATTTCTGCAGAGAGAGCCCTCTCTTCCCGGGATCTGGATTGCCCAGTCCGGATGTGCCTCGTAAAGTTTTGAATCCGGTGAGATCATTTCCGGCTCAAACCAGATACCGAATTTTAATCCAAGTTTATTTACCTCATCTACCAGATGTTTTAAACCACCGTTTAATTTCTCTTCGTTGACATACCAGTCACCCAGACTTGATGAATCATCATTGCGGTGTCCAAACCAGCCATCATCCATAACCAGCATTTCAATGCCAAGCTCCGATGCTTTTTTTGCAATGGAAAGTAATTTTTCCGTATTGAAATCAAAATAGGTCGCTTCCCAGTTATTGATCAGAATCGGACGTTTCTTATCCTTATATTCACTGCGGATCAGATGATTACGGTAAAGTTCATGGAACTGGTGTGTCATGCCGTCATATCCGGTATCGCTGTATACAAGCACGACCTCCGGTGTCTGGAAGCTCTCACCTTTTTCTAACTTCCAACAGAAGTTCTCCGGATGGATTCCCATGCCAACACGGACGGTATCAAACTGTCCTAGCTCGACCTGTCCGATAAAGTTACCGGAATACACAAAATGCATACCATAAACTTCACCCTGTGACTGGTCTGCATTGCCTGCCGCAAGTGCCATAAACGGATGTTCCTGATGGGAAGACTCACCTCTTACTGATTCCACTCCCATAAAGCCTTTTTTCACCTTGCGGTGTTCTAACATACGCTCCCTTGCCCAGGAACCATGCATGGTAAGCAGTGTAAAATCACGGTTATCCATATCCATGGAGAAAGACAGTGCCTTCGTCAGATATAACATTTCGCCGTCATTTTCGATCCGCACGCTTCTTGTGATGACATCCACATCAGAAAATGCCGTGTAAAGCAAAGTTACCTTTAACCCAAGTACCGGGTCCTCGCATAGAAGTTCTAATGTCTCACAGGAATCTTCATCGCCGAACGTTGCAGGAAGTCCGGCAAGTCCCGGTTTTCCTGCATAAATTTTATGTGACACATAAAACAGTGATACTGCCGTATGGCCTCCCTCTGTTCTCACAGAAATACTGCTTCTTCTGTAATCTCCGAGTCCGTTTCCTGCATATTCCATCGGAAACGTATCATAGAATGATACTCTCTCTCTGTTATTTTCAGAAGGCACAAACGGTCCCTCTCCCGTGCGGAGCAGATATGCAATGTTTGCATCTCTTAATTTCTTACCATAATATACATGACCGACAAAATTTTCTTTGTCCACGATCCCGATCACATAACTGGAGCCTGGCGTATCCAGTTTGAAAATACGTTCTTTCTCAAAGTATGTAATTGCCACGCTTCTGTTCCTCCTGTTATTTCAGCAAATCTTCTTTTAGTCCGGCAAGTTTCTTTTCTGCATCCTCTAAAGAACTTCCCTTGACACCAAAGTAATATTTGATCTTCGGCTCTGTTCCGGACGGACGCATACAGCACCATGCATTATCGGAAAGTTCATAATAAAGTACGTTTGACTCCGGCAGACCAGTCTTTGTCACCTCTCCGGTTACAGTATCTTTTCTTGTATCCTCTTTATAGTCACGGACTGCAAGCACATCAAAACCACCAAGTCTTTTCGGAGGATTCTTTCTGGAATTGCTCATCAGTTCCTGAATCTGCGCTGCTCCATCGATTCCTTTTAATGTCTTTGTCTCAAGTCCTTCTCTGTAGTAACCGTATTTTTCATACATTGCAAGCATTTCATCCCACAGTGTCATGTTGTTCTTTTTGCACCAGGATGCTACTTCACATAACATCATGACTGCAACGCAGGCATCTTTATCCCTTGCATAAGTACCGGCAAGACATCCGTAGCTTTCCTCTAAGCCAAACACATAATTATAGGTATTCTGCTGCTCGAAGAATTTGATCTGCTCTCCGATATATTTGAATCCTGTTAAAACTTCGATCAGTTTTACACCGTAAGATTTTGCGATTGCTTTTGCCATATCGGTGGTAACGATCGTCTCAACCAGTGCAGGATTTTTTGGCATAGTTCCCATTGCTGTTTTTTCTCTTAAAATATATTCTGCGATCAGCATACCTGACATATTTCCTGTAAATGTCACATATTCGCCGCTCTTTGTATCTTTACAGTAAACACCGAGACGGTCTGCATCCGGATCTGTTGCAAGAACGATATCAGCATCCACTTCTTTTGCAAGTTTTAATGCAAGTTCAAACGCTTTCGGTGACTCCGGGTTCGGGTATGCAACAGTCGGGAAGTTGCCATCCGGTTTTTCCTGCTCCGGCACTACATATACATGCTCAAAACCAAGTTCTTTTAATACACGGCGTACCGGAAGATTTCCTGTTCCATGAAGTGGTGTATATACGATCTTGATATCTTTTGCCATCTCTTTGATGATCTCCGGATGAATGGACTGTTTTTTCAGTTCTTCCATGTAACGGTCATCGATCTCTTTACCAATCACATTGTAAAGTCCTGCTGCAACTGCATCTTCTTTTGCCATAGTCTTTACCTGGTCAAAGGAAGTTACTTTTGCAACTTCTGCTAAAATATTTTTGTCATGAGGCGGTGTGATCTGTGCGCCGTCCTCCCAGTATACTTTGTATCCGTTGTATTCTCTCGGATTATGGCTTGCTGTGATGACGATACCGGAAATGCATCCTAACTCACGCACTGCAAAAGATAACTCCGGTGTCGGGCGAAGGCTGTCAAATACATATGCCTTGATGCCGTTTGCATTTAAGCAGAGCGCTGCTTCCTCTGTAAATTCTGTGGACATGATTCTTGAATCATGTGCGATTGCAACACCTTTCTCCTGTCCGTTCTGGGAGATGATATAATTTGCAAGTCCCTGTGTTGCCTGACGCACAGTATAAATATTCATACGGTTGGTTCCGGCTCCGATCACACCCCTTAAACCGCCTGTTCCAAATTCTAACTGTCTGTAAAAACGATCCTCGATCTCTGCCTGATCCCCCTCGATTTTCTTTAACTCAGCTTTTGTATCTTCATCAAAATACGGATCTGTGCACCACTGTCTGTAAGTATCCATGTAATTGCTCATTCTTCTTCTCCTTTACTTCTCTATAATTCATTTTTTATTGTTTTTTAAATTATAACCTTTTTTTAAGTTGTTGTAAACTAATTTTAATCTTTTTACTGTTTTTATATTTTCATTTACCCAAAAAAGAATCATAATATTTTTTTACAACTTTTTCTGCAGGTTTCGCATAGATCTCATAGTCCATGCGCGACTTTGCACTCCGCTCCTGATAAAGTTTTGCATCCCATGACCAGAGTACCATTCCCTGCACCCAGTCTCTCTTACTGCAGGCTTTAAACATATCTTCATACCACTCAGCCTGACCATCCGGGTCAGCATCACCTTTCACGCCCCAGTCATTCGGTACTTCCATGGAACCCTTTACCGACATACATCCTGTCTCTGCGAAGAAAAACGGTTTTTCAAATCTTTTTACCACTGCTTCAATACGGTCTAACTGATTTTCCCAGTCACCATAAGGATAATAACCGCTTGATGATATCACATCCACAGCATCCCACCATTTCACACGGTGCTCCTGATACTTATCCGTATTATAAGAAAGAAGTCCGTGATAAACCTGCCTGATATCCGAAAGCAGTCTGCGCCATTCCGTTTCACGATGCTCACTCATCACCATCTCACAGCCGGCAATAAACATTTCACAGCCATACTGCTCTGCGATCTTTGCATAATGAAGCTGAAATGCCGTATAAGATGTAAACCAGTTCCCCCATTTTGGTTCGCATGGAACATCTTCATCAAAAAAATTAATGTGTGCACGCCATGTTCCATTTTTGCAGTTTACCGTCGGTTTTAATGCCACACGAAGTCCAATCTCTTTCGCATACCCGATCATATCGATCAGCTCATCATCTTCCATCGTTGCTTTTGATGTGTAACATATCTCCTCAGACTGCGGTGTCTCCTGCAATCCTCCCGGCACAAATATCACAAAATCTGCTCCGGTTCTCTCCTTCATCATAGCAAGACTTTCCTTTGCCCCTGACTTTTTAAATGCCCCTGCACAGGCAAACGGTGCAAATGTCACTCCACAGATATATTCCATTTATTTTCTCCTTGCTTTTTCATTTCATCTAAAAATATAACATTCATTTTATACTGATCCTGTCATTAATATAGCATTCGCCCTGTATATCTGCTATAATTTTTCATGTCAAAAATTGTATAAATCTATTTTTATGACCAAAGATCAGTGTGAAAAATACATTTTTCACACTCAAAAATGGAGTTTAGTATGAAATCATTATTTGAATATACCGACAAATTAAATAAACCCTACGAATGTTTCTTTCTGGATGTGAAAAAAGAATGGCTGCCGGTACAGCCGCACTGGCATTATTTTATGGAGATTCTTTACATAACAAGGGGCACCGCCCTGATGTATCAGAATGAACAAAGTCATATTGTTACGGAAGGCGATCTGATCGTCTTTCTCCCTTCCGTTGTTCATTCCGTCCATGCAGTGTCCGATGCCCCTCTGCAATATTATGTTTTAAAATTTGATTTAGGCCAGCTTGATTCCTCCACTTCTTTTACCGGTGGAAACTGGAATTTTTCTGCACTGTTTGGCAATGCTATAAACAATGAGCATGCCGATATTTATTTCCCGGAAGAAGTGCTTCGCTCTCTTCCCATACAGTCTTTATTTGATGACTGCGTCCGTGAAATGCAGAATATGCAGTACGGATATCAGATGATCCTGCAGTCAAAAATCAGGGAACTTTTAACCTGGCTTCTCCGAATCTGGCGCGATGACGGTTTTGACACGGACTGTTCTTTTACACCTCTGGCAAAAGAAAATACGATCTATACCATCACGGAATATATTGACCGCCATGCCTGCGAAAATATCCGCGTGGAAGATATCGCTGCTCTCTGTCACATGAGTTATTCCCATTTTGCCAAAAATTTCCGCGAAATTTACGGACAGTCCTGTAAAAAATATATCGAATTTATCCGTCTCTGCAAGGTTGAGGATATGCTCCTTTTTACAAACTTCGACTTAAATTATATCAGCCAGGAAACCGGTTATGCCGACTGTAGCCATCTGATCCGTTCATTTAAGGAAAAATATGGAATTTCCCCGCACCAGTACCGCAGACAGCACTCCATATCCGGGCAGGATCACTGATTTGTCATAATTTCCCATGTACTGGCATCACCCAGCAGCGGCATAAGAAACATCATCACAGTGATCATCAATGCAGCGATCACAAGTCCGATGATCGAGGTGACAAGTGCCGCTGTTGCCGTACCATTCTGCTGTGGTTTTATTTTTTTCGAGCAGATTGCACCAAGCAGACCGACTAATCCAAATCCTGCTCCGTATCCGACGAATCCGGTCACGATACCGAAAATGCCAAGGATCAGTGATACCGTTGCAATATTTTCTCCCTCACGCTCCGACGGGATAATGATCTCTCCTTCCCTCATTTCCACGATCTCATCTAACTTACTTTTTCGCAGTAATACAATACACGGAATTAAAAACAGAGGAACGGTCACTACAAGATTTAATATGGAAAGATTGCCGATCATATCTGTCATATCACCATTTCCAAAAATACCGCTTGCCATTAATCCTCCGAAATCCACAAGTGCATGAATGATAATACAGATCCATAAATTACCGCTGCGCAGATAAATTGCCGCAAACAAAACACCAAGCAATGTTGCCTGCAGTGCCTGGATCAGTGCACTTGATAACGGCACGCCGGAAAGTACATTCGGGATATGCGCTGCACCAAAGATCATACTGGATAAAATAATGGCAGCAAGCACTCCACGTCTGGTGTTTGAAAAACAGTCAGCGAAAAGATTTAACACGATCCCACGCATGATCACTTCCTCGTTCATGCCGACGAAAAACATTGTCAGTATGTAAATGATGATCCCGCCTGCAGGACGCACGCCGTCCGTCCCGGAAACACTCTGTAAAAATAACTGTGCAACTGTCACATACACACAGTATCCAACCATAAATCCGCCGATATAAAATCCTCTTAAAAATCCCACACCGGTCTTTTTTAACGATTGCTGATACCCCATAAGAAATAACATGCCGATCGCATAAACAGCCACACCGAGTTCAGCAATAAACTGTAATGTATAACTGTCCGTGATGGAAGTCAGATGTGTTGCTGCCACTCCGACCAGATTCATCAGCACTAAAAAAAGTGCCGTGATCACAATACCGATAATGATGACTACTGCCTTCGGCAGCCCTAAGATTTTGTTTTTCATACCAATCTCCTTTTTCTTTTTGTTTTATATTCACACTGCCTTTTGCAATGATCCTTTCATGTACTACTTTTCCCTGATATTTCCTGCTGTATCTACCGATGCATTATCAGAGATACTCTCCATATAAGTAAACAGGCTTTGTGCTGCATTATCATCCATCTGTTTTGTCTGTCCGTCTGACGCATAAACCGGGATCAGGGCATAAGAAACTGCTCCATCTGCTGTCACTGTAACTTTTACTGCTGCAGATCTGTCAATGCTTTGTCCAAAAATAAAATTCCCCAGACTGTAAAAAACAGGTTTTCCATCCATAAACTGTATTCCTTCCAGACAGTGTGTATGCGCTCCAACGATCAGATCTGCCCCTGCATCCATGCACTGTTTTGCCAGTTCACGCTGCACCGTATTCGGCTGTTCGCTGTACTCGGTTCCCCAATGTGGAAATACCGTCACAAAATCGCAGGTCTGTTTTGCCTCTTTTATCACTTCGATGAGCGCCGCCGCATCATAACAGGTAAACATTCCCGGAGTGCCATTCTCGATTTTCCAGTCGACAGACGGAACTACACGTGATACGGCAATAAATCCATATCTTTTTCCATTCACTTCCACAACCTGCACCTCTTTTGCGCGCGCTGTGGAATCTCCTGCCCCGCCATATAAAATTCCGGCTCCATCTAATTCCTGAAACGTATCGGACAATGCCACTCTTCCATAATCCAAAGTATGGTTGTTTGCGAGTGAAACGATATCCACACCCATCTCATTTAATGCCTTTACATAAGAAGGACTGCACCGGAAGGTAAACTGCTTATCCGCCATCGGTTCCCCACGGTCACTAAACGGGAACTCATTGTTTACCATTAAAATATCCGCTTCATTTAACTGCTCTAACAGTTCCGGTGAAACAACCTTCTCGATTCCACCTGCATCATAGGCTGCTTTAAATGCATTTGCAAACAGGACATCACCGGTAAGGATGATCGTTGTATTGCCTGAGTCTTTCGGATTATCTGCGTTTGCTGCTGTTTCTGTATCATCTGATGTGCGCTCCGTGCTATCCGCTGCGTCTGCAGTATCCTTTATGTTTTCCGTTTCGCCCGATGTATCGTCATTATCTGCTCCATCTGGTGCTGTTCCGTTTTCATCCGTTTTATCTGCCGTGTCAGATTGCTTCTCTTCTGTTACTGCCGTCCCCGATGTTATAACAGGCTGTGCCTGACCACCAGTTAAAATTGCTGCGGCGATCACGCCCACTACAGTCAGTATGGAAAGCACATAAAGTACGATTCTTATTGTTTTATTCATAGATCCTCCCATTTTTGCATTGTTTTCGTTTTTCTTTGGTTCAGGAAACATTACAAAAATGACGCCGATGTACAACGATTGTACGCCGACGCCACTTTTATCATAATGATTTGTTCTCTGATTGTCAACTGACGGAAAATCTCAGTCTACTCAAAATCAACTTCAATGCTTCCCATACCACAGTCAAGTTCCATGTTTTTCTTTGCACCTTCATTTTGGACTTCTTTATCACCACTGATATTTGTATAAGTCTCCCCATCCACTTCAATCGAACCAAGTCCACAGGAAAGTTTGTAATTGTACTCTTTTTCCTCACCATTTAAATCAAGTGTCATATTTCCCATTCCACAGTCTGCTTTGAGATTCCCTTCAACACTTCCATCCATGGAAAAGTTCCCGACTCCGCAGTCGATCGACGCATCACCATTCACTACACCATCTTCGATCTCAACATTACCGACACCGACCGATACATCCATTTTTCCATTTACCTGAAATCTTTTTGCTTCAAAGTTTCCGGCTCCGACTTTTAAGGTCAGATCATTACAGCTTCCGTCAAAATCTTTCCAATTCATATCTGCGGCACCAATATCAAAATTCAGTTCATCAAAAGAACTTCCTTTTGGCAGATACAGTATGATCTGTGGGGATTTCTTATAATAATGTTTTTTCGCATCATATTTAATCTTTAATGTATTTCCATCCGTTTTACAGGAATAATATTTTTCTTTGCCGCGTTTTAATACAACACGCAGCTTTGCACTGTCATCCGATTCCCTGACTGTAATTTCTGCAGCATCAATATCCATATTGATATTCTGAATGGAAGAAGCATCATAACTCTGGTCTGCCTCCCCTGATGGAACCTCTGTCGAGAAATCTGCATCACCGATATCTGACACAAGATCCACAATATCTTTATCATCTGCATCCAGATCATCATCGTCATCATAATCATCGTCGTCATCATAATCATCGTTATCATCATAATCATCATAATCATCGTCGTCATCATAATCGCTGCCGTTATAATAGAGTCCACCCGGACCAATATGCCAGTTTCCATATCTGAGTTCCCCGTTTTTTGCCATACGCCATACAGATGCTCCCATTGCAGTGCTTACACCACAGAAGATCAGTCCCACTCCTAACAATACCGCTGCAACGATCAATGTAATCTTTGTAAATTTTTTCATGCTGTCACCCCACTTTTTTTCTTTTCAAACGGTTTCTTACACAAACAGATGATTCCTTTGACTGCCCATGGAAGAAATACGCCAAATACCCATACAACTAAAAGTACTGCTAAAATACCAAGTCCTAAAACCAGAAATCCTGCTCCGGTCAGTCCAAGTCCAACAGCCACTCCTCCTGTAAATAAAGTACTGAATCCAAAACCGATCAGAAGAAAACCTGCAAATACAAGTGACGCCATAACCGCCACCACTGCAACTGCAATGCCAAATAATGTTGCTACTACTGCAAGAAGAAGTGAGGCTATGACTAAAAGCAATGTCAGCCAGAGTGGTGATGTGATAACTACCAATACGATCGCTGCTGCGCTCCATCCACTTTTCTTCTTTTCTGAAGTCTCCTCATTTTTTACAAACATGTCATCATTCTGATTCCAGTCCGGATTATGGTCTGGCGTGACATCACAGGTTTCACTCTCTTTTTCGATTCCCAGATTCTTTTTAATGCTCTGTGCCACCTTTTCCGGTGATTCAAGCTCCGCTATGACAGATTCTTCGTTTTCTTCCCCGGCATCTTCAAAATAGCTGCGGTAAAATGCCAGTGCATCTGCCTTTTCTTCTTCTGATATTCCATCCAAAAGCTGTTCTAACTGTTTTAAAAATTCTTCTCTTTTCATACCCTCTAAAGCTCCTCTCCTGAAAACAGTGCTGATATTTTCATGGAATAATCTTCCCATTCTCTCCGGTATTCGACCAGCTTATCCAGTCCAGGCTCCGTGATCTTATAATAACGCCTGTTCCTGCCGCCACACTCTCTGTCATACACTTCAAGGCATCCATCCTTCTGCAGTCTCCTTAGCACCGGATATAAGGTGGATTCTGATACATCAATGGCCTTGCGCACATCCTGCGTGATCTTGTAGCCATAGGTGCCTTCTTCTTCTTTCGACACAACAGCTAACACGATTGCGTCTAAGAGAGCAGCTCCTGTATTAAATACCATGCGCTCATCTCCTTTTCTTTATAATATTCTATTTCTTTTAATATTATTTATCTATCAATACTATATTTCATATAATATTATTTGTCAACATTTATTTTACCAAAAATAATATATTAACACACCCAAATGCTGGTTTGTTTATGAAATAAATCGTCCGCTCAAATAGTATTTCGTAGGTTTGTGAGTGGCATCTTGCGCAAAGCCGAAGTAATTTTTGTTCCGTTGTACGAAAATAAGAAAAGTCTAGGTATGCCTGAATTAGATTTTCGCGGAGTGACGTGAACGGCAACAACGAGTCATCCATGACTCGATGCTGCCTTGTTCTGCCATCCGTGGCAGAACATCACTGTGTGTAGGCAGGCATACCAAGATTTTCTAATTTTCTCCCAAAGTCACAAAATCAGCTTCGGCTTTGCGCAAGATGCCAGCCTCCAGGTTGTGAAACACCATTTGGGTGGGCGGTTCATCTCAAAACTGGGGGCGTAGGTGCGGATTTTTGATATTCGCACGAATG
>ERZ772835.1352-NODE-1352-length-12535-cov-2.20288_pt1 | contig 12535 bp, 10 predicted proteins | sample MGYA00511901_ERZ772835 | MGnify/ENA primary metagenome ERZ772835 (study PRJEB29015, sample SAMEA2737729) | human gut metagenome | biome: human gut; feature: human-associated habitat; material: faeces | place: China | collected 2012 ...
CTTTTTGATCGAGCCGGAACCCGAACCGCCCGAATCCACGCCCGAACCGGAACCGAAAACCATCGTGCTGACGCGCTTCGACACACAGGTGAATGTTGACGTAGCCGCGATTGCCTGCGGAGATGCGAACGCGCTGCACGCCTTTTTCTGTGATGCGAGAGACGGCTTGTGCGGCTATGATGCGGATGGCACACCCTACGACTTTTTCACCGGAGCGTGGGAGCTGTCGGCGGTCGATTGGAATACGCCCGGCGTGTATGATGCTGTGGCGCCGCTGCTTTTGGTCGATGGGGAGGACAGAGCGTGCTTTTCGCTTGCCGAGGGCGTGGAAGCGCCGATGATTCGCTGTCGCGTGAGCGTACAGCAGACCGGAAAGCCGGAGATCGGTGAGTTTATCACGGCACGCGGTCAGATGATTTTTCCGTGGGTGCTGACCGAGGAGCAAAAGGCGCAGCGCGACCGGTTCACGGTATGGCTTAAGCGGGAAAACGGTGCATGGGAGGCGCTGACGCGCGGGATTTCGGTCGGGACGGACGCGCTGAAACTCTATCCGCAGACCTGCGGACTGATATCGGGAACGACCTGTGCATTGCAGGTGGAATATCCCGGAGGGCAGACCGGCATTCTGACCTTTACATACGACGTCGCTCCGCTCAAGCACGGCTACAGTGCGGGCAGCCGCGACGGCGGCGGTGAGGATACCTATCTGCCGGATATTATTCAGCCATCGCCCGGCGGCTCACATTCGGGCGGCTCGCATCATCGACCGAGTACCTCCGAACCGGCGGCGGACGAGCCGGAAACGCCGTCCGAAGATGCCGCTCAAGCACCCGAGCCTGCCCTGCCTGCAGACGATGAATCGGAGACGCCCGCAGCACCGGAGAAGCCGGAAACGGCAGTCCCCACCGTTCCTTTCATTGCTGCGCCGTCAAGGCTTGAGAACGAGGCAACGATACCGACACCGCCGGTGCTGCGCGGTCAGACCGAGAGCCGACAGCCGGTGCAGCGGCAGCCCGCTGGCGCGCCGTCCGGCGAAGTCAAGCAGCCGGTTGCGGCGGAGCCGGCCGCGACTGTCCTTGAGCAGGACACCGCAGACGGTGCGGTGCTTTCCGGTACGCGCCTGCTGGCGCTGATCGAGCTGGACGAGCCGTTGACGCTGAATAAAAACGGTATTGCCTTTTCGCTTCCGGTCGATACGCTGCGGGCGCTGGAGCTGACCGATGCGGATACTCTTGCGGTTACGCTCACTCGATCGGCAGAGGGCAGAGCACAGGCGGAACTGCGGCTGAACGGAGAGAAGATCGACCTGCCGGACGGTATGACGCTGACGACCGATGAGGCAGAAGCACCTGCCGAACCGGAACAGAAGCTGCCGTTTGCAGCTGCAGGCGCGGCCGTGCTGGCGGCAGTTTTCGGTCTGATGTGGTGGAGGAAACACCTGTGAGCCGGTTCTTTCGCCGTTTGCTGACGGCTTTGCTGGTATTTACGGCGGCATCTGCGTTCTGCCTGCTGTTGTACCACTATGACAACAAATATACGCAGTCTGCGCCGCAGGCAATCGCCGGAACGCTGTTCGTTTCTGAGGACGATTTGGCGGCGTATCCGGTGCGCAGCCTGTGGAACGGCTGGAATTTCTATCCTGATGTGCTGCTTTCCCCGAAAACCTGCGAAAACCGCGATAAAAGCACTGTTCGTTCCGTGCAGATTGGCGCATACAGCAATTTTGCTTTCGGCAGCACGGAACGGACGCCGCATGGCTGCGGCACCTATATGCTGACGCTGCTGCTGCCCGAAACGGCAGTATTTGATCGAGCTGCCCGAGATCTTTTCCGCTTACCGGTTTTATATTGATGACGAACTGGTGCTCTCCGCGGGCGAGACGAACGACGAGCAGTACCGCTCGCGGCTGCAAAACCGTGCGGTCAGCTTTGAGGGCAGCGGCACGGTGCGCCTGCTGCTGGCGGTGCGAGATGAAAGCTGGATATACAGCGGTATGACCTATCCGCCGGCGTTCGGTACAGCGCTGGGCGTGAATACCCAGCGTGCGGTGCGCGTGTGCATCTCCGCCGCTATGCTGACACTTATGCTGCTGTTTGCGTCCTTTGCGCTGTGGCTGTGTCTCGGCTCCATGCGGTGCCCGCCCAATTCACGGCTGTTTCTGCTGCTGAGTCTGAGCGCGGCAGTGCTGCTGTCCGGTCCGGTCGTTCATGCGCTGAAGGCGCTGCCGGTGCAGCCTTGGTACACCATCGAGCTGGTCAGCGGCTACCTGACCACGCTGCTGATCGTTCTGCTGCATGGACGTATTTGTGCGCTGCCGAATGCCGTGCGCAAGGCGGCGGTTCTGGTCTGCGCCGGCATATGTGGTGCGGCGCTGCTGTGCGGTGCGTGTGCCGCGCACCTGTCCGAATGGAATATCCGCGCATTTTCCGATTTGACGGTGCTGTTTCGGCTGGCGGTGACAGTCTATCTGCTCGGCTCGGCCCTCTATGCGGCGCGCCGACGGGAATGGCACGCCGCATAGAGGTTCTGCGCGGATATTTTCTACGGCACGCTGTTTTTGTGGGACTGCCTGCTGCCTGCCTACGAGCCGATTCTCGGCAAATGGTTTTATGAATGGGGCTGCCTGCTGCTGGTGTGCGTGCTGGGCGCGGTGTTCTGGCAGGATATCGCACAGGGCTACCGACGCAGCCTGACCTTTACGGAGGAGCAGCGGCAGATGGCGCGGCAGCTTGCCATGCAGAAGGCGCATTTTGCGCAGATTTCGGAGAAGATGGAGGAAAGCCGCCGCCAGCGGCACGATTTCCGACAGCATCTGCGCACGATTGCGGGTATGGCGGGCGATCCGGAGGCGCAGCTCGCGTATATCAGCCGCATTACTGCGCTGTCCGAAGCGACCCGACCGGAAAGCTACTGCCACGATCCGGCGGTGGATGCGATGCTGTACTATTATGTCAGCTCTGCGCGTCGCACAGGAATTCGGGTGTCGATTCGCGCCGAGCTGTCCGAGGATACTGCTGCGTTCAGCGTGCAGTTCTGCACCATACTGGGAAATCTGCTGGAAAATGCGCTGGAGGCGTGCTGGAGACTGCCCGCAAGCACGGAAAAGTCCATCTGCCTGCACATGAAGCAGCAGTTTCGGCGGCTGTATGTGGTGCTCGAAAACAGCTATGACGGCGAGGTGCACCGGCGCGGCAGTGCGTTCCTTTCGCGCAAGCATACGGGCAGCGGAATCGGAACCGCCTCGGTGCGCGAGCTGACTCGCCGTCTTGGCGGAACGGTGGAGTTCGAGCCGCAGGAAAGCATATTCCGCGTGGTGCTCATCCTGCCGGAACGTGCGGATGAAGAAGAATAACGAGAAAAATACCTGCTTGGACGTAGCCCCATGTCCTATTTATGAAACAGAACAAGAACCCGATACCGTGCTTTACACCGTATCGGGTTCTTGTCATCTTCGTTATTCGCTGCGGCTCTCGGACTTACTCCTCGTTTTTCGGCTTTTTTTCTTCGAGGCAGTCTGCGTGCGCAGATATTGATATGCCCACTGGCTGAAATGCGGCGTTGCATTGAACGGATAGGTCGAGTTCAAATACGCGTCTACCAGTTCTTCAATGGTGCCCGGCCGATAGCCGTGCATTCCCCGTTCCATACGCAGGCTGTACCCATCGTGCTTCGCCTCCAGACGCATGAACTTCTTTGTGTCTCGGTTTACTTTAGCAAGGCGGTTCAAATAGTCTTTCGCCTTGTCGAACTGGTTCTGCTTGTAGTACAGAATGGCCAGCGGAAGCAGCATCTGCGTTTCCTCATAAGCTCGCCAGAACTCGCCTTGAAATTCCTCGAAAATGCCATCTTCGTCCAACTGCTTCTCTGCCTGTTCCATCAAGCACTGCAGCCCGGGCAGCTGTTCGTTCGGCTGCTTTTCGTGCTCCGCAAGCAGCAGCTCTAACTGCACGTCAATATTTTCCGGCTCGACTTCGACCGCTTTGTGCAGGTATTCCAGCCGTTTCTTCTTAGAGCTCGCCGCCTCCGCCAGCTCCAGATAATCGGATGCGTCTTCCGGCTCGGTCTGTTTCGGCTGCAGCCGGCTGTTGTGCTGCGACATAAAGGTTATCGCCAGACGATGCATACTGTCCTCATCAGTGATTTCGTCCTCATGCTCGCGCAGGAACTGCTGAAGCTCTCTTATCGTCTTTTCTGTATCTCTGCTGCGCATAAGCGGCACCTCATCTTTTCATTTTGCCGTTGGGTTCACTGTTTCTGCATCGAAACGGTGAAAACAGGTTATCCGCATATGGCTCTCCACACTGCCGTGATGTATAAGCTCTGCTCAGATGAGCGGTTTCTCACTCCGATGGAAATCTTCACTATAATTGAACAAGAGCGCTTTAATTGTGCGGTGTTTCCCAAGGTCTCTGCACAGGAAATGCACTGTGCAGGGACCTGCTGCTCTGCGTACATTTGAATCGGTGCACACAAAAGATATTGTCAATCTGCACAATTTGAAATGCAGTGTTTTAAGCAAAGTGCCGTATTTGTAAAAAAACTAAAAATTATCACCCCTAATGTGAAGATTGTGTGTTTTCTAATTTCGGCGGCTTTGATAAAATTATCACAAAGAAATGACACATGAGGAGGGAAGAACAGCATGGAGTATGTACTGGAAATGAAAGATATCAGCAAGTCTTTCCCGGGCGTAAAGGCGCTTGATCATGTGCAGCTTCAAGTGAAGCCGGGCGAGGTTCACGCGCTGATGGGCGAGAACGGTGCCGGTAAATCCACCCTGATGAAAATTCTGATGGGCATTTACACCAAGGACGAGGGCGGCGAGATCATCTTCAACGGTCAGCCGTATCACGTTTCTAACCCGAAGGAAGCCATGGACCATGGTGTTGCCATGATCCATCAGGAGCTGAACCCGATTCTGGATATGTCCGTGTATGAAAATATCTTCGTCGGACGCGAGCTCCGCAAAAACGGTCTGGTCGATGCAAAGGCAGAGATCGCAGAAGCGGAAAAGCTCATCAAGGAGTGCGGTCTGCACGTTTCCACGAAGGAAAAGCTGCGCAACCTCACCGTTGCACAGTGCCAACTGATCGAGATCATCAAGGCAATTTCCATCAACGCCAAGGTCATTGTCATGGACGAGCCGACCGCCGCTATCACCGACCGTGAGGTTGAGCTGCTGTTCGAGCATATCCGCAGCCTGACGGCAAAGGGCGTTGCGATTATCTATATTTCGCACCGCATGGACGAGATCTTCTCCATCTGCGACCGCGTCAGCGTTTACCGCGATGGTCAGTACATCGGCTCGGGCGATACTAAGGATTTGGACGAGTCGCAGCTCATCAAGATGATGGTCGGCCGCGAAATCACCGATGTATTCCCCAAGCTGGATGCGGAGATCGGCGATGTGATCTTTGAGGCAAAGAACATCGTTCGCGCCGACAACAAGGTAAAGGACGTCAGCCTTTCGGTTCGCCGCGGCGAGATTCTCGGCATCGGCGGTCTGGTAGGCGCAGGTCGAAGCGAACTGGTGGAAGGCATCTTCGGTATGCACGAGCTGTCGCAGGGTGAGATTTTTGTCAAGGGCAAAAAGATCAAGGTCCACTCTCCGAAGGATATCATCAAGGAGGGCGTAGCCCTCATCACCGAGGACCGAAAAGTCACCGGTCTGAACCTCAGCGGCTCGGTAAACGACAATATCGCCATGGTAGCCATCAAAAAGCTGCTCAGCCACGGCCTTTACAACAAGAACAAGGCACGCGCCGCTTCCATGGAGTACATCAAAAAGCTGAACATCAAAACTCCTTCCGGCGACCAGATTACGGGCAACCTGTCCGGCGGCAACCAGCAGAAGATTGTTATCGCCAAGTGGCTGCTGAACGACCCGGATATCATCATCCTCGATGAGCCGACCCGCGGCATCGATGTCGGCGCCAAGCGCGATATTTACCTGCTGCTCGGCAAGCTGGTACAGCAGGGCAAGGCCGTTATCATGATCTCGTCCGAGATTCCCGAGCTGATGGGTGTCTGCGACCGCATCATGGTAATGTGCGAGGGTAATCTCTCCGGTGAGGTACAGCGCGATGCGTTCTCGCAGGAACGTATCATGACACTGGCCTCCGCGATTGAAGTATAAGGAGAAAAGAGAAATGAAACAGAAAAATATCAAGGGATTGATCAGCGAATACTTCATTTTCCTGATCTTCATTGCACTGGTCGTTGTGCTTACCTGCCTGAAGCCCAGCTTCATCGCACCGACCAACCTCGTGAACATCCTCAAACAGGCTTCCATCAACGGCATTCTGGCGTTCGGCATGATGTTCGTCATCATCGCAGGCGGCTTTGATATGTCGGTCGGCTCCACCGTTGCATTCACCGGCATTCTGGCCGCGCTGCTCGGCAAGGGCGACCTGCCGCTCATCGTGCCGCTCGTTGTTGCGATGCTGGCCGGTCTGGCAGTCGGCATGGTAAACGGCATCGGCGTTGCCATTGGCGATTTGCCCCCGTTTATTATGACGCTCGGCTCGATGACGGCAGTTCGCGGTCTGGCTCTGCTGACCTCCAACGGCAAGCCGATTACCGGCATTAGCAAGGAATACAAGGCGGTCGCTGCCTCCTCTATCGCAGGCATCCCGATGCTGTCCGTCTTTCTTGTCATCGTTATCATCATCTGTGCATTCGTTCTGTCCAAAACGGTTTACGGGCGGCGTGTTTATGCCTGCGGCGGCAATCTTCAGGCGGCCCGCGTTTCCGGCATCAACACCACTGCCATCCGCATTTCCACGTTCGCCATTGCCGGCCTGCTGGCTGGTCTGTGCGGCTTCCTGATGACCTCCCGCGTTACCATCGGCCAGCCGACCGCAGCTGAGAGCTACGAGATGGATGCCATCACGGCGTGCGTTGTCGGCGGCGTATCCATGACCGGCGGCGTGGGCAAGCCGTGGGGTGTTGTCATCGGCTGTCTGCTCATCACCGTTATTGCAAACGGTCTGGACATTATGGGCGTATCGTCCCACTGGCAGAAGATCGTCAAGGGCGTTATCATCGTGGTAGCTGTCCTGATCGACGTAAAGGGAAAGACCAAGAAAAACTGATTTTTGCTGATAAAGAGGCAGCGGGAGTGCTTAGCGCTCCCCTCTCCTCTTCATCATATTCACAACGTCTCTAAGGAGGAAAAAGAAAATGACAAAGAAGAGATTTCTCGCTATGCTGCTTACCGGTGCCATGACGCTGAGTCTGGCTGCCTGCGGCGGTACTTCCACCGGTTCTGATGCAGGCACCGATTCCGGTGCTGATTCCGGCAGCGATTCCTACAAGATCGCCCTCATCCAGCAGCACCAGACCAACGCATTCCAGATTGCCGTATCCGAGGCTGCTGAGGCCAAGGCTGACGAGCTGGGCGTTGACCTGACCATCCTGAGTGCTGATCAGGACGCTGCTACCCAGATCAGCCAGATTGAGCAGTGCGTATCCGAGGGCTATGATGCCATCCTGTTCGAGCCTGTTGATCCGGACGGCCTTGCTGATGCTGCAAAGTCCGCAGCTGATTCCGGCGTTGTTATGATCAACATCATCTCTGCCTGCACCGACTGGCAGAACAACGGCATCTCCGCTGTTTCCTACGGCAACAACGTAAAGGCCGGCGAAACCGAGATGGAGCAGGTTGCAAAGCTCCTCAACGGCAAGGGCAACATCGCTATCCTGACCGGTCCCTCCGGCGATGCAGGCGGTCTGCAGCGCATGGAAGGCTATGAGAACATTCTGAAGAACTATCCCGAGATCAAGCAGGTCGTTGCACCGGCTGACTGCCAGTGGGACACCGCAAGCGCTCAGTCTACCGTTGAGAGCTGGCTGTCTGCTTACGATCTGGACGCTATCGTTTGTGAGAACGACGGCATGGCAGTAGGCGCCGGCAACGCAGCGTTGACGGCACGCCGGACGGCTTCGAAGCTATTCAGGATGGCCGTATCTCCGGTACGGTTTCTCAGAACGGCGGCGCTATGGCTGCAAACGGCATCGAGGCTGCTGTTAAACTGCTCAAGGGCGAAACCCTCGATACCACCGAGATCGTAACCGACAACACCTGGATCGACTCCAGCAACGTTAAGGATTACGAGTAATTTCTTGAAAATACTTTGCAAATCCTTGCAAACAGTGTTATTATGAATAGGAAAAAGGGAAAACGGTTACGTTTTCCCTTTTTCCTATCAACAAGCAAAATCTGTTTTCCTAAAATTACCTTCAAAGGGGAATATGTATGTTAAGGGTCGTACTGGCAGATGATGAAAAAAAGGTCCTGCTGCTGATGTGCAAGCTGATTGACTGGGAAGGTCTTGGCTTTGAGATTGTCGGCATGGCGAGCGACGGTATAAGCGCACTCGATCAAGTGCGCGAAAAGAAGCCGCACTTGCTGGTGACCGATATCCGCATGCCCGGCTGCGACGGCATTGACCTCATTCGGCAGGCAAAGCAGATTCAGCCGGGACTGCATTTTATCATCGTCAGCGGCTACCGCCAGTTTGAATATGCGCAGAATGCGCTCAAATACGGCGTAGAAGGCTATCTGCTTAAGCCGCTCAAGCAGGAGGAAATGGTCGATTTGCTGATCAGCCTCAAGGAGAAGATGGGCGAGGAAGCAGCGATAGAGTACCGCTTGAAAAAGAGCAGCGAGCGCGAGCAGGAGCGCATCATCGACACCCTGATGACTGAGGTGCGCGGCGGTGTACGTACCTCGAGCACCGTGCGCTCGTTTGATCTGGAGCGTGGTCTGCCCGAAGGCGGCAGCTACTTTGCGGCTGTTATCAAGCCGAATATTCCGTCCGCGGCAGAAAATCAGGACGGCTTCCGTGCCATGCAGAAGCACGCGCTCGAGATCGTCCGGCAGGAGCTGGGACAGATGGACTGCGGCTTTGTGGCATCGGCACGCCGCGAGGGTATCGTGGCGGCCGTGTATACGCCGGAGTATCAGCCGGTCGAGGTCAAGCGGTGCTTCACCAAGATACGCAAGGAGATCGAAAAGCAGCGCGACCTGTTCTGGGGCATTCGCGCCGCCGTCTGCCTTGGCAGTCGGCAGAGCACCGCAGAAAAGCTGTCCGTTTCGCTGAAGGAGGCGCTTTGGCTGTGCATCGACGGCTTGTGCCACACACCAAACTGGCGGGACGCCGAAGCCGAAACACCGGATTTTTCCCTGCATTATACGCTGGACGGCGCGCAGAAGCGTCGCTTTCAGGAGGCTGCCGCATGTCTGAACACCGAGCAGTACGCCGAGGGGCTGGAGGACAGCTACCGCGCAGTTATGTCTATGCAGCCGCTCTGGGGACAAATGCTGGAGGACTGGTTCCGGCAGATACTAACTGCGGTGCGCTACGGCTTGCAGCAGGACGGCAGCGCCGATGAGCAGTTCTATCAGCGCATGGAGGACGGACTGTGGCAGTGTACCAACGCACAGGAGCTGCTTCGGCTGCTGCAGGACGGCGTCAGCGGTGAGCTGAACCGCCTGCGCCGGGAGCGCTCTCAGCGCGAAGCGCGTCCCATTACGGACGCAAAGCACTTTATCCAGCAGCATTATCAGGAATCTCTGCGGCTCGAGGACGTTAGCAATGCGGTCGGCTTCAACGCGACCTACTTTTCCGCCATGTTCAAAAAGGAGACCGGACAGAATTTCATGGATTATCTGACCGAGCTGCGCATGAATAAGGCGAAGGAATTGCTGTGCGGCGATGAATGCTCGGTGCAGGACGTTGCCGAACAGGTTGGCTACCGTGACCTGAAATATTTCTCCCGCCTGTTCAAGAAAACCACCGGAATCAGTCCGTCGGACTATAAAAAGCTGTACAGGTAGGTGAAGGGCATGTGGCTGAAAACACAATGGAAGCTGCGCCGGGCGCTGCGCCGCTATCGGCGGGACGGCAATTTGGACGCGGTGCTGCACGAGGATTGGAGCCGCTGCCGCGATATTTTTGCCTTTTTCCACGAGATCGAGGATCGTCTGCACGGCGAGGAGATCACCCGCCTGCGGCAGAAGCAAGCGGAGTATCTGGCGCTGCAAAACCAGATCAATCCGCATTTTCTGTACAATGCGCTTGAGGCGATCCGTTCGGATGCGCTCTTGGCGGATTGCGAGGACATCGCGGAGACGACCGAGGCACTGGCGACTTTTTTTCGCTACACCATCTCCAATGTGCAGGAATATGTCACCTTTTCGGACGAGTTGGACAACGCCGAGAACTATTTCACCATCCAGCGCTGCCGCTTCGGTGACAAGCTGGATATGGAACTGGAAATGGAAAACGAGGACTTGCTCGAGGCGCGTATGCCCAAGCTGATCCTGCAGCCGCTGGTGGAAAACGCCGTCGTGCATGGTCTGGAGGGCAAAATAGGGCAGGGAACCGTACATATTTCGGTGGAAAACAGCGAAAACACGCTGTTCCTGCGCGTCAAGGACGACGGAATCGGTATTTCCGAGGAGCAGGTGGAGCAGCTGAACGAGGAGTTTGCCCATGGCAGCGCGAACGCCGTCAGCCGCAAACGCGGCGGCATTGCGCTGCGCAATGTCAACAGCCGTATACGGCTGATGTTCGGAGAAAATTACGGTCTGCGGATATTCAGCGCGAAGGGAATCGGTACCGAATGCTGCGTTACACTGCCGCTGCTGCTGCAGGAGGAGTGACATGAAGGAAGAACTGATACGCATTGAGCATGGTGTATTTCGCAGCGATACCGGCGAATACCGGTTTGATATCTCGGTTTCCTGTGGCGAGTGCATCGGCGTATATGTGGATGAGTATTTGACCTCCGGTACTGCATATCTGGATCTTTTCAAGGGACGCCTTGCACTGACGGACGGACGCGCCTTCTGCTGCGGCAGCAAGACAGGCGCCGCAGTGATCGAGCACTGGATCCGGCAGAACACCATGCTGGTGGACAAATCCCGCTTTGCGGGCAGGGAGTTGACCATGCGCGATTTTGTGCTGGCGCTTGGCAGAACGACCTCGTACCGGCAGAAGAACCGCAGTGCGGCACGGCTGAAATCGCTTGCCGCGACCGATATGCTGCGGCAGCTTGGGCTGGAGCATTCGTGGGAGACGCGCCTTGCCGACCTTTCGGTGCTGGATTATTACCGACTTTCGGTGTTCCGCGCATGGTTCACCGGCTGTCGGCTGCTCGTCCTCGATCGGCTGACAGAGGCACTGCGCCGGCAGGATCAGGACCGGCTGATGCAGTGCGTACAGCTTCTGCTCGGGCATGGCATGGCGGTGCTCCTTTTCGATATGGATGAGATGTTCATGTTCCGCTATGCCGGCCGCATTGATGTGATTAAGGAGCGCCGCACCTTTTTCCGGCTGTATCCCGAGGAATACGGCCCGCGCCTGTTTGAGCTGCTCGGTTGGGAGCGTGCCAGCCGTCCGGCATGGATGGAGCGCACAGCGCCCGCAAAGGGCAAGACGGTGCTTTCCGTATTTGAACTGTCCCTGCCGCCACTGCCGCCGCTGTCCTTCGAGGTATGCGCCGGCGAGATCGCCTTTCTGCACGATGAGAATTACAGCACCGGACGCCGTCTGCACGACTGCTTTCTGGGGAATCAGGGCTGGCAGAACGGCATTTTCCGGCTGGACGGCAGAATTTACGACCACAGCGAGCTGAACCGTATCATCGGCACCGAGATCGGCATCCAGATTGAGCAGCCCGACCGACCGGGCGGCGTGCTGTTTGACAACATGACCGCGCTCGACAATCTGTGCACCTGTCTGATTCCTAAGGCAGACAAGCGGCTGATCCGCAAAAAGCTCGTCTCCAGTATTCTGGAGGAGGCGACTCGCTGGTTCCCGCGCGAAATGCTGCTGCGTCCGCTCAGCGCATGGTCACTGCCCGATCGTCTGCGGTTTTCGTATTATCGGTGGTATCTGCTCAATCCCAAGCTGCTGATCTGCTTTTTCCCGTTCGCGGGACAGGAATCGGCGCATCACAAGATGATTATTGATATGCTGGTGCTGTGCGCGCGGCGCGGCATGGCGGTCTGGATCATCTCCTCCGGCATTGATGCCATCTGCGAAAAAACCGATAACGAAGAGTTTCTGCGCCGTCTGCGCTACATCAAGGAATGATGTGGGCAGGCGGCGTTTTTCTTATCCAATCTGCACGACAACCGACCTCCGACTTTGTGGGAATTCCATCTTGTGACAATCTTCGGCAACCGATATAATAGAACTGTAAAAGCATAGGAAACAAAGCGGCATTCGATCAGCGTCAATGCTCCTCCGGATGCCGCTTTCCGCAACAGTCGGAAAGGAGGGACTGTTATGACCGAACTGATGCTGAAGCTTGCCGCGTTCCTTGCGATGGTGATCGACCATGCGGCGGCGTGCCGTCTGGACAGGGTGTTTTTTCCGGGGTTTAGCAAGGTGTATATGATTTCCAGAGCAATCGGACGCATGGCGTTTCCGATTTATGCCTTCTGTCTGGTCGAAGGATTCCGCCACAGCCATGATCTCCGCCGATACGGCGGTTTTCATCTTTTACGCTTCCTCTGGGACTG
>ERZ772835.1356-NODE-1356-length-12476-cov-3.71637_pt1 | contig 12476 bp, 10 predicted proteins | sample MGYA00511901_ERZ772835 | MGnify/ENA primary metagenome ERZ772835 (study PRJEB29015, sample SAMEA2737729) | human gut metagenome | biome: human gut; feature: human-associated habitat; material: faeces | place: China | collected 2012 ...
GAGGGTGCATGACAGAATCCCTGCGACCTACGGTCGCAGGGGCCGGGCGGAGCCGGCATCCCGCAGCTATTCCGAATCGTGCGAAAGAGCCGCCGCAAGCCCGGCGGCGCAGGCCGCAGGCAGCGCATTCCGGATGCGTCCGACCAGTTCCTGCGCCTCGGCACACTCCACGGGCGAAAACAGCCGCGCTTCGGCGATCTGCCGGACGGCCCGGTCGAGCGCTGCGACGGTCTTTCCCAATTCGTATATCTGCGCCCCGGAGGCCGAGGCGAAGTCGATTTTACCCAACAGCACCGACGCATGGCGCGCATGACGTTCGAAATTGACCAGCACCGGGAAATCCCGCCGCAGGTCGTAAGGGGCCACCCAGAACGTTTCGAACATCAGACGGAATACGATATCTACAAGTTCAGCATTGCATTTCAACATTTTCCGCTCACATCTTCTCATTTCTCCAAACTTGCTTGGTCCGGAAAAAAGCGCGGGCAGACTTGCTGCTCCACCGTCGAGGTATTGGACGACCCGTAACGTAGAATGCGGCAAATGCCCACGCTGGAAAACAGCGAGAGCATCAACCCTTATTCCTTATGTTACACAAAAGTGTCCAATTTTCGGCGGTAAGAAAAAAAGCCGATGCGCTTTTTATCCCAAAAAATGTCAGCAATCCTCACAGACTGCTGTAACAAAGATAGTGAAAAATTGCACTTCCGGCGCAAAGCGGGGTAAAAATTCATTTTAATCGAATCCGAGGCATTGTGTATTCTGAATATTTTATAACTTTGTAAGTTGAAATAAAATTGATTATGCCGGAAAACAAATTCAAAATAGGCATCACGCAGGGCGACACGAACGGCATCGGCTGGGAAATCATTCTCAAGGCGCTCGCCGACCCGCGGATGACGGAGTTTTTCACACCCGTCGTCTACGGCTCGCCCAAAGCCGCGGCCTATTACCGAAATACCGTCGCGGAGATCGAAGCCTTCTCCTTCAACCCCGTGGCGTCGGCCGCCGAGGCGCGCCGCGGAAAGGCGAACCTCGTGGCATGCGGGGAGACGGCCGACATCGCGCCGGGCAAGCCGACCCCCGAAGCCGGACGCGCGGCCGTAGAGGCGCTGTGCGCGGCCATGCGCGACCTGAAGGCGGGACACCTCGACGCGCTCGTGACCGCACCCTTCGACAAGGAGACCGTGCAGGCGGACGACTTCCGCTACACGGGACACACCGAATACCTGGCCGCCGAACTCGAAGGCGAAGCCATGATGATCCTGTGCAGCGACGTGCTCCGCGTGGGGCTGGTCACCAAGCACATCCCCGTCTCGGAGATCGCCCGCAACATCACCAAAGAGCGGATCGTGCGCGACCTCGGCACGCTGCGCCGTGCGCTCATCGAGGACTTCGGCATCGTCGAGCCGCGCATCGCCGTCATGGCGCTCAACCCCCACGCCGGCGACGGCGGACTGCTGGGACGCGAGGAGCAGGAGATCATCCGCCCGGCCATTGTCGAGGCGTTTTCGAAAGGCGTGCTGGCCTTCGGGCCTTTTGCCGCCGACGGGCTTTTCGCCGGGGGCGGATACGCCAAGTACGACGGCATCCTGGCCATGTACCACGACCAGGGGCTGGCGCCCTTCAAGAGCCTGTCGCCCGACGGGGTGAACTTCACGGCGGGGCTTTCGGCCGTGCGCACCTCGCCCGACCACGGCACGGCCTTCGACATCGCCGGGAAGGACAAGGCCGACCCGCAGTCGATGCGCAATGCGATCTATGCGGCCATCGACATCGCGGAGCACCGCCGCGCATGGGCCGAATGGACGCGCAATCCGCTGCAACGCGCCGAACGCGACCGCGGCGGCCGCGACGTCTCGGTCAAGGACCTGCCGCAGACCGAAAAGGAGGATTGACAAAGACCCGAACAAAAACACCGGGCAACCCGGAGGCGTATTCCGTCTCGTAATTGTGGAAGCGCCGAAGGCCCCGAAAACTTAATTTATACAACAAAATGATCAAAATCACTTTTCCCGACGGCTCCGTACGTGAATATGCCAAAGGGACTACTGCGTATCAGATCGCAGAGAGCATCAGCCCTCGTTTAGCTGCTGACTCGCTCGCGGCCGCGGTAAACGGCGCGACGGTGGACATGACGCGCCCGATCGAAGAGGACGCTTCGGTCAAATTCTACAAATGGGACGACGAAGAGGGCAAGCACGCCTTCTGGCACACCTCGTCGCACCTGCTGGCCGAGGCTCTCGAAGCGCTCTACCCGGGCATCAAGTTCGGCATCGGCCCGGCCATCGAAAACGGCTTCTACTACGACGTCGATTCCCCGACGCCCATCACCGAGGCCGACCTGCCGACGATCGAAAACAAGATGGTGGAGCTGTCCCGCAACAAGGAAGCGCTCCTCCGCCGCGAAGTCCCCAAGGCCGAAGCGCTGAAGACCTTCACCGAGAAGGGCGACCAGTACAAGGTCGAACTGATCACGGACCTCGAAGACGGCACCATCTCCTTCTATACCAACGGTGCGTTCACGGACCTCTGCCGCGGCCCGCACATTCCCAACACGGGATATATCAAGGCCCTGAAACTTACGTCCGTGGCCGGAGCCTACTGGCGCGGCAACGAGAAGAACAAGATGCTGACGCGTATCTACGGCATCTCGTTCCCCAAGAAATCAATGCTCGACGAGTACCTCGCGATGATGGAGGAGGCCAAGAAACGCGACCACCGCAAGTTGGGCAAGGACCTCGAACTGTTCACTTTTTCGCAGCGCGTGGGCCAGGGCCTGCCGCTGTGGCTGCCCAAGGGAGCTGCGCTGCGCGACCGGCTGGAGCAGTTCCTGCGGGGCGTGCAGAAGGAGTACGGCTACCAGCAGGTGATCACGCCGCACATCGGCAACAAGGAGCTTTATGTCACCTCGGGCCACTACGCCAAATACGGCAAGGACTCGTTCCAGCCGATCCACACCCCGATCGAGGGCGAGGAGTACCTGCTCAAGCCGATGAACTGCCCGCACCACTGCGAGATCTACCGCTCGAAACCCCGTTCGTACAAGGAGCTGCCCGTGCGTCTGGCGGAGTTCGGAACGGTCTACCGCTACGAACAGTCGGGCGAGCTGCACGGACTGACGCGCGTGCGCGGATTCACGCAGGACGACGCCCACCTGTTCGTTCGTCCGGATCAGCTTCTGGAAGAGTTCGAACGCGTGATCGACATCGTGCTCTATATCTTCAAGACGCTGAAGTTCGACAACTACACCGCCCAGATTTCGCTGCGCGACCCGAACAACAAGGAGAAATACATCGGTTCGGACGAGAACTGGGAGAAGGCCGAGTCGGCCATCATGCAGGCCGCCAAGGAGAAAGGCCTCACGACGGTCGTGGAGCTGGGCGAAGCGGCCTTCTACGGCCCGAAGCTCGACTTCATGGTCAAGGACGCCATCGGCCGCAAGTGGCAGCTGGGAACGATCCAGGTGGACTACAACCTCCCGGAGCGTTTCGACCTCACGTACAAGGGCGCTGACGACCGTCTCCACCGCCCGATTATGATTCACCGCGCGCCGTTCGGCTCGATGGAGCGTTTCGTGGCAGTATTGTTGGAGCATACGGGCGGCAAGTTCCCGCTGTGGCTCTCGCCCCAGCAGGTCGTGGTGCTCCCCATTTCGGAGAAGTTCAACGACTATGCCCAGAAAGTGTCGGAGTTCCTCAACCGCAGCGACGTGCGCACCGAGGTCGACGACCGCAACGAGAAAATCGGCCGCAAGATCCGCGACAACGAACTTAAACGCATCCCTTATCTGCTGATCGTCGGCGAGAAGGAAGAGGCCGAAGGGCTGGTTTCCGTCCGTGCGCAGGGCGAAGGCGACAAGGGCCAGATGTCCCTGGAGGCGTTCCGCGACTTCATCGCCGGACTGGTCAAAGAGGAGATCGAGGCCAACAAGCTCGAAAAGAAATAAGCATGGAATAACCGGGGCTTTCCGACAAAGTCCCCTCCGAGGAGGGGATTCAGGAGAGGGTAAAATTTACAAACGCGGCGCAGCCGCGAGGATTACCACTCTCGGAAGCCCGAAAGCAAGGAACAAAATTTAATTAACCATTTTAATACTTAACGATTATCGCAGCACCGAAACCATTCCCGCCGAGGCCGTTTACCCCCGGGAATAACAGACCAAGACCGGCAACAGGCAACAATCCCCGCTTCGGACGCAGGCCGCCCGAAAAGGAGAATCCCCACCGCATCAACGAACAGATCACGGTTCCCGAGGTGCGTCTGGTGGGGGACAACATTCCCCAGCCGCAGGTGATGTCGATCCGCGACGCACTGCGTCTGGCGGACGAGATGGAACTCGACCTGATCGAGATCTCGCCCAAGGCCGAGCCGCCCGTATGCCGCATCGCCGATTACCAGAAGTTCCTCTACCAGCAGAAAAAGAAGGCCAAGGAACTGAAGGCGAACCAGACGAAAGTCGTCGTGAAGGAGATCCGCTTCGGCCCGCAGACCGACGACCACGACTACAACTTCAAGCTCAAGCACGCGCAGAACTTCCTCAAGGAGGGGGCCAAGGTCAAGGCCTACGTCTTCTTCCGCGGACGTTCGATCGTCTTCAAGGAGCAGGGCGAAATCCTGCTGCTGCGCTTTGCCACGGACCTCGAAGAGTTCGCCAAGGTGGAGATGATGCCGAAGCTCGACGGCAAGAAGATGAACATGATGCTCGCGCCCAAAGTCAAGAAATAGCGACAAGGCGAGGGCAAAGCGAATGCCGAAGGCATAAATGCGAAAACAACGACTGCGGGGCGGATGTATCCGGACCGCGGGTTGTTGTTTTTGCGTTTACAGGCGACGGAACCGACGCTTCGGGAAGAGTCTCGTTTCAATTTTTTCATTACCTTTGGGGGCGTTACGCCCCTTTCAGAAGTCGAAACCTTTTGCCGAACCGGACACGATTCGGTTTTGGAATCGTCCGTTTTTTTGGTAACTTTGCATGTAATGATCACCCCCGACGACATATTCCGCATTGCGGACGGAGCGGCCTTCGACGCCGCGGCGCTGGAAATATTCCGCCGCCAGGCCCGCGAATGCGCCCCCTACCGCGAATACCTCGCCCGGATCGGCGTCCGGACGGAGCATGTCGACACGCCTGAAAAGATTCCGTACCTGCCCATCGAACTGTTCAAGACGCATACGGTCTATTGCGGGGAGACTCCGCCCGAGGCGGTCTTCACTTCGTCGGCCACGACCGGAATGACGCCCTCGCGCCACCCGATGCGCTCGCTGGCGCTCTACGAGCAGGCGTTCCGCACGGCATTCCGCAACTTCTACGGCGACCCCGCCGGATTGAGCCTCTACGCCCTGCTGCCCAATTACCTGCGGCGCAAAGGTTCGTCGCTGGTCTACATGGCCGACCGGCTGATCGCCGACTGCGGATCGGGCGGATTCTATCTGGATGACTGCGAAGGACTGCTGGCGGCGATGGAGCGCGACCCGAAGCCGAAAATCCTGCTGGGCGTAAGCTATGCGCTGTGGGACCTCGCGGAGCGGTACGCTCCGAAGCTCCGCGATACGGTGGTGATGGAGACGGGCGGCATGAAGGGTTACCGCGAGGAGATTCCCAAAGAGGAGTTCCACCGAATCCTCTGCGACGCCTTCGGGGTCGGGGAGATTCATTCGGAATACGGCATGGCCGAACTCACCTCGCAGGCCTATTCGCAGGGAGGCAACGTGTTCCGCTGCCCGGGCTGGATGCGCGTCACGGCACGCGACGTCAACGACCCGTTCGACCCGCTCCCGGCAGGCGCACGCGGCGGGCTGAACATCGCGGATCTGGCTTCCTGGTGGTCGTGCGCCTTTATCCAGACACAGGACGTGGGGCGCGTCGGCGCGGACGGCGAGTTCGTCATCGAAGGCCGCATCGACCATTCGGACATCCGGGGCTGCAATCTTCTGGTACAATGAAATGCCGGTTGAAATATCGGCAATGCATCGCAGCGCGGAATGCCGTTTCCACGGTGTTCCTCCGTGTTTGCAAATCCTCCCCACCCCTGACTCCCCGCCCGGGGCGGGAAGTTGAACGCCGCAAGCGGCAGAATGTCGCGACGAACCCCTTTACAAATTATCAGACTCCATGAAAACCGTAGCATTCGTTCCCATCCGGCTCAACAGCCAGCGCGTCGCAGGCAAGAACCTCCGCCCGCTGGACGGATCGCCGCTGATGAGGGCATCGACGAGGTCTACGTCTTTTGCAGCGACGAAGGCATCCGCGCGCTGCTGCCCGAGGGGGTCCGGCTGCTGCTCCGCGACCCGTCGCTCGACAGCGACACGACGCTCGGACGGGAGATTTACGACAGCTTCACCGCCCGGGTCGGGGCCGACCTCTACATCCTCGCCCACGCCACCTCGCCGTTCATCCGCGCCGCGACCCTTGCCGATGCGCTCGGCAAAGTGCGTTCGGGCGAATACGACTCGGCGTTCAGCGCCGAAAAAATCCAGACTTTCGCCTGGTTCGAAGGCCGTCCGCTCAACTACGCTCTCGACAACATCCCCCGCACGCAGACCATCGAGCCGGTTTACATCGAGACCAGCGCCTTCTTCATCTTTTCGCGGGAGTTGTGGTGCGGCCGCGGCCGCCGCATCGGCGATCGTCCCTACATGGCCGTCGTGGACCGCATCGAGGGTTTGGACATCGACTACCCCGAGGACTTCGCCATGGCCGAAATCATCGCGGCGAGCCGGAACCTGCCGGGATAAATAAAAGCCGATCCTGCGAACTCGCAGGCTCGGAAGATTTTCGATTTGCCGGAGGCGAATCGGCAGGCCGCAGCTCCGCCCTGCGGAAGCCTGCTATTCCGCACGCTCCATAGCAGGCCACCGCGAGCAGCTGCCTGAAAACAGAGCCGAATTGCTGAAAAATGAGTCTTCCGACCCTGCGAATTTTCAGAACCGCCCTTTTTCTATTTTCGCTCCCGCTCGTAGGCGTCGATCATCGACCCCCCGGTCCGGTTTATGATCCGCGCCCCGAGCGATCGGGCATAATCGCGCAACGCCTCGTGGCCGCGGAACAGTTCGGCGACCTCGGCCAGATAAACGGCCATCGTATAGGGACGGTGCGGAACCTTCTGGAAGATCGGCTTCGGAACGGCCGGAGTGTCGTCGTAATAGTGCCTGTCGGCCCGGCAGAGACGGTTCTCGTCGTCGACCGACAGCCCGTCGAGCAGCGTATGATCCACCCCATAGAGTTCCAGCGTCTTGTAGCCCAGCAGCAGGGCGACATACTCGCACACCTGCACCACGGTCCCGAAATTGGCGCTTCCCAGACCGTGGCGGTAGAGCCAGAACTCCACGCCCCGGAACCCGCGGTAGACCTGCGTGTGGAACCGCACGATGCGGATATTGGGGTTGGGCAGCGCGGCACGGTAGTCGAACCGCTCGGGGTTGTAGTACTGCACGTAGAGGTTCATCGGCCACGTCACCTTTTCGGCAAGCGTGCGGTAGAGTTCCGCCACACGGTCGCGGCAGACGCTGTCGCGGAAAAACATCGGATCGGAAAGCACGTAATAAGCCGGCCGGACCGTCGTAAAACGTTCGTCCAGCGCAAAGTAGTTGACCGCCATGACGTCCTTTGCCGTGTGTTCGCCCCGGGCGATCAGCCGCGGCAGGTCTTCGGCCAGCGAAGGGCCGTTGCCGAGGATCAGGACCGACGGCTTCGGCGCGCCGACCGTTCCGGCTCGGCCGACGTAGTTGCGGAAATTCTCCTTCACGGCCATCACTGCAAAGTAAAACGCCGTCTCATAGAGGTTGCGCAGGAATCGGTCGGTTTTTTCGAATACGGTCATGGTACGGTTTTATTTGCAAAAGTAGCAAAAGATCAATATCTTCGCAACAAAACCCGGCAGAACAGATGTCAGAACCCACCATTTCGGTCGTCATACCCCTCTACAACAAGCAGCTGGAAATCGGCGCGGCCGTACGCTCGGCCCTGGCGCAGACCCGCCCCCCGCAGGAGATCATCGTCGTGGACGACGGTTCGACCGACGGCGGCGCGGAGATCGTGCGTGCGATCGGCTCGCCGCTCGTAAGGCTCGTCCGGCAGTCCAACGCCGGGGTCTGCGCCGCGCGCAACCGCGGCATCGCAGAGTCGACGGGCGAATACATCGCCCTGCTGGACGCCGACGACGCCTGGGAGCCGGGGTTTCTGGCCGAAATCGCCGCCATGATCCGCGAGTTCCCCGGCTGCGGACTCTACTGCACGGCGTTTTCAATAATAAGCCACGACGGGACCTATCCGGCCCCGACACCCTCCGAGCGGGGCGTCGTGGCGAATTTCTTCCGCGAATCGGCCCACCGCTACATCGCCATCCCGTCGGCCAGCTGCATCCCGCGGCGCGTGTTCGACACCGTGGGGCTGTTTCCCGAGGGCATGAAGATCGCCGAAGACCTCTACATGTGGATTAGGATTGCCCGCCGCTACGAAGTCTGCTTCTCGCCCGAACGGCTGGTCCGCTACTCGCGGGTGGCTTCGAACCGCTCGGCGGCAAGCTACACGCCCGAGAAGACCGTCCATTCGTTCGAGGAGCTGTACGACCCGCTGGCCCCCGAGGAGGACCGGGAGTTCGTGGCCCGCGCCGCACTGGGAAAAGCGCTTATCATCAGCACTAAAGGCGGCACGAAGGAGGCCGCCCGCGCCGCCCGGTTCTTCGCTTGGACGCGAACCTACCGCCGCACGCTGCGCAAGGTCCGCGCCCTGAACGCCCTGCCCGCCGGCTGGCGCGGTCCCGTGATCCGGCTTTACAACGCGCTGGCCTGGCGCCTCGCCCGCAAAGGACTCTAATACTCAAAATGATGAAATACCTCCTGCACTCCCTTTCCTGCCTGCTGCTTTTCGCAGCGGGAACCTGCCTCGCGCAGACGCCCGGCCACACGCTGCGTTCGGGCGGCATCGACCGCACCTACCGCCTCCACCTGCCCGAAGGGCTGCCCGACGGCGCACCGCTGGTCATTGTCCTCCACGGCTACGGAGGACAGGGCGACCCGGAACGGTTCGACATGAACCGCGTTGCCGACCGCCACGGTTTCGCCGTCTGCTACCCGCAGGGCGAACGCGACGGCCGCGGCAAAACATGCTGGAACGTGGGTTACCCCTTTCAGGCCGATATGGCCGTCGACGACGTGCGGTTCCTCTCCGAACTGATCCGGCACCTTCAGAAAAAACATGGTTTGAGCCGCCGCAACGTCTTCTGCACGGGTATGTCGAACGGCGGGGACATGTGTTACCTGCTGGCCTCGCGCTGTCCGGAGACCTATGCGGCCCTCGGACCGGTCGCCGGGTTCATGTCCGTCGAAATCCTCCGTTCGGACCGCAATCCGCATCCGATTCCGCTGTTCGAAATCCACGGCACCGAAGACCGGACGACCCGCTGGGAAGGCGACCTCGGCAACGAAGGGGGCTGGGGCGCCTATGTCTCCGTCCCGACCGCGGTCGGCTACTGGGCCGCCAAGAACAAATGCCTCGCAGAGCGGGTCGACACCCTGCCCTCCCGCCCCGGCGGCTTGCAGGTCATCGCCCACCGCTACACGGAGGGCACGGACGGAAACGAGGTCTGGCTCTACGAGACCGTCGGCGGAAAGCACTCCTGGAAAGAGACGGGCGTAGACACGGGCGAAGAGCTGTGGAAGTTTTTCAGCAGATACGTCCGGTAAACGAAAAAGGGTTCCGAATCATCGGAACCCTTTTTCACTCTGCCGGGCGGCGTCAGTTCGAGAACGTCAGCCCGTCCTGCCCGGCGTCAATCGCGATCGGCTTCGAGCGGTCGACCTCGCCGGCAAGAATCCGCTTCGAAAGGTCGTTGACCACATAGCGCTGGATGACCCGCTTCACGGGACGTGCGCCATAGAGCGGATCGTAACCCGCCGAGGCGATCCATTCGCGCGCCTTGTCGCTGTACTCCAGCCGGATGCCGTTCTCCGAAAGCATCCTGCGCACGATGCCCAACTGGATGTCGACGATGCGTTCGATGTCCTTGTGCGTCAGCGGCTCGAACATCACGATCTCGTCGATACGGTTCAGGAACTCCGGTTTGAGCTGCTGTTTCAGCAGGTCGATCACCGCGAGGCGCGTCCGCTCGACAACCTCTTCGGGCAGCTTCCTGCCGTCGAAGGCCTCGGCGAAGTTATCCTGGATCACCTGCGAACCCATGTTCGAGGTCATAATGATGATCGTGTTGCGGAAATCCACCGTACGGCCCTTGTTGTCGGTCAGCCGGCCGTCGTCGAGCACCTGCAACAGGATGTTGAAGACGTCGGGATGCGCCTTCTCGATCTCGTCGAGCAGCACCACGGAATAGGGCTTGCGCCGCACGGCCTCGGTCAATTGGCCGCCCTCGTCGTAACCGACGTATCCCGGAGGCGCCCCGACGAGCCGCGACACGGCGTGCCGCTCCTGGTACTCGCTCATGTCGATACGCGTCATCATCTGGTCGTCGTTGAACAGGAACTCGGCCAGCGCCTTGGCCAGCTCGGTCTTGCCGACGCCCGTCGTACCGAGGAAGATGAACGAACCGATCGGCTTGCGGGGATCGTTCAGCCCGGCGCGCGAACGGCGCACGGCGTCGGAAATGGCCGCGATGGCCTGCTCCTGCCCGATGACGCGCTTGTGGAGTTCGTCCTCCATGTGGAGCAGTTTCTCGCGCTCCGAGGCCAGCATGCGCGTCACGGGAATGCCCGTCCAGCGCGACACCACCTCGGCGACGTCCTGCGCGTCGACCTCCTCCTTGATCATCGAACCGCTGGCCGAAGCGAGGCGGTACTCCTCCTGAAAAGCGGCGATCTCCTTCTCGGCCTCCTGAATCTTGCCGTAGCGGATTTCGGCCACCTTGCCGTAGTCACCCTGCCGTTCGGCCTGCCGGGCCTCGACTTTCAGCGACTCGATCTTATCCTTGTTGGCCTGAATCTTTTTGAGCAGATCGCGCTGGCCCTGCCACCTGGCACGCATCTCGGCGTCACGGGCCTTCAGCTCCTCGATCTCCTTGGTCAGGTGCTCGACGCGCTCCTTGTCCTTCTCGCGGCGGATGGCCTCGCGTTCGATTTCGAGCTGGCGGACCCGGCGGTCGAGCGTGTCGATCTCCTCGGGCACGGAGTTCATCTCCAGACGCAGCCGCGAGGCGGCCTCGTCCACCAGGTCGATGGCCTTGTCGGGCAGGAACCGCGAGGTGATGTAGCGCGTCGAAAGCTCGACGGCGGCCACGATGGCCTCGTCCTTGATCCGCACCTGGTGGTGGTTTTCGTAACGCTCCTTCAGGCCGCGGAGGATCGAGATGGCGTCCTCCTGCGAAGGCTCGTCGACCATCACCTTCTGGAAACGGCGTTCGAGGGCCTTGTCCTGCTCGAAGTATTTCTGGAACTCGTCGAGCGTCGTGGCTCCGATGGTCCGCAGCTCGCCCCGCGCAAGGGCCGGTTTGAGGATGTTCGCGGCATCCATCGCACCCGACGACTTGCCGGCGCCGACCAGCGTGTGGATCTCGTCGATGAAGAGCAGTATCTCGCCCTCGCTGGCCGTAACCTCCTGCACGACGGCTTTCAGACGCTCCTCGAACTCACCCTGGTACTTGGCGCCTGCGATCAGCGCACCCATGTCCAGCGAGTAGATGACCTTCGATTTCAGGTTCTCGGGCACGTCGCCGTCGATGATCCTGCGGGCAATGCCCTCGGCGATGGCGGTTTTGCCGACGCCGGCCTCGCCCACGAGAATCGGGTTGTTCTTCGTGCGCCGCGAAAGGATTTGCAGCACGCGGCGGATCTCCTCGTCACGCCCGATGACCGGGTCGAGTTTTCCCGAGCGCGCCTGCTCGTTGAGGTTGATGGCATACTTGCCCAGCGCGTCGAACTGCTGCTCGGAGGTCTGCGAATCGACCGTCGCACCCTTGCGGAAGGTGCGGATCGCCTCAATCAGCTCCTTTTCCGTCGCGCCGCTGCGTTTGAGGATGTCGGCGGCCTGCCCGCGCTCGGCCACGAGGGCCAGCAGCAGGTGTTCGACGGAGGCGTATTTGTCGCCGAAATTCTTCGTGAAGTCCACGGCGCGCTGGATCGCCTTCGAGGTGTCCTGCGCAAAGAACTGCTCGCCGCCGCCCTCGACGCGCGGCAGCGACGCCACGGCCCGGCCGACCTCGTCGCGCAGCGAACGTACATTCACTCCCACGCGCCCCAGCAGGAACGTCGAGAGCGAATCGTCCTCGCGGATCAGCACCGCGAGCAGGTGGAGCGGTTCGACAGCCTGCTGTCCCCGCTCCCGCGCCAGCGAGAGCGCCGCTTGCAGCGCCTCCTGCGCCTTGATGGTAAGAGTGTTGATGTTCATAATATGTAATTTTTAATTTTGAATTCTGAATTGTGAATTGAGCAAAACCCCTGCCAACTCCGAATCCAGGACATAGTGTCATTATTTGTCACAGAACAACTGCCAACAACCGCCAATTTGTCGTGCCGGAGCACGGCAC
>ERZ772835.1362-NODE-1362-length-12446-cov-2.24445_pt1 | contig 12446 bp, 9 predicted proteins | sample MGYA00511901_ERZ772835 | MGnify/ENA primary metagenome ERZ772835 (study PRJEB29015, sample SAMEA2737729) | human gut metagenome | biome: human gut; feature: human-associated habitat; material: faeces | place: China | collected 2012 ...
AATCCTATTTCTGCTGCTTATCACGGTTTTAGTACCGTTGAACGCTCAAGTGACTTACTTCACCAACGTTAGCGATAAGCAAATAAAGACCCTCCAAGTGAAGGTTGCCGGCGAGATGTTCTCCGATCCATTCATCGAACTGGGTGGTGAGAATCGTATCGAGGTTAATTTCGATGCTTTTAATCCGGGCTTCGGGCGATACGCCTATAATCTGGTTCATTGCAACGCCGATTGGACGCAATCGAATCTTTCCCCGATTGAGTATATGAATGGTTTCCAAGGGAGCACGATCGAGGATTTCGCCAATGCGATGGGTACTACGGTGCAATACACCAACTACCGATTACTTTTCCCAAACGATGACATTCAACCGAAGGTCTCGGGGAATTATGCCTTGCAAGTATATAACGAGGATGATCCCTCCCAGATCGTATTTACCGCTTGCTTTTCTATTTTCGAGCCGATGGTTAGTGTCGTCGCTACGGTGAGCGGAAATACGGATATCGATACCAATCAGTCACACCAACAAGTCAGCTTTGCGATCAATAACAAGAATTTCCCCATCACCTATCCTCAGACCGACTTGAAAATCTGGGTTTATCAGAATAACCGCAGGGATAATGCCGTAACAGGTCTTCAGCCTATGACTATTTTAGAAAACCAGATCTCTTATACGAACAATCAGAACTTGATCTTTCCCGCAGGAAACGAATATCGCCGTATGGAATTTTTGAGCAACAAATACAATGGCATGCACGTAGAAAGTATCTCGTTCCATAATCCATACTACCATGTAGAGTTGATGACGGACTATCGGCGTGACCAATTATCGTATCAATACGATCAAGACCAAGACGGCCGTTTTTTCATCCGTTGCAGTAATTGTAACGACCCGGATACGGAAGCGGACTATTACATCGTTCACTTTACCCTCGCCATGGACTTAATTCCCGATGGAAACGTGTATTTGAACGGCGAATTATATAATAATGTATTGGACGAGAAAAGTAAGATGGGCTATAATCCGGAGACGCATCAATACGAGAAATCCGTCTTACTGAAACAAGGCAGTTACAACTATCAGTACCTCTTTGTCCCTAACGGACAGACCGTAGGACAGACCGGCCCTATCGAGGGTAATTTCTTCCAGACGGAGAACGAATATAGCATTTACGTCTATTATTGCCCGATGGGAGCACGGTATGATCGTTTAATCGGTGTAACAAGTATCAGAAATACAATGCCCGTGCTATAATTATTCGCATAAAAGGCATACTTTTACGCATAAAATAATTGAGCATGAAAACGAGACGTATTGTTATCAGTACCGTATTATTAGTCGGGGGACTTCTCTCGATCGTTCAAGTCATGCCTAAAAATCCACTATTGATAGGCGAAAGGTTATTTCCGTATGGAGGATGGATACAAGTGATACTTGCCATGCTATACGGTGGTTGGCTCTGCTATAAGATGCAAGATCGGCAAGAACGTCCCAAATGGAGAAAACGAGCGTGGTTGTTATTCTCGATCGTTTTTTTCGGGCAACTTGCTCTAGGGATTTTTGCCGATCCTATTTTCCTTATGACCGGAAAACTGCATTTACCGATCCCCGCGGTAATCTTGGCCGGACCGCTTTATCGCTTCGAGGGATTATTCATGCCCATACTTTTTATCAGCACCTTATTACTATCCGGTCCCGCTTGGTGTAGCCAGCTTTGTTACTTCGGGGCATTTGACGCATGGAGTGCCCGGGGAAAATTGGAACGAAAAAGGTTCCCCTATCACAAGCAAATGCGATACAGCATATTATTTCTGGTTATGTTGGGGGCCATCCTACTCCGAATATTCGGGGCGAGCGGCAGGATAGCCACCGCTTTTGGAATAGCGGTCGGAGTTATCGGCCTACTTGTCATGCTATTGTTTTCCAGAAAGAGACGGAAGATGGTGCATTGCAGTAGTTATTGTCCGATCGGGACTTTAGTGTCTTTCCTCAAATACCTCTCTCCTTTCCGGGTACGACTGACCACGGATTGTTGCCATTGCATGGCTTGCACAAACGCTTGCCGTTATGATGCCCTACATAAAGAAGAGATCGAGAAGGGAAAGATCGGCTATACCTGTACCTATTGCGGAGATTGCCTCTCCGCTTGCAAGCACGGGGCTATAGAATATCATTTCCCGGGATTGCGCCCGACTACTGCCGAGCGCCTATGGATCGTCGTAACGGTCGTATTACATACTTGCTTCTTGATGATCGCACGAATCTGAGCCGTATACTTGCTTGCCCATTATATAAATACATACCGTATTCCGGTCATCGCCGAGGGTTTGCAGGCCAAACAGCTTATTCTCAATCGTCCATTTATCTCTCGAACGAAGATACTCCATACGCAATTTCTGGACAGAGGTAGCGGCATAATCCACGACTATGAAATCCGCTTCACGGCCAGGGAGGAAACTTCCGATTCGGTCGTCCAACGATAAGGCCCGTGCAGAGCCTAGCGTACATTTATAGATAGCCTCCAAAGCTGTCATCGGATAACCGTTCAACTGTTGTACCTTATAGGCCTCTCCCATCGTACGCCACATAGAGAAAGATGTACCCGCACCGACATCTGTCGCCAAGGTAGTACGTACGCCGTAACGGTTCGCTTCCCTCATATCGAATAATCCGCTTCCAAGGAAAAGGTTCGAGGTCGGGCAATGGGCGATAATGCCTCCCGTTTCTCCCAACCGCTTATATTCCCGATCGGTTAGATGGACACAATGCCCGAATATCGAACGATCGGTCAACAATCCGGCACGCTCATAGACCTCCAGATAATCCGCATGACCGGGACAGAGCGATAAGACAGATTCAATCTCTCCCAGATTCTCCGAAAGATGTGTCTGTATATAGGTACTGGGATATTCGGCATGTAAACGACCGGCAGACTTTAATTGATCCGGCGTACTGGTTATGGCGAAACGGGGCGTGATCACATAGTGGTTCCGTCCTTTCCCGTCCCAATCCTCGATTAAGCTACGGCAGTCCAACTCACCCTGATGCGTGGTATCCATCAGATAATCCGGAGCGTTCCGGTTCATCATCACCTTTCCAGCCAAGATACACATATTATACTCCGTAGCCACGGAAAATAATGCGGTTACGGAAGCAGGATGAACCGTGGCATAAGCGGCACAAGTCGTAGTTCCGTTCTTTACCAGTTCCTTCACGAAAAAGCGAGCGATATCTTGTGCATATTCCATGGAAGAGAAAGCTTCCTCGGCGGGAAACGTATATTCGTCCAGCCAATCCAGAAGTTGCTTGCCATACATTCCCTGTATCTCCGACTGGGAGAAATGGATATGGGAATCAATAAAGCCGGGTGTAATCAATTTACCGGAATAGTCTGTCACCGGGAAATCCGGGTAACGGGAACGCATCGCCTCAAACGGCCCCGCCTCTACAATCTTTCCATCAACAACAGCCAGTCCCCCATCCTCAAAATAGCGGTAAGCCTCCACATGATCCAGCGGGGAAGCGATCAAATAGAGCACTTCTCCCCTATATAAGTTCTTCATCATGGTCAAATAACAATTCGTTTATTTAATTGGTTCCACGTGCAAAGCGATGTGCGTAGCCTGACCGAACTTATCACGCAGATTCTGTTCGATCTCTTTCGTCAAGTCATGGGCACGAGTCACGGTTATCTGTCCGTCCACCCGTATATGCGCCTCGATAGCAAAATTATTACCGATGCGGCGGGTACGTAGATTATGCGGGCTCTTTACCTCGGGAATCTCACTAATGATCGCCAAGATCTCATCCTCCACCTCCTTCGGCAAAGATTTCTCCAATAAGTCATTAATCGCCGGGATCACTAGTTGTAAGGCTACTTTTACGATAAATAAACTGACAATCACAGCCGCCAACGGGTCCAGCACACGCCAATTATCCCCCAACAAAATCGCCCCTCCGATACCTAAAGCCGTACCGATCGAGGAAAAGGCATCCGAGCGATGATGCCAAGCGTTAGCGATAACGACTTGACTATTCTGCTTCCTTCCTACCCAAACCGTAATATGATACAGTAATTCCTTGATCACAATGGAGATAAGAGCGGCAACTAAAGCGATCATTCCCGGACTTTCCAACGGAATCCCCTTGAAATAAAAGTCATAAATCTTGTTCGCTCCCTCCCAGAAAAGGCCAAAACCTACACAAAGCAAGACGATACCAACAATTGAAGTCGCCAAAGTCTCGTATTTACCATGCCCGTAATCATGGCTCTCGTCCTTTGGCTTGGAAGATATATTGACAAAAAGAAGTACGATTATATCCGTTACGAAATCAGATAACGAATGTACCGCATCGGCGATCATAGCGCTACTATGCCCCCAGATACCCGCCACGAACTTGAATACCAATAAAACAAAATTAGCGAATGACCCTAAAAGTGTCACTCGCATAATCTCTTTTTTCCTCGCCTTTGGTGCCTCCTCCATAGAATCCCATTAACAAGATTTACCGGTCATGATGTCCAGCACCAGACGATCCGTCGCCTCCATTCCTTTAGAACCGATAGCGGTCAAGTTCGCGATCGATTTATCCACATCCTCATCGATGATACCTTCCACGGAAGTCACCACCTTATCCTCCATGGCCATCAAAGCGGAAAGCATCGCCGTAGATACGCCACTAGATACTTTCATCGCGCAACTCGGCTTGGCACCGTCACAGATCATTCCGGTAATATTACCGATCATATTCTTGATCGCATAAGAAATCCGCGCCTTATTTCCTCCCATCAAATAGGTGATAGCGCAACTCGCTCCCGTAGCGGCAACCACACAACCGCAAAGGGCGGACAAGCGTCCCAGACTTTGCTTGATATAGATCACCATCAAATGGCTTAACATCAACGCACGGATCAGTTGCTCTTCCGAGCATTGGATATCCTCGGCGAAAGAAAGAACCGGAAGCGTAGCGGCGATTCCTTGATTACCGCTTCCCGAATTACTCATCACCGGGATCATAGCGCCGTCCATGCGAGCGTCGCAAGCGGCGGAAGTCATGATCAACATATGCGTATAAGCGGAATCTCCCATGAACTTACGGCCGAAAGCACCCGAGACCGTCTTGCTTACAGTATGTCCGTAATTGCCTTTCATGGAAGCTTGGGCGGCTTTCTTATTCAACTCAGCTGTTTCTAAAATAAAACGAATCTCATCCAATGGCATTTCCATGGCAAACTCATAGACCATAGAGAAGGAAAGACGTAAATCCTTATTCTCACATACTTCCTCGCCAGAAGCGTTTGCCATACGTAAATCAGTCAATACCTCCCCGTTTTTCTCTACATATATTATATGGGTATGCTCATGGCAAATGATCACCCTTGAACGATCGTTCCCTGCAGAACTTATAATTTCGATATAAAGTTTATCTACATTCTCTTTCAGGTCTATACCGATACATTTCTTGCAGACCATTTCCTTACCTTCTTTCAATCCCTCCGGAGTCAAGTCTTTCAGCACCTCTAGCCCATAAGCGGACTTACCGATGATCGATCCCAAGGCGATAGCGATAGGCAACCCCACCATGCCAGTCCCCGGGATTCCTACTCCCATGGCATTCTTCAGGATATTGGCGCTCAGATAAACCTCTATCTTCTCTGGCTTACGCCCCAGCACTTCCGCCGCTTTTGCGGCCGCCAAAGCCACGGCAATAGGTTCCGTACATCCGATAGCAGGGATTACCTCCCTGTGAATCAAATCTATAATTTGAGTTTTTATGATAGTATCCATACTGATAGTCTTTATTTAGAATTAGATAGTTAATATACAATAGATTAAGAACAAAACTCAACAACGATATCTCGCAAGGCATCGTATTGTTTTCCCAATGCATCTTCATAACGCAACGCTTCTTCCAGATTCCCTTCTCTTAACAGCGATAGTATATTATTCGATACATCGAATAGATTTACCAGACCTAAATTAGCGGCTATCCCTTTCAAGGTATGCGAATATAGCTTGGCATTCTCCAAATCCCGCTCTACTAAAGAGCTCCGTAATTTCACATACGAACCGTCTGTAGTAATAAATTTATATAGAAACTTTTTGAAGAGGCTATCACTATTCATAAAACGATCTAAGGTATTCTCTTTATCCCAAGCAGCTACATCTATTAATGCGTTATAAAAAGCATCGTTCTCATTCATTTTTTTATGATATTAGTTTTCGTACAAAATTAGGAATTTTATAGACACTACCAACGTTAGCGGTATTCTTTTTCTTTACTTACCGCAACTTGGGTACGGAACGATAATTTTAGTACTTTTGTCGCCTACTTCGGGACCTAGAACGCCCGGGCTGTATTTATCCGATTAATTGAATTGATAAAGGAATGGGAATTTCATCGCCGCTTGTAGATTTGCAACATCAATATGATCTCCTGCAGAAAGAATATGAATATGAGAAGGAAACATACCGACAGCAATCCGAGCGTACGGGTTTGCGAAAACGAGTGGCGCAGGGCCTCTGTTGGTATCCGGTCACTCCGGGACGCAGTTATTATAACTCCTTAAACCAATTGGTGATCGAGATCGAAAGGACAGAAGACCGGGAGATCGAGCATAATTTTGAGTACGGGCGCCCGGTTTGCTTCTTTACGGCAGATATCAGTGGTAAATTTAAGTATCTGGATTTCTCCGCCACGATCAGCTACGTGCAAGAGGACCGGATGGTGGTAGTTCTCCCCACTCCTTCCGCCTTGATGGATATACAAGGAAAAAGCAATGATCTCGGCGTGCAACTCTACTTCGACGAGACCAGCTATAAAACGATGTTTTCCGCTCTCTCGGACGTGATGCGGGCAAAAAACAACCAACTCTCTCATCTAAGGGATGTATTGCTGGGACAGGAAAAACCGGGACAGCGGGAATTATTCCCGATCCGCTTCCCTTGGTTGAACCGTTCTCAGGAAGAAGCCGTAAATAAGGTATTGGGAGCGAAACAAGTATCTATCGTACACGGCCCTCCCGGAACTGGGAAAACAACCACCTTGGTGGAAGCCATTTACGAGACCCTTCACCGGGAGAATCAAGTGATCGTTTGCGCCCAAAGTAATACCGCCGTAGACTGCATCTCGGAGAAACTGGTAGATAGAGGCATTAACGTCCTGCGCACAAGATGCTCTCTTTCACATATGAACGCCGTTTCGAGTCGCATCCGGATTATCCCGAATTATGGAGCATCCGGAAAGCGATACGGGATATACAATCCAATATGCGAAAGAAAAGCCGGGAGGAACGGGATACGATCCGAAACCGCCTCTCCCGTTTGAAATTCCGGGCGACCGAACTGGAAGTCAAGATCGATACAGAGCTGTTCGACGAGGCTCGTGTCATGATGAACCGGCACTTCACGACCTTGTTTATCGACGAGGCCGCCCAAGCCTTGGAAGCCGCTTGCTGGATAGCGATCGGCAAGGCGGACCGGGTCATACTAGCGGGCGATCATCACCAATTGCCCCCTACTATTAAATGTATAGAAGCGGAACGAGAAGGCTTAGGACGTACCTTGATGCAAAAGATAGCCCACACGAAACCGGAAACAGTCTCTCTCCTGAAGATCCATCGTATGCACGAGGATATCATGCGCTTCTCCTCCCAATGGTTCTATCATAACGAACTCGAATCCGCTCCCGAGGTAAGTGGGCGAGGAATCTTGCGACTGGACACTCCCATCGTATGGTTCGATACGTCCGAGTGCGATTTCACGGAAAATACGAGAGAGGAGACCATGAGCCGTGTCAACAGGCAAGAGGCGGAATTGCTCGTGGAACAATTACGCTCCTATATACAGAAAATATCCAAGGAGAGAGTGCTGGAGGAGAATATCGACTTCGGATTGATCTCCCCTTATAAGGCGCAGGTACAATACATCCGTAAATTAATCAAACAGGACGCTTTCTTCAAGCCTTTACGCAGACTGATTACCGTACATACCGTAGACGGTTTCCAAGGGCAAGAACGCGATGTCATCTTGATCAGTTTGGTGAGGGCCAACGAGGATGGAAAGATAGGCTTCTTGAACGACTTACGGCGCATGAACGTAGCGATCACCCGTGCCCGTATGAAACTGATGATCTTGGGAGACGCTTCCACCCTTACCCGGCACGCATTTTATAAAGAACTCTATAATTATATCTCCCAAAGAGGTAAAATAATCACGATCAACACGAAACAAGAGCATGAACTATAAATTATTGGTACTGGATTTAGACGGTACACTGACAAACAGTAAAAAAGAGATCACCCCGTTTACGAGGGAAACCCTTCTGCAAGCGCAGGAAAAAGGATTGCATCTGGTCTTAGCCTCCGGCCGGCCCACCTACGGTATCGTGCCTTTAGCCGAGGAACTGAACATAAAGCAATATGGTGGTTTTATCCTTTCCTTCAACGGCGGTAAGGTGATCGACTTGATGACAGACAAAGTACTTTTCGAACAGGCTTTGCCACCCGATATCGTACCTGTTTTATACAACCGCTCCAAAGAAGCGGGACTGGCTATCCTTTCCTACAACGGTAAATATATCTTAAGCGAACACCCGGAAAATAAATACGTACAATACGAATCTTTCTTAACCAAAATGAAGATCAAGGCTACCGACGATTTCCTGCGGGATTTGCATCAGCCAGCCGATAAATGCTTGGTGGTAGGCGAACCGGAGATGTTGGTACCGTTGGAAGAGAAGCTCCGCCAAGAATTAGGGAAACGTATCAACGTATATCGTTCCGAGGCATTCTATCTGGAGCTTGTCCCCAAAGGCATCGACAAAGCCGCCTCGTTATCCCGCTTACTAGAGCGAACCCGGATAAAACAGGAGGAAGTGATCGCTATCGGCGACGGTTTCAACGATGTATCCATGATCCGTTTCGCCGGATTGGGAGTCGCTATGGCCAACGCCCAGCCCCCTGTCAAGGCCAATGCCGACCGCATCACCCAATACACGAACGATGAGGATGGAGTGGCTCGTTTCATCCAAGAATTGCTTTGAAAAAAACACGTACGTATTTTCCGAGAAACACGTACATGTTTTCGCGAGAACACGTACGTGTTTTTTCAGAGACATTTACACCAGTATCGGCACAGGCCAATGCCTATATCGGCATAAGCCTGTACGTATATCGCCGCAAGGCTACACCGATATAGGCGTGAGCTTGCGCCGATATACGTAAATTCCTTTCATGGAAATGTCTTCTAACTATCAACTATTTTATGTACATTTGTATTCTAAACCATAAAATAAGACGCCATGAAGTACAAATTATTAGTCTTAGACGTAGATGGGACGTTGCTTAACGACAAGAAAGAGATAACTCCCCGGACCCATGCCGCCCTGTTAAAGGCTCAGCAGATGGGAGTTCATGTTGTATTGGCATCCGGCCGACCCACCAACGGGGTTCAACCCTTGGCGGAGGCTCTTGAATTGAATCATTACGGTGGTTTCATATTATCTTATAACGGAGGTCAGATCATCAATGCCCAGACCGGAGAATTGATGTTCGAGAAACGAATCGATCCGGCCATGATTCCTTATTTGAACCGGAAGGCGAAGGAAAACGGTTTTGCTATCTTCACGTATCACAAGGACTATATCCTGACCGATAGCCCGGAAAACAAGCATGTCCAAGAGGAGGCCGAACTCAATAAGATGCGCATCATCGGTGTGGAGAATTTCCCGGAAGCGGTGGATTTCGCACCCTGTAAGTGTATTCTTACCAGCGATGACGAGAACAATCTAGTGGGTCTCGAAAATCATTGGAAGAAACGTCTGGACGGGGTATTGGAAGCTTTCCGCTCCGAGGACTATTTCTTGGAGGTAGCTCCTCATTTCATCAATAAGGGAAATACGTTGGCGGTATTGATGGAGATGCTGAATATCACGACCGAAGAGGTTGTCGCTATTGGTGATGGCGTAGCCGACGTATCCATGCTTCAATTAGCCGGTACCGGCGTGGCGATGGGTAACGCACGCGACTCCGTAAAGGCTTGCGCCGATTTCACGACCTTATCTAATAATATGGATGGTGTGGCGGTAGCGATCGAGAAAGCGATCCTTGCCACGATCAAACCCACGGAGGTTCCGTTAGATCAACTAAACGCACGGGCCAAACATGCCTTAATGGGTAATCTAGGCATTCAATATACCTATGCGTCGGAGGATCGTGTGGAAGCGACCATGCCTGTAGACGAACGGACCCGCCAGCCTTTCGGTATCTTGCACGGAGGCGCTACGCTGGCTTTGGCGGAGACCGTGGCCGGACTAGGTTCCATGATTCTGGCGAAACCGGACGAGATGGTAGTCGGCATGCAAGTTAGCGGCAGCCATATGTCGTCCGCCCACGAGGGAGACACGGTACGTGCCGTCGGGACGATTATCCACAAAGGCCGTTCATCCCATGTGTGGAACGTAGACATATTCACCTCTACCGACAAACTGGTTTCCTCGGTACGGGTAATCAATAGCATACTAAAGAAGAAATGATTCCAAGAGATTCTTACGAAATAATAGACACGTTGATCAAGCAAGGCCGGAGTTTCGCTATTTGGCGTATTCCCGGTGAGGATAGGCTCCATTTCAGGATGCAAAGCGCCGGCTCTCCTTGCCTATTATACGACATAAAAGACTTAAATGAACGGAGCGGTTTTGTAATCGCTCCGTTTCAGGTGACAGCGGAACGACCTATCGTTTTAATCCAACCGGATTGCTTTGAAATCCCCTCCGAATCCGATTGGGATTTCTCTCGAGAGAAAAACGAATTCCCTTCGAATGAAATCGAAATCCCATCCGAATCCGAGGAGAAGGAACGATACGCTTACCATTTCTCCCTGTTTACCAGCCCTTTGCTAAAAGGAAGCCAAGATAAACTAGTCCTATCCCGTAGCAAAACGATCCGGAAAGATCCCTCTTTCTCACCCGGCAAGGCATTCTTCGCCGCAGTAGAACGATATATCCGCTCCTATGTCTACCTTTGCCATACCCCGGAAACCGGAACTTGGATGGGTGGGACACCGGAAATCTTGTTATCCGGCGAGAAAGGCGACTGGCAAACGGTAGCTTTGGCCGGAACCCAATCCTTACGAGACGGGAAATTACCGAAAAGCTGGGACCATAAGAATTGGAGAGAACAGCAATTAGTCGCCTCCTATATACGCCGCCAGCTGTCCACCTTGGGTATTACTCCCGAGGAGAAGGGGCCTTATTCAGCCCGGGCCGGAGAGGTTTCCCATTTGAAAAGCGATTTCTTCTTCTCCTTGCCGAATCCCGAGAAGCTGGGTGATGTCCTTCAACTATTACACCCTACTCCAGCCGTTTGCGGTCTTCCCAAGGAGGAGGCTTATCATTTCATCATCGAGAATGAGGGGTACGATCGTAGCTATTACTCCGGTTTCATCGGTTGGCTGGATCCCAAAGGCAAAACAGATCTGTACGTAAACCTCCGTTGCATGAATATCCTCCCCCAAACCTTTACGCTGTATGCCGGAGGCGGTCTGTTGGCGGCCTCGCAGCTAGAGGATGAGTGGCAGGAGACAGAGGATAAATTAGATACGATGCGGAGAATAGTGGGTAATTTATAATTTTATATCATATAATGTATAGCGATAAAAAGAACATCCTTCAATTGGTAGCCTTGCTGATAGAGCACGGCGTAAGTAATATCGTGCTATGTCCGGGGAGCCGGAACTCTCCGATTGTGCACACATTGGCAAACCATTCGTTCTTCAATTGCCATTCCGTGACGGATGAGCGAAGCGCGGGATTCTTTGCCGTAGGGCTAGCGTTGCACGGAGGTAAGCCGGCGGCTGTTTGCTGTACCTCGGGCACGGCCTTGCTGAATATACATCCGGCGGTAGCGGAGGCTTTCTATCAGAAAGTTCCGCTTGTCGTGATATCCGCCGACCGCCCCGCCGCATGGATCGGGCAAATGGACGGACAGACCTTGCCGCAACCCGGGGTGTTCGGCTCGCTGGTGAAGAAATCGGTACAGCTACCGGAAATACATACGGATCAAGATGAATGGTATTGTAATCGATTGATCAACGAGGCTTTGTTGGAACTGAACCATCACGGCAAAGGGCCGGTTCATATCAACGTCCCGATCTCCGAGCCTTTATTTCAGTTCACGACACCCGAATTGCCGAAGGTACGGGTAATCACCCGTTATCAAGGCCTAAACGTGTACGACCGGAAATATGACGATCTGATCGAGCGTTTGAACAAATATAGCAAGCGAATGATGATAGCGGGACAAATGAGTTTGATCTATCTCTTCGAGAAGAAAATATGTAAGTTACTATACAAACATTTCACTTGGCTCTCCGAGCACATCGGCAACCGTATCGTACCGGGATTGCCGATCAAGAATTTCGACGCCATCCTGTACGCTACCCCA
>ERZ772835.1367-NODE-1367-length-12410-cov-3.54124_pt1 | contig 12410 bp, 9 predicted proteins | sample MGYA00511901_ERZ772835 | MGnify/ENA primary metagenome ERZ772835 (study PRJEB29015, sample SAMEA2737729) | human gut metagenome | biome: human gut; feature: human-associated habitat; material: faeces | place: China | collected 2012 ...
AGAAGCAGCCACCGAAAGAGCAGCCGTTCCACCTGTTGGTGGACATTCAGGCAAAACTCTCCGAGGGCAAAAGCGAAGGCTATGCACGGTGGGCTAAACGCTACAATTTGAAAGAGATGTCCAAGACCCTGATTTTTTTGCAGGAAAATAAAATCGGCAGCATTGAGGAGATGCAGGAGCGTGTGGATGCTGCTACTGCTCACTATCACGAACTGGGCGATTCCATTAAAGATTCTGAAAATCGACTGGCAGAAATTGCGGTGCTGAAAGCACACATCATCAACTACGCCAAGACGCGACCAGTCTATGATGCCTACCGAAAGACCGGATACAGCAAGCACTTTCTAGAAGGTCATCGTGCAGAGATCACACTGCACAAGGCAGCGAAAGCGGCATTCGATGAAGCTAACCTGAAAAAGCTCCCCAAGGTGAAAGAACTGGATACGGAATATTCCAAGCTGCTGACGGAAAAGAAAGCACTCTACCCGGACTATCGTAAAGCGAAAGAAGAAATGCAGGAGCTTCTTCGTGCAAAGAGAAACGTAGAACTGTTCTTTGCAGAGGAAAAGAGCAGCTCCGAAAAAACGAAGTCCCGATAAACGAAGATAGCCTAGGACCCTTCCCTCATGGAAGAGCCCTAGGCTATCTTTTTTGTTATAAAAGTGTTTGGAACAAACGCGCAGCCTGCATCGCACGATGCGGAACGATAGGGGATTGGGCACAGCCCAACAAGCATTTTGAATTTGGATTTGAAAAATCTGATTCAAAAATCGCGAGTTGGTACCAGCTCGCCCTGCTTGCTGCTGCAGAGTTTTTGTTATTTATATTGTGCTGCCTGCAAATTAAACATCTGTGCATAAAGCCCTGATGTATCATTTATCAAAGTTTTATGATTTCCCTGTTGAACGATTTGTCCTTTATCAAATACCAGAATACTATCGCAGAATATACAGCTCGCCAGACGGTGCGATACGAAAAAACTAATCTTTTTAGTGGATAATTCTCGATACTTTTTATAAAGTAGATTTTCTGCATTTGCATCTAAAGATGAGGTTGGCTCATCCAAAATCAGTATGGATGAGGGTTTGTAAATTGCACGTGCCATGGAAATCATTTGTTTCTCTCCTGTTGAAAAATCAATTCCAGTTGCATCAATCAATTTTGATGCAACAGTTTCCACTCCATCAGAACATTTTAACAATTTGCTATATAAGTTCAGTTCCTTTAAGATCTTTAACAGTTTTTCACTATCATAAAAATTGGATGAAACAATATTTTCTCGAATAGAAATCGGATAAATATTAAAGTCTTGAAAGACTGCACTAAACATCGAAAGATAACTTGAATAATCATATTCGCGGACATCTTTTCCATCTAAAAGAATCTTACCATTAGAAGGTTCATAAAGACGTAGAAGTAGTTTGATAAAAGTCGTTTTCCCTGCACCATTTTTTCCGACGATACCAATCTTTTCGTCTAATAGAAACTTTATGTTGATGTGATCTAATGTATTGATTTTGGATTTTGGATAGCGAAAACTAACGTCTTGAAATTCGATGCAATGTGGTGTGGTTGCTTTTTCTTTTTTCGATGTTTCAAATTCTTTACTGGGAAGATCCAAGAAATCAAAGTATTCGCACACATATAGTAGATTTTTTTGAATTTGAACAAGGTTCTGAACAATCAACATTGCATTTGTGGAAAAGCTGTTTGCCGAATTTACATACATCGTATATTCGCCAATACTTATAAATCCAGCTAAGGCCTTATTCACAACAAACATCTGCACACATATAAATTGAAGCATTATTAAAAGTCTTTTTAGAATAGAATATTGCGCGGTTGTTTTACCTTCTGTTTGCAAAATTGAAACACTATCAGAATTATAACTGGTTACTTTAGAAGTGAAAAAATCATAAGTGCTATAGATTCTAACATCTTGTGCATTTTTGACGTTATACATCAAATCATATACCATCCGAAATCGACGGTTCAGAGGTATCCACTTTTTCCAATTTTCAAGTTCGATATTAGAAAGTTTTTTTTCAATAAAAAGTGTTCCTATAATTGTAACAATGAGAATCAGAAGAACAAATGGGCTAATTGATACAATAAGATAAAGCGTTCCTGCTACAACAATCACAGACGAGATGATGGAAATTATCTTGAGATTAATATCAGCGATTTTTATGCCATTGTTTTCCTTAATGCCTTCGATTGCCCGATCACGCTTATCTAACACTTCTGGGCTTTCTAAATATGTATAGTCCAAGTGCATAATGCGGTCATTTAGATTTGTCTCAAAGTCGTTGTTAAGTTTGTTACCAATAATCGTTAGTTCTTTTTCTAATCTATTGACGAGAATCTGACACGAATAGTAACTGAGTAAAAACATCAAGCATAAAAGACTCAACTGAATCCAATTTCTGTTGGAGACAATTGTGTCTGTCAGATAACGAATAAAGAAAATATAAATAAACGGATTCAAAATTTCGAGCAATGCGAGTCCTATACTAAGCCGGATGTATTGTGGATTGCTTTGAAACATCATTTGATAAATTCTTTTAATTGTTCGAAAAGACTTCATTGCACCATCCCCTTTTCGTATAAATCCGACTGTTTATGGAATAATTTCGCATATCGTCCCTGAGCTGAAAGAAGTTCTTGATGTGAACCAATTTCTTTGAGTTCACCCATTTCGATATAAATAATTTTATCATAGTCTTTTAGTGACGATAACTTATGTGTAACAACAATAGAAGTTCGATTCTCTGTGAAACTATGAATTGCATCAAACATTTTTCTTTCAGAGAAAGCATCCAGAGCTGCCGTTGGTTCATCTAACAATACGATTGGTGCATTTTTATAAATAGCTCTTGCAAAAGCTAACTTTTGCACTTCGCCTCCTGAAAGTTCAACACCAGAATCATCCACTATCTTTAATAACATCGTTTCTTCTTTTGCAGGGAATTTTTGGACAACTTCAGTAAAGCCAGAAAGGTTCATACATAGACGCATTTTCTCTTTATCTATAACAGAAGACATGGCAATGTTTTCGGCAATTGAAAATGAGTATACCTGAGCATCTTGGAACATGGTAGAAAAAAGCGAGTAATATTCCAATAAGTTGAAGTCTTGAATATTCTGTCCATTTATAAGAATTTTCCCCTTAGAGGGAGAGTATAACCGCATTATAAGCTTTAGAATCGTACTCTTACCACTTCCATTCACTCCAATCAATGCAATGTGCTCTCCACTATGAACGGAAAAAGAGAAATCTTTAATCGCATCATGCTTTGCACCTGGATACCGAAACGAAACATGATCAAATTCAAGAGAATGGAATGTTTGCGGAGGACTATATTTTGAAATTTGCTCAGATTGTTGCTTGGAATCAATGAACGAGCGAAAGCACGAAATCTCTTGACTATTATTTTTTATATCAGACAGTGTAGTCAGAAGTTCTTCAGAACACAAAAGAACTTTATCAAAGACTCCAATAATTGTTATAAATTCAGCAACAGAAATCACATTACCAATAACACGCCATAGAACAAAGGCATAGGATAGTGATTCAAAAACAAATATAGAGATTTTTGAGTCAAAATTGTTTTTGAATTTTGAGTCTTCAATTTTACTGAACAGCAATTCATGTTGATTCAAAATATCACGAAAATGACCTAACAATATTGAGGAGAAGTCAAAAACGCGAATTTCTTTTCCATACTTAAAATTCCAAAAAGAAGAATTAAAAACCTCTTTTTTGCGCTCAACATCTTCACTAATAATATAATTGTTTTTGAACTCTATCTTTTTGTAATTTTTTAAAAAGTAATGATTCACAAAAGAACAGATCAAAGATGGAATGATTGTAACCGGTGCAATCTTAGTCATAATGATGACACACATAGCAACAGAAGAAAATGCCGCTGCCATTTTAGAAAGGTTAATCAATATTCCTGCAAAACCTCGTTTGTTATCTGAAGACGCTGCACGAGCAAGTTCTAATTTTTTCAACTGTTCTATGTTTTCGGTTGATGGATAGTCAAGCATCATTGACTTTTTACCCAACATGGATAAAAATTGAAATCGAATTTCTACAACATTAGGCCAATAGAGATTCCATGAAATATCTTCTGATATTGAAACAATAAAAACACCTGTACCCAGCATCAAAATTGTAAAAAGTGCATTTTTTTGAGTTTCTGATTGCAATAAGAGGTCTAGAAGCAACTGGACTGTTATCGCACTTAGAAAAATTTGAGAAGCCTTACTAATTGTATAAATTGCAAGGTTAAGTGTCAATCCAATACGCTTTTTTCCAATCTTTGAAAAAACAAATTTGAAATTGTCAAAAAGAGAATACGAATCTGATGTATCATTCATATAACCTCCACAATATTATATGACCGAAAGTCAATGGCTTTTCAGATATGAAACAAATCCAGCGATAAAATCATTATTACTATGCGCTAGTTTTCGATAATAACATCCATCTCCTTGAAAATAAATGTATTTTCTTTCCGGGATATAGCTAAAGATGCTTTTTTCTTTGATTTCCAGTGGCTTAAATGCATATTGGGAAATTTTCTCAAAGATATCGCCATCTTTAAGATTTCCAATAGTTAAATCATGGTTAATACGGCAAGTTTTATTTACAATTCCATGATTATCAATCGTAACGAATGACTGACATCTTCCGTTCATCATGCACATTCTAGGATGAAGACTATTTAAATTCATTGTGTAAGAATGAGGAATACCAGTCCGCTTTAAGAATAGATTTGTTTGATTCAAAACATCCCTCCATTGCGAACGTGTTATGAAGAAATTGCTATCCATAACAGGAATAAGAGTGTACGCATATGGATTTAAATGTTCTATAAAATCTAGAATCTCACTAAGATGGTCAATATTGTTACTTGTTAGCGTACAAAAGATTGCAAATGGAACGTTATTCTTTTTCAGCAGTGCTAAGTTGTTGACCATCTTATTGAATTGCTTTTCATCATCAAATCGTTGGTTGTTTAAAGTATATGTTGGACCATCAATGCTGACTCCAATATATGCACCATACTCTTTTATCAAATCAGTATACGCTTGATTTAGAAGAGTACCATTAGTTTGAAATATATTCATGTAGCTTTTTTTCGCCAAATGTTGTTTTTGAAATTCAAAAACCTCTTTATATCGTTCCACTCCCCATAATAGAGGTTCTCCACCATGCCAAGTAAATTTGATATGTTGGAATCTATCGTCTTCTTCTAACCCCAAAACAAATTCTTTAACAGTCTTAACTGAGATGGGATCACCGCAATATTTATCTGAATTTGTAAAACAATATTTACACTTTAAGTTGCAGCTATCACCCATCGGCTTTATAATAAAGTTAATCGAATCAATCAATTTTATCCACTCCTTTTTTTAAGTAAATTTCATGGTAAAATAAATCAACTGCTTTTTCAAAGAAATTTTTCCGGCAATTCACATTCTTTGTGCACTCTTTTCCGTTGACAGATAGTTCATATAAACATCCTCCCCAGCATCCTGCTAAAAAGTCACAATTTCGACAGTGACTTCTTAAAAGATCTAGCCTATTCATCTCTGCTCTTGTGCTCAAACTTTTTGAACGAGTAACTTGGCTAAAGTTTCCTATAAACAATTCGTTCTTTTGGAAATTTGAAATACAACAAGAACAGTTTCCATCTGGATCAATTAAAAAAGAATTTGGAGCAGTTGCCATACATGGCGTATTAAAGATTTTACTGCGGTATTTTATATTTGCATCTACTAGTTTTGAAATTATGGTAATATATGCTTTGGCAAGTTCTTCATCTGTATTCCGATAGTTATAGGAATAATGAGAATTATGTGTCCCTTGAATTGCCTCTACAAGAATGACAATTTTACCAATATATTGTGGTTGGACAACCTCCAACAAATCGTTCAAAAATATATCAAACTCATCCAAATTTTGCTTGTCGAAATTATATTTGATGTTTACTGTATCAAATATACTTAAAAATGTATTCAAATTTTTCAGAATAGTTGTATATGGATCCTTTACTGAAATATTTCGTGACCGGCGGCGGCGATTATTCATCTCTTTTGGGCCATCGAAAGTAACTTGCACGCATGTAAGAGAATTTTGGTATAACTTCTCCAACAAAGACTTATTGGCAATAAGCCCATTTGTCGTCATTGAAATCGTCAAAAGAATTTCATTATCTTTACAGAATTCGTGTAACACTGTTGTAAATTTGGCTACAAGCTGCTCTTCCAATAAAGGCTCTCCGCCAAAAAGTGTACAGTGAAGTTTTTTAATGCCATTTTCGATGATATATTTTTCTATATTATGGATTACTTCTGAAAGCGTTTTTTCATTTATAGGGTGCCGAATTGTTCCATTTTCAAAGCAATAGGCACACGCCAAGTTGCAAGATGTTGTAATAGTAAGTACAACATACATTTCTTTTTCATTGATTTTATTTCGAATTGTATCTAAAACATATACAGAATCACCGGAAAGAGAGTACCGACTTTTTTCTGTTAATTGTTCTGGATGAATGTACTTTTTTGTCAAAACATCGAAGTAGTCATTTTCGACTTTATGCAAAAACATATTATATTAACTCCTATTTACAAACAACGGGGCCAAGACTTTTCAGAGAATGTCTTAGCCCCGTCACTCTACAGTATGTTTGTTTTACAGACGACAGCCTTCCCAGGTATCATTCTCGCTCCCATCGGCGATTTCGAGCAAAACCTGACGAATTTCTTCTTCAGAGACACGTTCGATTTCGGTGGACATAGTCTTTTCTCCTTTCATATCAATTCACAAGCTTTCAAACAAGCTTTCAAATAATATATTCTATCATTTTCTTTGCGGCGTCAACAAATTTGTCACCAATTCCAGAAATGATAGCATAAAGTCGCGTAATATCTTAGGGTGTATCTGAAAAGTAAAAAAATAGCCAAAAGTACAAGAAAAAGACATAAATAAGTGGTAGCCCAAAGGCAGAAAGAGGCAATCAGCATGAAAGTCTGCCGTTATGAACTTACCGGTAAGGAATGGGAACCGATCCAGCCAATCGTCCCAATTGCCCATACAGGCCGTCCGCAAAAGGCTATCCGTGCACATTTGAACGGAATCATGTGGCTTGCCCGCAGTGGCGCACGATGGTGTGATCTCCCGTCGAGATTCGGCCCGCATCAGACCGTGTAGAAGCATTTGGCACAAATGCGCAACCTGCATCCGGCGGATGAAGTTCACAAAGGATTTTGGACTATCCCAACAAGCATTTTGCAACGCAAAAATGGCGTTTGTATATACGGACGCCCTGCTTGCAGAGTTATTTTTAAAGATGAATCAATTGCGTACAGTGCGCATCAAATGAGTCATCATGGGAAACCGCAATAATTGTCATATTATATTTCTGAGCAAATGTCAGCAATCGGTTTACCAAAACGCTTTTTGTCTTTGAATCGAGCGCACTGGTGACTTCATCCAAAAGAATGATCTCCGGTCGACGCAATAACATTCGGGCAAGACCGATTCGCTGCCGTTCACCTCCGCTGATATTGCTCCCATCTCCTTGAATCTGGTAGGATTGATCTCTTCCTTGAATGAAGTCCTGTAATACGCACACATGAATTATTTCCTCAATCCATTCTGGATAAAAAATATCTCCCAATACGAGGTTTTCATACAAGGTTCCATCGATCAGCGCAGGTGTTCTCTCCACTAACAGCACCCTGCAGTGGTAATCTTTCAAATCAAAATTAGAAATCAATTGATTGTTATACTTTATACTGCCACACAGCCCGTCCGCTGGAATCAACCTGGACATCAATTCGATTAAGGTCGTTTTTCCTTTACCACTGGCAGCTTTGATCAGCACCAAATCTCCCCTCTTAAACTGAAATTGCAGACCAACAAGAATTTTATCACCACAGTCGGTATACTGGAACTCGTGAATCTCAACACGCATTTCCTCGAAATCCTGCATGAGATTTCCACGATGCTCGTCAGCTTTTTCTGTATACAGGGATTTTGATTTTGCATACATTTCGGATGCTTTCTTTTGATCTGCAATCAAATCGGTCAGCAAAATGATCGGACCATTTAATTTTTGAGCGATAAGCATCATCGTGATCGCATCGCTCCCAGTTGCTTTTCCAAGCTTGGCAAGCAAAATCGTTGAGACAAGAACAATAACGGGCAACGTGTTGATCATGAATGTCAACATTGCATTTCTCAAAGCGGTATACCGGCTTAAAGGAACAAGTACAGACTGGCTGATCTGGTCATGGAATGTTTTTAACTTGTTGGAGAAGAAAGCCTCATTGTTTAATGCGTAGATCAAATTTCGATTGTTTAAGGTGTCTAGCAATTTCGAGTTTATTTCAGAATATCTGGTTTGCTTTTCGGCTGTATATGCAGCTTCCTTTTGCGCATATAGCTTTGAGAGTAAGAAAATCACGATAATAATGAATACGGTAATCATCGTAACCACTGCATTATGAAGAAGTAGGATCAAAAGATATGCCAGCAGCAGAAATGTTTGAAGAATGGTGTTCACAACACCCGTTGACATCCATTGCGAAATGACTTCCGTATTCCGATTGACTGCGGACACCAAATCTCCTGCTTTTTGGCACTGTAGAGAAGAAAGATTTTTCAGGAAGCAGCCATAGGTATATTCTTGTAATTTGAGTTCGCCAACCCCTTTCAGCTTTCGAAAAAAATATTGATCGGAAAAAACAAGCAGAACAAAAATGACTGCACCAGTGCAAAACAGAACGGAAGTTTTTGAAAAAAGACAAATATCAGACTGTGCGGAATACGCCATCAACCGATCCAGCAGTTCAATCAGGAGCAGATTCCATGCAAATTCAATTAAAAACGAGAGCGAAAATAAACTTCTGTCTTTTTTCAACGAAGAATACACATTCAGCAATTTTTTCATCGTTCACCTATCTTTTACAGTTGAATGATCTGAGAGCTATACGGATCAAACTCTTCCCCATGACAAATAATCACAAGGGTCATTTTATGCTTCTTCGCAAAATCAACGATCCCCTTTGAAACGGCTTCTTTCAGGTCATGGTCGAGTGCACTGGTTGGCTCATCAAAAATGAGAACATCTGGCGTACGAAGCAGGAGTCTTGCAATCCCGATTCTTTGCCGTTCACCACTGCTCAAGTTTTCGCCACCATAAGGTATTGCATACGCAAGCCCATGTTCCGCAACAAATTCCGACAGACCGCATGCCACAACCACTTCATCTATTTCATCGGGAGCTGCATTCCATTCCATCGTTATATTTTCTAACACAGTACCATAAAATAACACGGTGTTTTGTTCGACCATCAGAACTCGTTTTTTATATTCATCCGGATCGAATTGTAAAAAGTCCTGTCCATTATACCTAATATGTCCGTTGATCTGATTGGGTGAAATCATTCGGGTGATTATTTTTGCAAGTGTGGATTTTCCTGTTCCGCTTTTTCCTTTTATTAAAACCACTTCGCCTCGTGAAAATTTGATATCAAGTTCACGTGGTGGCAACGTAGACTGTTCATTGGAAGGGCAGAATCTATTGGATATTGTAATGTCAAAGTTTTTGAATTCTGGAACTTCTTGTTGCAATCCTTTTTCTGTAAGCGAGTCCAAATGGATTGTCTTCTGTACCCTGTTGTATATATCAGTCGACAGATGGTATTGAGAAATATCATCACCGATCGACTGGATGGAATTTGAAATCTTCACCATGGAGTCCATGATAACAATTGTTTCGCCAACCGACGCATATCCATAAAAGGATAAAACGACCCCTAAAAACAAAACCATAAAAGGAAGAACTTCCCCAGAAAAAACAAGCTGAGTAATAAAAACTGCCTTTCTTACGATCACGATTTTTAACGTTGATGTATAATTTTGCTCTACAACTTTTTTGAATTGTTCCTCAAAATAATCTGCTTTGTCCAGCTGTCGAATTGTGTTAATGTTTCTTTCTGTGTTTACGATATACTGGTTCAGAAAGCCCTTCATTTTTTGCCGATTATTTTCTGCTTTTGCAAATGCTATGCTGCAGCTGTTTGCAAGCCAAGAACTAATCAATAAAAAGAAACAGGCAATCAATGTTAAATAGAAATTTATCGACATTATCAGAAAAATCATAAATGCCACATTCAAAACTTCTAATGTTAGCTCTGATTTTCCCGAAGTATACCATGGCATCATTTTATATGTATCTTCTGTCAGGTTATAGAGCAATGTTCCTTCGCTCTCTTTTGTTTTATGCCACAAAGATTGATTAAAGATTAATCTTTGACCTTCCAGAATACCATCATTATCCAGACAGTTCTTGACGTATGACCTTAAAAATTTAAGCATAAATGTCACAAAAAACAACGCCATCAAAGATCCGAACATAAAATAATTCAAGTTTTTCTGATCAATAAACTTTTGCAGATATATTTCTCCCCAAAATGTACACGGCATATAGATCAAAGAGATAAAAAGATATAGGCATTTATATGCACGTATTCTTCTTGAAAACTTGAACATTATTACTCCTTCTGGTGAATACTATGTAAAAGGTTATTGATTAAGCTGCAATTTCCTATAACACAAGGATGCCTTTAACTTGGGCTTTTATACACAAATACAAGCACCAATCCCACAAACTAAATCGTTCATGGTTTGATGCTTGTATTGTTTGATCATCTAAAGTTCTCAATCGCTTTAGATCATTCTGTTAGCCGTGCTTGCCCCAGCCATCGACTTCCATCATAATGGGTTTCTTATACATATTATCACCTCCTTTCAAGTTTAGAGTAAGTCCAGTTTCTTTAATTGATTCATGAATTCCTCGACATCTGGAGAAACTGTATCAGAAGAAACTGAATACTTTTGACATAATTGATTGATAATTTCTTCTTGACTATTTCCGCCTTCCAGCATTAATAATATTTCGTAACTGATGTTATTCAATATATATACTTTGCCATTTGTGGAGAGAAATCCCGTACTTTCGTCATCTAATCGTGCAGTACATTGTCTTTTGAAATTATGTAATTTACAAATTTTCATTTTCAATTCCTACGTTTATAAAATTTCAGTGGATTATCGGGCATATGGACATCGCCCATCTGATTCAATAAGATCTTTAGTTGCTGCAAATGTGCAGCCCCTGCATCCACCTTTGCACCATTTCAGAATACTACAATTCTTGCAGGCCCCTTTTATATCTTTAATGGAAATATCTCGTAATTGACTAAATACTTTTGAATTTTCCCATATATCAATTAAAGAATTTTCTTTAATATTTCCAGCTTTCAATTCAGGAATAGACGACATCATAGAGCATCCATACACATCACCAAAGGCATTCACAAAGAAATTGTCTTTACCCGCTGTACAACCAAAACTATTTTCAGTAGATGTATAGTACAAATCCTCTTTGACCCAATATTTTATATCTTCTGCCCGACCAGTTTCATATAAAGGCCAATAAAGCTCCCACGGTAATTGTCCTTCCTCGACCGGAACAATCCTCAGCGAAACTGGAAGTTTTTTCTGCTTTTTCAAATCTGTCATCTGCAGAATGAATTGTTTTAGCTCGCCATATGTTAAATAGCAATCTCTGACATTCTTTTTTGCATTGCCTACAGTAGCTAAGAGCATGATTGCTGCTTCATGTATTCCCAACTCATGCATTAGTTCTAATGTTTCCGGAATATAATTCACATTATATTTTGTAAGAGTTATAATCCCATCGACTGCAATGCCGCAATTCATCAGGTTTATGATTCCTCTTTTGGTTAATTCAAATGTTCCGCTTTTTCCACGTGATTTATCATGAATTTGAGCAGTTGGACCATCCAAACTGACACAGATTCTATCAACGTTTGTTTGCGCCAATTTCTTTGCAATAGACTCATCGATCATTGTTGCATTTGTATTGACAAAGTAATTAAAATAGTGCTTATCTGCCAATTTGAGGATTTCGAACCAATCCTTACGTAGAAAGGGTTCACCGCCTTCAAATCCAACACGTAAAATTCCAATTTGATCAAACTGCTCAAAGATATCCTCAAAGTCCGATACCTTGAGCAAATGATTTGAAATAGTCGATTCACATTCAGCTTCTGCATAGCAGAAGTCACACCTCAAATTGCAATATGGGTAGATTGAAAAATCTACGTAGGTTGGGTTTACCATTTGATTTTTCCTTTCCACATTTAAATGCGTCTCAAAATACGTGCAAGTTGTTTGTTTGCATTCTATTACTTTTTTCATCAGTTGTCAGCAAATTTGTCACGAATTCCCGAAATCATGGCATGAAGTTGTGCATTGGCTCAGTCGGTGATTTCAAGTCATTCAAGCCCCCCCCCCTCCCCCC
>ERZ772835.1372-NODE-1372-length-12388-cov-15.2296_pt1 | contig 12388 bp, 8 predicted proteins | sample MGYA00511901_ERZ772835 | MGnify/ENA primary metagenome ERZ772835 (study PRJEB29015, sample SAMEA2737729) | human gut metagenome | biome: human gut; feature: human-associated habitat; material: faeces | place: China | collected 2012 ...
GCACATTAGAATTTTAAGCATATTTTTATTCGTGCGAATATCAAAAATCCACACCTACGCCCCCGAATTTTGAGATGAACCGCCCACCCAAATGGTGTTCACAACCTGACGATTGGCATCTTGCGCAAAGCCGGAGCTGATTTTGTGACTTTGGGAGAAAATTAGAAAATCTTAGTGTGTCTGTAGATACACAGTGATGTTCTGCCACGGATGGCAGAACAAGGCTTCACGAGCCACGGATGGCTCGTTGAACGCCGGTCACGTCACTCCGAGAAAATCTAACTCAGACACACTTAGACTTTTCTTATTTTCGTACAATGGAACCAAAATTAACTCCGGCTTTGCGCAAGATGCCACTCACAGACCTGCGACACACCATTTGGACGGGCGACGCATGTCAACCACAAACCAGCATTTATTGAACAATTCCTATCATTTACATTATAATACCTGTAGTCCACTTCAAGTCAACATTTGATTTCTAAAATGTAATAGTAAATTCCTGATTCCCCCATTTTATATAACAAAGAGTCGCTTGCGACTCTTTCGCGCTCGAGCGGTGCTGTTTACAGCTAACTTCTTCTTCGCGAGATGCGCATCCTGCCCGGAGGGCTTTTTGATTCATAGGACATAATTTCCTATGAAGATTCGGGTGTCAAAAGGTGGTTCATAATACAGTGTTGCGTTGCCACGGATGGCAACACAAGTCTTAATGCCCCATGGACGGAGCATTTAAGACGTACACGTCACTTATAAGAAGTTTAAAATCCGGTAAACATAGATTTTCTTATTTTCGGACAACGGAACAAAATAGGCACGGCTTTGTGCAATCTGCCAATCAAAAAATTAAAAAACACCTTTTGACACCCGAATCCTATGAATCAAAAAACTGCAGCACTCATAAATGCTGCAGTCCGCTTTCAAAAATCTATTGCGCTTTTATATTTTCTTTATCCACTGCCTCCATAAAATACATCCGTGCCCCGAAATCCTGAAAATACCTCACATTTTCATTATATCCATTGCCGGAAAATGCCGGTTTCAGCTTCACACCTCCATACATCAGGGTATCTCCGTATGCTGTGATATTCTCTGTCTCTCCATCCATTTTCACAAACTTTGCAACCAGATTGTGTGCAATGGAATCCTGTCTGATATGAACCGGTGAAACGGTATTGACCAGATCTCCAAAATCTTTGACATTATATTTCAGGGGACGGTTGTAAAAATGATACTCTTTTTCTTCGCAGAGTCCCTGTGGTTTATAATATCCATACTGCGTGTTTGGCACGACAAGTTTCTGCATGACAAAACCGGCTGCCTTTGACTGATCTGATGAAACGCATGTCCATTCCGTCACATTACCGTCATCATTCCATAGCACGCTGTTTTTTCCAAATGTATCTGCACTGCCATTTCCCGTAAAACTTCTGCCACGGTAAAAAGTTCCCTGCTGCAGTACGCTGCGCCATTTTTTATAGAGAGTTATCTGCGCTTTAACAGCTTCTAAGTCTTCTTTTTTCAGATTGCAAAAATTACACTCATATCCTAGCACACCGAATGCAGCCACTGCAAATCTTGTCTCAAGCGGCGTTGTGCGCAGTGTCTGATGATTCGGGCAGCCTGAGACATGTGCGCTGACTACCGACATTGGGTAACCGTAACTGTAACCAGTCTGAATCTCGGCACGGCAGAGTGCATCCGTATCATCACTTGCCCAGATCTGTGGAAAATAACATAAGATACCGAGATCAAAGCGGTTACCGCCTGCTGCACAGCCCTCAAATAAAATATCAGGGAATCTTGCCGTCAGTTCTTTCATACAGCGGTAAAGCCCCATCACATAGCGGTGAGCTGTCTCTCCTTGCCTCTCCGGACTGATACTCTGGGAAAAATAGTCTGAAAATGTGCGGTTCATATCCCATTTTACATAGGAAATATCTGCGGAGAAAAAAACACGGCTCATCTCTTCAATGATATGATCCTGCACTTCTTTTTTGGTCAGATCAAGGATTCTCTGATTTCTTCCTTCCGAATGTGCCTTTCCCGGAATTTCAATCACCCAGTCCGGATGACTGCGGTAAAGATCACTGTCTGTATTGACCATCTCCGGTTCCACCCAGATACCAAAATCCATGCCCAGTGCCTTTATCTTATCCGCGATCCCTTTCAAACCACCCGGCAGCTTTTTAGAATTTGCCTGCCAGTCACCAAGCGACTTTGTATCATCATCACGTTTTGCAAACCAGCCGTCATCCATGACAAACAGCTCAATGCCTGCTTCTTTTCCTGCTTTTGCAAGTGAGAGCAGTTTTCTTTCATTGATGTCAAAATAGGCAGCCTCCCAGCTGTTTAAGAGTACCGGACGCTCTTTTTTCTTCCAGACACCTCTTACAATGTGCTCCCGCACGAACCGGTGCATATTCTGGCTCATGACATTATAGCCTTTCCATGCATAGGTCATCACTGCCTCCGGTGCTTCGAAGCTTTCCCCTGCTTCAAGCGTAAAGCAGAAAGACTGCGGATTGATTCCGGATACAATTCTTACTTTTCCAAAACTTCCTACCTCAGCAGCCTCATAGTGGTTGCCACTGTAGATCAGGTTAAATCCAAAACATTCTCCCTCGTTCTCTGTGGTATGTTCCGTTCCAAGCATCACAAATGGATTCGCACGGCTTGACGATGTTCCCGTATAAGAAGAATTTACATATTTTCCCGGCACCAGTTTTACATCTGTATGCCCCATCTCACGTGCCCATGCTCCATGAAATGATGTAAATATATAGTCGGCAGGCTCTAAATCTAGCTGTAAACTCATGAGACGGTTTAACTTTACTGTATCTTCACTCTCATTGATCAGTTTAGCACATCTTGTGATCACATCGCAGTCCTCATAAACATAATAATGAAGTTCTAATACAGCGCCGCTGTTTTTATCACGCAGTGTTACACAAAGCCACTCCACTTCGCCCGTTTCATCATACGATCCCGGGAGCGTCTCAAATTCATCCTTTCCGGTTCCCTGCTCAAATTTTTCAAACAGGAAATCAGATGTCATGCTTCCATCTGAAAGCGTAAGTTCCACAAACGGTTCCCTGATATCACCTTTCCCGAAAGAAGACATCTCCAGACAGACATCCTCTAAGGAAAACTCAGGATGCCTGCTGTCATAAATATTGGTATTGCCCGGAGCAAATGCATGCTGCTCTGTCAGTCCATCTATTGCAGAATGTATTTTTCTTCCATAATATAAATGCTCTAAATGTCCGGTTTCCATCACGCGGAACAAATAGGAAGTGTGCCTTGTATGCAGGGAAAATAACTGATTGTCAACTTTGATCATGCTTTTTTCCTCTCCTTGATCTCTTTTGCGATTTCTTCTACTTTCTGCTCACTTAAAATATATTTCTTATGAAAATAAAATACTGCAACAAGTAAACCTGCGATCGGGAATACTGTCATCGTCAGACGCAGCCCTGCCACAGAGCTTCCTGCCACTGCAACTGCCGCCCCTTCCGTATTCTGACTTAAATTGCAGACAGTCAGGCAGATGGATGCAACAAGAGCAGCCACACCGGAAGCAAGTTTTACAACAAATGTCTGCATGGAAAAGATCACGCTCTCATCTCTTCTTTGATTCTTCCACTCACCATAGTCGACCGTATTGGCAAGAAATACTGTTGTAAGTACAGATAACATTCCGTTTGCGGAAAAGATAAAAAATGCCGGCAGGAAAAGCAAGTACAGGTTTGACATATTGACAAACATTAAAATCAGAAGAACCGCATATCCTAAAATCGCCATCACAAAACTTGCATAAAATACCTGGATCGTTCCCAAAAATTTACGCAGTAACGGGAAAAACAGCATCATTGCAAGAATCTGCATTGCCCCGCCAAATGTATTAAATAATGTATAAGCGTTGTACCAGCCGTCACCGCCAAAATCATACTTGAAGAAATAAATAACAAGATTTGATGTAATGTAAATCGAACAGTTGATCAGAACGATCGTCACAACAACGGTCATTGCCTGGTCATTCTGCAGCAGGGAACGGAACATCTGACCAACCGATGGTGCTTCCACATCCACAGTAGACTTTTCCTTGATATTTAAGCATGTGATCAGGATAAACAGGAAAAATAAAACTGCAAGCCCAAGTGCAAACCATTTGAAACCAACACGCTCATTTCCCTGTCCTAAGACATAGACACACTTCATCGTAATGATCGTCACGATCGCAGAACCAACTCCGGCACAGGAACGCGCAAGTGTGGAAAGTCCTTCTCTCTCTTTTCCGCCCTCCGTGAAAGCCGGGATCATAGACCAGTACGGAATGTCCATCATGGTATATGTGACGCCCCATAAAATGTAGGTCACTGCTGCATATGCCACTAATCCGTTTCCATCAAATTTTGGCGGAGCAGAAAACATCAGATATAAGATCACTGCATTTGTCAGTGTTCCGACAAACAGCCACGGACGGAATTTCCCCCATTTTGTACGTGTCTTTGCAACGATCACACCCATGATCGGATCGTTAAAGGCATCAAACACACGCGCCGCCATAAGAATGATTCCCATCGCGATCGCACTGACCCCTAAAACATCCTGATAATAATATAAAACATAACTTGCCGAAAACATATAAACCATATCTTTTCCGACTGCCCCAAGTCCGTATGAGACTTTCTCTTTTCCTGTTAATTTCATAAATCCTCCTTGTTTTTCGGAGAAAAATGCGAGCCCTCTGGCGAGCAGAGGATTTTCCCCCTAATTTCTATTTCATGCCAAATGCAAGTTCTACAACTTTATATGCCCCATCGTAGATTCCTGCTTCTTTATTTTTTACAATGTTGTCACACATATCACAGAACATTGTTTTTTCCTCTAAAAACAGCTTCATCATCTGAAGTGTGTGTGGAATATCCCTGCACTCTAATGTGCCATCCCCGATCTCTGCTGAATGGATAGCACCCCACTGTTCATGACCGCCAACACGTTTGATAAAAAGTTTTGGTACCGGATAAAATGAAAGTTCGCTTGGCTTTGTGACAAGCACATCACAGCTTCGCATCAGAAGATTCGTGCAGTACACTGCCTCAAAAATATTTTCATGCCAGAAACCGTGGATTCCAATAACATCACCCGTAAGTGCATCCTCTGCAAACTTTTTCGTATCTTCCCAGTCATTAAAATGTTCTTTCGCATAATGTTTCATCTCCGGGATCTCTTTTAAAAGTTCTTCCCATACATTGCGGTAATCACCGACATTTACATAAAGTGCTGCTTTCTTTTCCTTGATCTGTGGCAGTAAATAACGGATGATTTCTGCAAAAATCTCTTTCTGTGCACCTGCACCGCCGATGGTTAAAAGGAAACGCATCGGCTTTCCTTCTTCTTTTCTCTTTTTTCTTGCAGCACAGTCTGTTTCAATATTGCTTACAAGCTCATGGTCGATGTAATGTCCCGTGTAAAAAAGTGCATCTTCCGGCATCGGACTTAACACATCATTTTCCTGCATGCCGTTTAAAATACGGTATCCCTGATATGCATAATGTGTCTGCACTGTGTGGATACTGCCTTCTGCCAGATGAAGTGCCATCTGCCAGTTGTCAGGAATTGCATTGACCACATATTTCATTCCGGCGTGAAGTGCTGCCTGTGCCGGCCATACATGCGTTGCGACAACCGGGATATCTTTTGGGATATTTGCATACACCGGAGCCATCAGTTCCGCATTTTTCTGGTCAGCTGCATTATAAGTCAGTTTACGAAATCCCTCATAGTTCATCGGTTCCCATACCAGACGGTTAAAAAGTCTGCTCTTCTGGGACAAACGGGAACCCATGGAATAAAGATCATTTTGCGCACTGATCACCTTTGTGCAGGTTGTCTGACCATAAGAATTTAAATCCATCCAGTATGGCTCATACCCAAGCGCATGCGCTGCGGAAGCGATCGCCATGGAAATGCGGTAATGACCAAATCCCATACGGATGTTTCCGACAATGATTCCTTTTTCCGTATTAAAATCCGCTGTACCTTCTTCGCCTACACGGATATCTGAAACACCGAGCTCCGGTCCGATATACGGATTTGCCTGAATCGAGGTCGGATAAATTTTTGTGCTGTCATCTCCGAATTTACGAATAAATTTCTGTTTTGACCGGACTGCTTTTTTATAAGCTCCCGGTGCAATGTTGTTTCCAAAAATCTGTTTTGATCGTTCTGTCATGGTACGATCTATCCTTTCTTTTCATAGTGTGTCGTTATTTTTTATATCCGGCAGTCATCTGCCTTTTTTGATTTCAAATTTAATAGTCTGTTCATCCATCTGAGCCGCTTTGACCCTCAAAATACCAACGCCCTCTTCTCCTGTCGTCTTGATATAAGCACCGCCCATGCCTCCCTGCAAGGAAATGATCTTCGGACCGATAATTGCGATTGGTCCCTCCGCGGATAACACAACCGGCTCTTGATAAAAGTTAACGATATTATTATTCTGATCCAGTGCACGGATACGGATTTCTGCGGCATCATAAGTATGTTCTTCAAACAGGCTCTGATGATCCGCTTTTGCATATAAATGCATGGATGTGACCGGTTCTTTTCTCACCGTTTTTACCACTTTTCCATCCTTTAGCGCCTCAAACCGGTAGCTCGTCGAAGTACCTCCCCAGTCGCCGATATAACGGTTATATAAAGCCACCGCATCGGTCGGTTTCATATGATAAATGAGTATCAGTTTCAGTGCCGCAAGGTATACTCTTTTCGGCAGATCAGAAAGCCCATACCGTGCTGCCGCATTCAGGATATACTTTACTTCCCTTTCCTGTGCAGGTTTAAACTGCTCCCCTTCTGCGATGGCATCCCCGATAAAATCATCCAATGCGATCGGACCATGCAAAAGATTTTTATATGGTGAACCGGATGTGTCATACTCTTTTATAAAACGGTCATTTTTATACATCCTCACGCTGTCTGCATTTGTAAAAATCCAGATTGTTCCCCGGTTGCATCCAGGATGTTCCCCGATATCCATGGAAGAACTAAGTTCCAGCACAGGCTCCTTATCCTGCTGACATGCATAGACAGCCGCTGCCAGCTTCGGATTGCGGAACATATCCATCACACCGTGATAACAGATACGGTCGCCACTGCCAAAATCTTTATGGGTATTATAATCAAACATACACCATCCAAAACTTCCTGCGATATCCGCCTCCCCGGCAACCGCATCCAGCACACTTGCATGGCGCATTGCATGCCACACACGGTGTTCTTCCCAGTCATAGCTTTTCGTCGGATACATATGTCCGTTATATTCGCTGATAAGATACGGTTTGTCATTGTCAGACGTAACAGCACTTTTCTTCTCGCATCCGTGGTTTGTTCCGTTGTGGCTGAAATCATTGTATGTGTAAACATCCTCCAACAGACTGCTCTTTTTATGTGCCCGTACACCCCCGGTTTGTCTTGTCTGATCCAGTTCATGTGCCATGCGGTTTGTCTCCCTGTAAAACGCATCATCATCACCTGATTCATTGATCCGCACACCCCACAGTATCACAGACGGATGATTACGGTACTGCAGCACCATATCTTTTACATTTTCTACCGCCCGTTTTTTCCAATTTTCATCCCCAATATGCTGCCAGCCCGGTATTTCAGTAAATACAAGAAGTCCGATCTCATCACACCTCTCCATAAAATACTGACTCTGCGGATAATGGGAGGTTCTTACTGCATTGACTCCCAGTTCATTTTTTAATATATCTGCATCCAGTTTCTGCATGGATTCCGGCATTGCATAACCGACATACGGATAGCTCTGATGGCGGTTCAGACCACGCAGCTTTACTTTCCTGCCGTTTAAATAAAAACCATCCTTTAAAAATACCGCTGTTCTGAATCCAAACAGCGTAACGTTCTCATCCAGAATATTTCCATTTTGCAAAAGTTCTGTTTTCACTTCATAGAGTACCGGTGTTTCCAGATCCCAGAGTTTTATGTCCGATATCGGAAAGGAAAGCTGCGTCTTTGCTGCTGCCGGGCTCTCGCCAAGCAGTCTGTAGTTTTCCGTGCCGCGCTCTCTGATGCTCTGCCGGATAAACAGATCTTTCAGACGGTTGGTTTTTCCGCTGCTAAAAACATTTATTTCAGAGATCAGCTTAGTATCTGCTATCTGCCCTCCGTTTTTTTGTATTTTACTTTTTTCGATATCGCTGTGCAGAAAAATATCTGCTAAATAATTTTCATTTTTAAGATCCACATAAACTTCACGGTAAATTCCACCGTAAGTCATATAATCGATCACATATCCGAATGGTGGGATATTCAGGTTTTCTCTGCTATCTACGCGGACTGCAAGCACATTTTCTTCCCCGATCCGTAACTTATCACTGAGTTCGATAGAAAATGCCGTGTAGCCGCAGTGGTGTTCTCCAATCTTTTCTCCATTTAAAAACACCTCACTCTCATGTGCGATTCCTTCAAACGTTACGATCACAGTCTGATCTTTCCATTCCTCCGGTGCGAAGAAGTGTTTTCTGTAACAACACTGCATCTGATAACTGCTCTCATCAAAATAATGAAATGGTGTCTCCCTGCAGGTATGCGGCAGTCTCACACTCTCCCAGCCATCATCCGGATATGCATTCTCTCTCATCTGCTTTTCATAGGATTCATGAAATTTCCATCCATCATTCCAGTAAATGCGTTTTTCCATCGTCCCTTTCACTTCCTTTGATCACATTTTTCCATCTGCAACAATGCCCTGCACTAAAATAGTAACTACTTCATCAAGACCATCCTGATAGGAAATTCCATTCGAAATCAAGATATCTCTCTGGAAAAACTGCTCTAATGCTGCTTCTAACATCATTTTTACAATCGGAATCTGCACCGGTCTGATCACACCCTCTTTCATTCCCTGTTCTAATAGAGAAATAGTGGTCTCCCATCCGGTCTCTAACCGTTCTTCCACATGTTTGTAAATATTCGGGTACTTTTCCCGCAGCAGATAAAGCTGTCTGAAATCAACTTCCCTGTAACTCTCAGGCAGAACGCCTAAGATCGCACGTATTTTCTCAAGAGTGGAAAGGCTCTCATTCTCTATCACACTTCTCTCGCTCTCCTTGATCGAATCGAACAAATAATCTACCATCGCAAGAAAAAGTGATTCCTTATCACGAAATACGGTATAGATTGTTTTCTTACTCATGCCAAGGATTCCTGCCAGATCATCCATGGTAAATTTTAACCCCTTTTGATTAAACGCCTTTAGCGTTCCCTCTAAAATACTCTCCCTTAATTCCATCACAGTCTCCGTTTCTTTTTTGTACAAGGAAACTATTTTTATTGTTTCCGTTTCCTATATTGTATCATCCCGGTTCCGTGTCCGCAAGAAACTAAATTACTAAAAATAGTTTCCGTTTTTTATCTATTTCTTCCAAAAAACAGGAATTTCCGTTACAGTTCGCAGGTAAACTGTGAACCGTAACGGATTTCCGATAAAATGCAGGCACGTTAAGATTTTGTTTTTGCAAATATAGCAGGATGTGAGTATAATAGGCAGTGGATTGTAATGAAGGAGAACTCATACCATGGAAAACGACCATATCAAACATATATTAGAACAATTAGAATCAGGAAAACTTACTGCTTCTGATGCTTATGACCAGCTAAAGCTGGCACCTTTTGAGGATCTTGGTTATGCCAAGGTAGATCATCACCGCGAAGTCAGACAGGGAGCACCGGAAGTGATCTACGGTGCCTCCAAAACAAAGGAACAGATGGAAGGCATCATAGACAGCCTGCTCTCCCACTGCAAAGAAAATATTCTGATCACAAGGCTTTCGGCTGAATCTGCTGAATATCTCTCCAAGCGGTTTGATCTCTTTTACGATAAACTCTCAAAGATCGGTATCGTAAACCGCACGGAGCATTTTTCTGCTGATGGCACGATCGTTGTTGCCACCGGAGGTACAAGTGATATCCCGGTCGCAGAGGAAGCCGCACTGACCGCCGAAGTACTCGGCAATCATGTCATCCGCCTTTATGATGTCGGTGTTGCCGGTCTGCACCGTCTGCTCTCAAATATGGAACTTTTATCAAAAGCAAATGCAGTCATTGCAGTTGCCGGGATGGAAGGCGCACTTGCGAGTGTCATCGGTGGTCTGACAGACTGTCCTGTCATCGGTGTTCCGACAAGCGTTGGCTACGGTGCAAGTTTTGGCGGACTCTCTGCACTTTTATCAATGCTTAATTCCTGCGCGAGTGGTGTTTCCGTCGTAAACATCGACAACGGTTTTGGTGCAGGTTACCTTGCCAGTATGATCAATCATCAGGCATCTTAAATGCTGGTTTGTTTATGAAATAAATCGCCCGCTCAAATGGTGTTCATAACCTGGAGGCTGGCAAACCGCATCAATCTACGAATTTTATAAAAAGGACAGGTATTATCTATGAAATCACTTTATATCGAATGTAATATGGGTGCTGCCGGTGATATGTTAATGGGCGCACTTTACGAACTCTGCGATCAGAAAGAAAAATTTTTATCCGACATGAACCACGCTTTTACAACTTATGGTGTGACGCTTTCTGCGGAACCTGCGGTAAAATGTGGTATCCGTGGTACTCATATGAAAGTAACTGTAGATGGAAATGAAGAACATTCACATGATGTACTCCCTGAGCATATACTTGGACAAGCGGATATCCATAAAGAGGGGACTCAACAGCATTTTCATGAACACGCTCATAATGAAGATACGCAACAGCATTTACATAAACACACTCATAATGAAGATATGCAACAGCATTCACATGAACATCCTCATCATCACGCACACACCAGTTACACTCAGATTTTAGATCAGATCCACACTCTCCCATTCCCATCACCGGTAAAAGACTCTGTTGCAGCGATCTACCGTCTGATTGGGGAAGCGGAATCAAAGGTACACCACTCCACGTTAGATCAGATCCATTTTCATGAAGTCGGATCAATAGATGCACTTGTGGATGTGACCGGGTGTGCATACCTTCTGTCAATGCTTGCCCCGGAAACTATTTTCTGTTCCCCGGTTCATGTCGGAAGTGGATTCGTACACTGTGCCCACGGCACACTCCCGGTTCCGGCACCTGCCACCGCTGAACTTTTAAAAGGGATTCCTTTTTACAGTGGAGATATTTCAGGAGAACTCTGCACACCAACAGGCGCTGCCATTTTAAAGCATTTTGTGACATCGTTTGAATCCATGCCGCCTATGAATGTAACAGAGATTGGTTACGGCATGGGAACAAAAGATTTTCCTGCCGCCAACTGTGTACGTGTATTTTTCGGTGAATCCTCCGCGCCTTCCCAATCGGCGCCATCTTATGATGATTCTGTACTGTCCATCTCCTGCAATCTCGATGATATGACAGGTGAGGCTGTCGGATTTGCAACAGAGCTTCTCTTACAGGCAGGTGCCTTAGATGTATACACGATACCGATACAGATGAAAAAAAATCGTCCCGGTATTCTTCTGACCTGTATCTGTGAGCCAAAGAACCGGGAACGTATGACCTCTTTATTCTTTTTGCACACCACAACGCGCGGCGTGCGCTATCAGGTGTTTGACCGTGCCAAACTTACTTCTGAAATTGAAAACCGTCATACCCTTTATGGTGACGTGCAGGTTAAAAAAAGCTGTGGATATGGTGTTACAAAAGAAAAAGCTGAATTTGAAGACTTAAAAAAAATTGCTGCAGACAACAACTATGAGATATCGCTTGATCAGATCCGACGAATGATAAAATAAATTCGACTCTTCATTTTTCAGGAAGATAAGCTACCCAACAAATGCTGGTTTGTGGGTGATATGAGTTTCCCTGTGTAGGGTGGTTCTGGGGGGGTACGATTGGCAAATTGCATCAAGCCGGGACTCGTTTTGTTCCGTTGTACGAAAATAAGAAAGTCTAAGTATGCCTGATTTATATTGTGGCGGAGTGACGTGTGCGTCTTAAATGTGCCATCCGGGCACATTAAGACTTGTGCTGCCGTCCATGGCAGCACAACACTATGTTACGAACAGGCATCCTAAGAGTTTCTAATTTTCTCCCAAAGTCACAAAAGCAATCCCGGCTTGATGCGATTTGCCAGCCGCAAGGTTGTGAACCCCCCTTCGCGTGGGAACTCATTTTACAACCTTGGGGGCGTAAATTTTTAGTGTTTTGTGTCTGAATCTGATTAAAAAAAGATTTCCAAATAACTATATTCAATGGTTTATTATTTGTTTGACAACACTGGCAAAAACCTCGATATATACCACTATGCCCATATTTATTGCCATACACATTTGAAAAAATATTCTGCGTTATTAATCTGGCAATTTAC
>ERZ772835.1373-NODE-1373-length-12373-cov-3.07534_pt1 | contig 12373 bp, 5 predicted proteins | sample MGYA00511901_ERZ772835 | MGnify/ENA primary metagenome ERZ772835 (study PRJEB29015, sample SAMEA2737729) | human gut metagenome | biome: human gut; feature: human-associated habitat; material: faeces | place: China | collected 2012 ...
GAGAAGGCGATCTCTCCGGTGGTGATGATCTGGTCGTCGAACTCGCCGTCTTCCTTGCCGCCGGCTTTCTTGTTCGCGGCCGAGAAGCGGATGCATACGTCGTCCTTGCCGAGCAGTTCGAGCGGCAGAGGTACGTTGATGTACTTGTAGCCGGCGCACTGCCAGTAGAGGGTGTAGTTCCAGTTCACGATGTCGGGGACCTGGAATTCGGTGATCGGGTTCCAGTCGTCGCGGTTGTTGTCGCCGTGCTCCGACCAGTCGACCCTGATGTAGCGGGGGCCTCCGATGCTGCGGTTCTGCATGGCTACCTGCATCGAGAGCACATCGGTCGAGATGCCCTGCGTCGAGAAGTGGAGCAGCCACGCTTCGCTGCGGTCGGTTTCGGTGTTCCACCACTGGCACTTGTTGGTCCAGGCAGAGAATTCCGCGCTCGTCAGGTTTCCCTTGCCGTCGTTGTTGGTTCCGGGGTCAGAACACATTTGTTTGCCGTTTTCGACGATGCCGTTTCCGTTGACGTTGCCTTTATTGGTGCCGCCCCAAGGTTTCTCTTTGTCGGGGTTGGATTCGTTGCCGATGGGGCCAAGGTAGCTCGGGTCGCTCACGCCCCAGCCTGCGTCGCCCGATTTCTCGTCGGGATGGGTGAAGGTCAGGTAGCCGTTGTCGCCGGTCGTGGGGCGGAAGATGTGGCTTTCGAGCTTGCCGTAGCGGTATTCGGTCAGGAGGGCCGAGAAGCTGTTCTCGAAATCCTTCTCCAGCGCGATGTCTTCGCGGGTGAGGTGGCGGATCTGGTAGCGGCCGATGTCGCCCATGTCCTTCGATCCCATCCAGACGAAGCGGTCGTGGGTCTCGTGAACCAGTACGCCCGAGATGTTCCCCGAACCGTAGGGCAGCATGCTGCCGTCGCGGCGGTATTTGCAGGTGGTGTTGGTCAGCATGTAGAAGCTGTCGCCGTTCTTGTCGCGCACCAGCATCGGGTATTTCGTTTCGCGGTTGGCATTGGTGCTGCGTGCATAGCCTTCGTTGATCGGCGTCAGGCTGCCTTTGCGTACGGGAAGTTCGCAGTCGGCCAGCGTTACCCAGGTGTATACGTCCATGTCGGTCAGCTCGTTGTAGCGCTTCACCTTCTGCGGAATGTCGGCCGCCGAGCCTGAAACCGAGGACATGACCATCGCCGAGGTGACTTTCTTGAGAATGTAGCGTTCGGGGTTCGACTCCGCTTCGACCGTGACGCCCTTGAGCAGGATGCGGACCTTGCTGTAACGTTCGAAGATGTTGTCGTCTTCGGTCACGGTCTTGATCATGAAGCCCTGCGAACCGTCGAGGCTCTGGATGTAGGCCGTGCGGTAGGTCTCGGTGTAGTCGATCGAGGTCTGTCCCGTCATCATGTTCTCGCCGTTGTTGCCGTTGCCGATGTCGCTGATGATGCGTCCCTCGATGTAGACGTCCTTGTTGACGATGCCCACCAGGTCGCGCACCTCGCTGAACGAGATTTCGTGCCCGAACTCGTTCTTGGCGTTGGCCTGCGTGAGGTAGACCGTCGAGGAGATGGTCCGGTTCCACCCGTCGCGGTAGCTGAGGGTGATGCGGGCGTTGCGCAGGGCTTCGGGGTCGGCGTTGGGGTCGGTCTGGAGAATCAAGAACCCGTTGCTGATGTCGAGGTCCGAAATCCATCCGCCCTCGTCGGCGCTCGTGTAGACGATCGACTGCCGGAGGTCCTCCAGTTCGAGGTTGGTGGAGAGCTGCGCCGTCGCCTGTCCGCCGTCGCCGAGCACCATGATGCTGCGGGTCGAGAAGTCCAGTTTCGGGGTGATGAAGCCCTCCTGTTTGATGTATACGGTATCCGCGCGGTTGTGGGTCCAGAGGCGGATGCCCTCCATGCGGGGGAAGCCGTCGTTGGTCGTGGCCTGGAATTTGAAATAGTCGTCGCCCGTGAAATGCGTTCCGCGGCCCTCGGTGTCGAGCGTGAGCCATCCGTTGTCGGGATTGATCAGTTCGATGTCGTAGGGTTGGTTGGCGAGGACCGGAATGCTCCCCGTGCCGCCTTTCCAGGGGGCTATGATCTCTTTCTTGTAGGGGCCGAACTCGGAGACGCGGGTCTCTTCGCCGTTGTCTTTTTCGCAGGCCGTGAGCGCCAGCCCGCCCAGCAGCGGGAGCAGCAGCCTTCGGTACAATGATTTTATCTGTTTCATCGTGGTCTGAATTTGGTTTCGCGCATCGGCGGGGGAGGGACGCGCCCTCCCCGCCTGAGCGGTTTATTTGTTACTCTTTACGGCTATGGTTCCGAAACGCATCGGCGAACGCTTGTTGGCCGCCATGTCGGATGTGATCGTGCCCGTGTCTCCCTGGTCCACCGTGGCGGTGTTCGAGGCGATGCACTGCGTGCTCCGGGCCTTGATCAGCAGCGTGACCTCCGGGCGGTTGCGCAGGGCGTCCGGCAGGATGAACACGCGGTCGGCGTAGCCCGGGACGGCGCAGTAGGAGAGGTCTTTGCCGCCTGCTCCCTGCCAATAGACGAACGGCCGGCAGCAGAAGCCCGATTCGGGCAGCACGGTGAAGTTCACCCCGTCGGTCGAGTACTCCACCTGCCAGTAGACGGGGCCGTAGATGCTCGTGCCGCCGGCGTTGCCCTGCGAGTTGGTGAAGTTGAGCGAGAGGTTCGCGCCGGCGCCCTCGGTCGAGAACTTCAGCGCCACGGCGTAGCCCGTGTTTTCGGCGAAGTCCCACCAGTAGGTGTTCTCGAATTTCAGGGCGTTCTTGCCGTTCAGCCCGGCGCTGGTCGTGAGTCCGTTGTACTCGTTGTCCAGGAGGTATTTGGCTGCGGGGTCGGTGCACCAGAGCGAGCCGTTGCCCCTATCCGGGGCGATCGTTCCGTCGGCGTTGGTCCTGACCTCGGCGTTGTTCCAGTTCCACTCCACGAGCGTCTGGCGGTTGGAGCTCGATTCCGAAGCGGCGAGGTCGATCTCCTCCTTTTCGAGCACGCGGACCGAGTAACGGCCGATGTACCCCTCGTTGGTGTAGCCGTAGCGGGGCTGGAGGTCGTGGACGATGACGCCGCTCAACGTGCCCTTGCCTTTGGGCATGCCGCTGCCGTCGCGCCGCCAGGGAGTCTTGTTGTTGACCAGCATCGAGATCGCGCCGCCGTCCTTGTCACAGAGCGTTCGGGGCACGCAGCTGGTGTGGTTGGCCGTTCCGAAATAGCCTTCGTTGACGTTGGTGTAGCTGCCGTCGGGCAGGGCGAATTCCACCTCCCGGAGCGAGACGTAGGTGTAAATGTCCTCGTCGGTGAGCTGGCCGATCGACTTCTCCTTGCGGATGAGGTCGCTGGCCGTTCCGGGCGTCTGGCTGACGATGTTGGCCGCCGTCAGTCCGCTGAGCGTGTAGCGTTCGGGATCGGCCTCCTTGGTGAGGGTCACGCCGTTGAGCGAGATTTTCACCTGCGAGTAGCGTTTCAGCGTGTTGTCGTCCGCCGCGTCGAATTGCAGGCGGTATCCGTAGCTGCCGTCGAGCATCTGCACGTAGGCCGTCTTGGCGTTCACCGTGTAGTCGGTGGCGTTGCGTTCCGTGTTGGGCGTCGTCTCCACGTTGGCGTTGTCCTTGTCGCTGATCACGATGCCCTCGAAGCTGGCTTCGGGATTGTTGATCACGACCTGTCCGCTCTCGCCCTTGATCAGCGTGCGGTAGTCGGCTTCGTAGGTCTGTTCGACGACGAACGGCGCCGCGGGCGTAAGCTCTCCGGCCGTTTCCGGCAGCGAGAAGGCGATCGACGCGCTGCGCGGGCCTTCCGAGTCGTTCTCCTTCACGTCGAACGACAGCACTTTGTCTTCGAGCGTGATGTTCTCGATCCAGTCGGCCGACGCGCCTTCGTAGGTCGGCGTGCAGACCACCTTGCCGAGCAGGCTGCCCAGGTTGTGCTTCAGCTCGGCCTTGATGGTCGTGGCCTTGCGTGTGGTCTTGGCGCGGTCGGGCGTGAAGGTCATGCAGGCCTCTTCGGTCGCCTGCGTGACGGTCAGCGTGACGGCGTGTTTCTTCTCCTTGGCGTCGATATAGGTCAGCGTGATCGCGGCCTGCCGTTTGCGCGGCGAGTTGTTCTTCAGGGTGCTGAACGTGACGGCGTCGGTTCCGACGGTCAGGTTTTCGATCCACTCCTCGTCCGGCTCGGGCGTTTCGTCGTCGTCCTCGTCGGGAATCACCGAATAGACGATGGTGTCCCGGATCTGTTTGTAATCCTCCCGGAGGTTGTTGTCAAGCCCGATGCGGAGGTCCCAGGGGTTGCTGAAAATCTCGATGCGGCTCTCCTCCAACGACAGGATGGGGTCTTCGCCCTCCTGCGTCATGCGTACCGCCTGTTCGAGTCCGCCGCGGGTGAAGATGATGTCCACGGCGCGCGGCACGCCGTAGTTGGCGCCGTATTTGAACAGTACGGGGGTGTTCCCCGAGCCGTTCAGGCGGTTGATGGAGGCCCATTCCACGTCTTCCGACAGACGGACCGACCATTCGCCGGTGGAATAGATCCGCACCTGGGTGGAGCCGGCGTCCGAAGTCAGCGTGTATTTGTTGGAATCCACATTCAGCGGCAGGTCCATGTCCGAATCCATTTCGCATCCGGTCAGCAGGAGCAGCGCCGTGACGAGGGGCAGGATGCCCGTGCGCCACGCTTTGTAGATGCTGTCTGTAAGGTTATTTTTCATCGTTGTGTTTTTTTGTTCGTTCCGTCGGCCTTACATGCCGTATTCGTTATAGGCCTTGTTGTCGAGTGCGCCGCCCGAATAGACGACCTCCTTGTCGGGGATCGGGTAGTATTCGTGGCAGGGGAGCATGTTGTCCTTGAGCGTCGGGTAGTTGGTGTATTCGTAGGTCATCTGATACCAGATTCCCCAGCGTACCAGGTCGAACTTGCGCTGGAATTCGCCCAGCAGTTCGCGTCCGCGCTCCTTCTGGATCTCCTCCAGAAGCGCATCTTTGTTCTTGAAGACGTAGGCGGTGGTTCCGGCGCGTTCCCGGACCATGTTCAGGTAGCGGACGGCCTCGTCGGAGTCCTCCGTCTCGGCGTAGCACTCCGCCATCATCAGGATGGCGTCGGCATAGCGGAATACCTTCTGGTTGGAGAAGTCGGCGGTGTTCTGCATCCCCGGACACCAGAATTTCGGGCCGAGCCACGGACGGGTTCCCACGCCCGAGAAGGGCTTGCCGTCGTATTCCCACGCCATGTTCAGCGTTTTGCGCTTGTCGTTGCTTTTTTTGGTCTGGAGACCGTCGCAGAAGTAGCTGTTGGGGCGCATGGAGGTCCAGGTGGTCATGCCCGTGCCCATTTCGGGAATCTCCACGCCGTCGTAGATGCCCTTGCCGTTGTGGTACGGAGTGGTGATGGCTGCCACGTTGGTCGTGACGGACAGTCCGCCGGGCGTGTAGGTGCGCTGCACCTCGAAGATCGACTCCGGGGTGTTCTTGTTGCGGAACATGATGTCTTCGAGCGGATACTGTTGCAGGTCGCCGTAGATTTTCTCCAGTTCGCCGAGCGCCTTGAGGGCGTCGTCCCAGCGGTGGTTCCACTGCGCGAGCTTGGCAATCATCATCCAGCCCATCGCGGCGCCCATGCGGTTGTCTGCGACCTCCGACGAACGCACCTGGTCCATCGAGGGCACGTAACGCTGCAATTCGTCGATCAGGTAGTCGCGGGTCTCCTTCGCCGACATGCGGCCCATGTGGGCGATCTCCTGCATCACCTGTTGGTCGGCGACCTCCTTGGTGTAGAAGGGCACGTCGCCGAAGATGCAGGTCAGCAGCCAGTAGTAGAACGAGCGGATGACCACGCCTTCGGCCAGCAGCGGCAGCTTGTCGGCTTCCGAAGACTCCTTGATGTCGTTCAGGGGCGAACGTTCGATGGCGGCGATGGTCGAGTTGCAGTACATGACGCCCTTGTAGCACTGGGTCCATATCTTCTGGCCGTTGAGCGGCTTCGCGGGGGATATGTCGAGCTGGGCGTCCTTGGTTCCCGAAGCGATGTACATCAGGTCGGTGACGCCTTCGGTCATAATCAGGAAACAGTAGTCGTAGATGCTGTTGATCGGTATGTAGCAGGCGTTCAGGCCCGCCAGGCATTGCGCCCGGGTCTTGTAGTACTCCTTGGGCCCTACGAACGACGTGGGGTGTTCGTCCAGGTCGCACGCGCTGAACAGCAGGGCGGCGGTTGCCGTGGCTGCCAGCAGGTATTTTTTCAGGAAACTGTATGATTTCATGGTCTTGGCTGTTAGTATCTGATCTGGAGGCTGAAAATAATGGTCCGGGGCTTGGGATAGGCGCCGATGTCGACGCGCCGCAGGGCCGAGTTGGAACTCGATGTCGAAACGTCCGGATCGAATCCGTTGTATTTCTTCCACAGGTAGAGGTTCTCGCCGCTGACGCTTACGCGGATGTCGCGCAGGTGGTTTTTGGTGACCTTGCGCATGTCGAACGTGTAGCTCGCGGAGATGTTCTTCAGCCGCAGGTAGCTTGCGTCGTGCACCAGCCGGTCGCTGGGCAGGGCGTCGTAGCTGCCGGCCATCGGCAGGTTCGAATTCGGGTTGCGGACCGGATGCCAGGAGTTCTGCATGTACTTGTATTGGTTGGTATAAGGCGAACCGTTGCCCATCCAGAGTTCGGCGACGTTGTAGATCTTGCCGCCGATCGAGTAGTTGAAGAAGAAGCTGAATGTGAAGTTATGGATGTTGAACGTGTTCTGGATACCGCCGTAGAGGTCCGGGTCGGCCGATCCGAGGTAGACCAGGTCGTCGCTGTTCAGCGCTCCGTCGTGGTTGATGTCCTGATAGCGGGCGTATCCGGGCTTGAAGGTGTTGCCGCTGGCCGAGGCGTAGGCCTTGGTGATCTTGTTGCGCTCGACCTCTTCCTGGTTGTGCCATACGCCGCCGTAGCGGAATCCCCAGAGGGCGTTGAGCGTGTAGCCCTTCTTGTAGCCGTACATCATGTAGGTGGTTCCCGACGACGACGGCGACGAGTAGGCTGTCACGAAGTCTTCCGAGGCGATGTCGTCCACCATCTGCCTGTTGCGCGACAGGGTGAGGGTCGTCGACCACTGGAATTTCGGACGGACGATGTTGCGGCTTTCGACGGTGAGTTCCCACCCCTTGTTGGTGGTGCGTCCGGCGTTGGCGAAGTAGTTGGTGTAACCCGTCTGCGAGGCTACCTGTACGGTCAGCAGCAGGTCGCGGGTCTTGATCAGATAGGCGTCGGCCGTGACGTTGAGCCGTCCGTCGAACAGCGAGATGTCGGCTCCGAGGGTATACTGGTCGGAGGTTTCCCACGTCAGGTCGGGTGATGCCAGACGCGACGGGTAGACCGCCAGCTGCTGCGTGCCTCCCATCAGGTAGCCGCTCGTCGAGTTGCCGACGGCCGCCAGCGAACGGTAGGCCGAGATGGCGTCGTTGCCGGTGCGTCCGAGGCTGGCGCGCAGGGCCAGTTCGTCGATCCACTTGGCTTTTTGCAGGAACTTCTCGTTGGCGATGTTCCAGCGAAGGGCCGCCGAGGGGAAGAATCCCCATTTCTTGTTGGCGGCGAAGTTCGAGGCGCCGTCGTAACGGGCCGTGAACGTAACGTAGTAACGCTCCTTGTAGTTGTAGTTCAGACGTCCGAACACCGACATCTTGGTCCAGTCCGTGTGGTTGGTGCTGATCGAGGTGTTCTGCTTGTCGGGAACCGCGGCCATGTTGTTCCAGGTGAGTTCGTCGAGCGTATAGCCGCGCCCGGTGATGCTCAGGTTGTTGTCGTACTTGATCTGCGCGGTGTATCCGCCCAGCACGTCGAAATTGTGGCCGCTCTTGGGGCGCAATTCGTAGTAGACCGTATTTTCGCTTGAGAAACTCGTGTCGTCGTACTCGTCGCGGCTGGCGTAACCGCCTTCGTTCTCCTTCTTGGCAGGCAGGTATCCCGGCTCGTAGTAGCGTCCGTGGCGCTGGTAGGAGTAGTAGGTGAACTGGCTGCGCAGCTTCAGCCCCTTGACGGGGGTCACTTCGACGAATGCGCTGTTGTTGAGCGAAATGCGCCGGGCGTTCTTGAGGCAGTGGTCGAGCATGATGCGCGGGTTGTTGAATTTCTGTCCCGAGTACCACAGGTCGTTCATGTCGGATGTGGGGGAGAGGAACGGGCTGAGGAACACGGCGGCGTTCCACCAGTTGGTTCCGCCGATGGTGGCCAGGTTTTCGTCCTGATCGCGGTAGGTGTAGCTCAGGTTCAGTCCGGCCTTGAGCCATTTGGCGAACTCGTGGTCGACCTTCAGGCGCGCCGAGTAACGTTTCAGCCCGCTGTTGTCGATGATTCCCTGCGTTTCGTTGAATCCGGCCGAGGCGTAGTAGGAGCTTTTCGCGGAGGCTCCCGAAATCGAAAGGTCGTAATTCTGATAGAGCGCCGTGCGCGTGATGGTGTCGATCCAGTTCGTGCCGACGCCTTTGGCCTCGGGGTTGGGGAAGGGGTATTTCGACATCGGCGAGTCGGGTTCGATTTTATCGTTGCCGTCGGCGCTTGAGAAGAAATAGGCGTAGTCGTTGCGGTAGCGGGCGAACTCCGTGGCATCCATGATGTCGAGCTGACGCGGGAGCTGCGAAAATCCCAGGTCGGTCTTGAAGGTGATGTTGGGTCGTCCGTCCATGCCGCGGCCCTTCTTGGTCGTGATCACGATCACGCCGTTCGAGCCGCGCGCGCCGTAGATGGCCGTCGACGAGGCGTCCTTCAGCACCGAGATCGACTCGATGTCCGCGGAGTTGATGTCGTTCAGGTCGTGAATGCCGTCGATGACGCCGTCGACGATGATCAGCGGTTCGTTCGATGCCGAGATCGAGCGTGTGCCGCGGATACGGATCGAGGTCGTGGCGCCCGGCTCTCCGGTCGTGGCCATGATGTCGGCGCCGGCGATGCGGCCCTGGAGGGCCTGGTCGACCGAAACCACCGGCACGTCCTTGATGTCGCTCATCTTGACGTTGGCCACCGAACCCGTCAGGTCGGTTTTCTTCACCGTGCCGTAGCCGATCACGACCACTTCGTCGATGGTCTGCTTGCTCTGTTCGAGTTTCACGTCGACCTTCGTGCGCGCGCCGACCTTTTCGGTTTTGGCTTCATAGCCGATGTACTGGAAGGTCAGCGAAGCGCCTTCGGGAACCTGGATCGAATAATCGCCCGTGGCGTTGGTGCTGGCGCCGTTCGTCGTGCCCGTCACCAGTACGGTCGCGCCGATCAGCGGCTCGCCGCTCTGGTCCGTAACCTTGCCCGTTACGGTATGTTTGGTTCCGCTTTTCTGCGCGAAGGCAGGCGCTGCCGTCAGCACTCCCGAAACCAGCAGGATCAGTAATATGATATATTGTTTCATGCGAATTTTTATTTAAGTGCAACTCCTGATGCTTGCTTCCCGGAGGGGTAGTGGCGGAATTCGATCATCACCGGGTAGTGGTCCGAATGCGTGGCGGTAAATTCGTCGTAGATGATGCGCGAGTCGGTTATTTCACGCATCACGGCCTGCGAGGCGTAGATGAAGTCGATCCGCCGTTGATCCGCCGTCGATTCGCCGTTGTAGGGGGTGGGAACGGTGTGGAAGAACTGGCTGTGGCGGTCGCGCAGGGCGTCGCAGTAGCCGCTCTTGAGTACGATCGAATGCGTCTCGAAATAGGTGTTCGCGGGCATCGCGTCGGCATCCTTGGGCGAATAGGAGTTGAAGTCGCCCGCCATCAGCCACAGCGGTTCCACCGGATAGCGGCGGATGGTGCTGTCGAGGATGCAGTTGATCTCCCGGTCGCGGTAGGTGTTGCCCGTCCCGGCTGCGCCCTGCCCGTTGGGATAGGTTCCGAAGGGATAGAGGTGCAGCACCACGACGTTGATGTCCTTGATGCGGGTGTGGATGGCTCCGTGCCAGAGGGGAACGTCTTCGAGCAGGCGGTTGCGCAGTTCGATGGGGTATTTCGACGTCAGCCCCACCGGAAATCCGCTCTCCTTGCAGAGTATGGCGTAGGGGTGCCCGTAGCGGCCGGCAAGGGCCGTGAGCGACTCCTCGGTGAATGCGTTGCACTCGCAGAGGGCCATGAAGTCGGGGTTCTTCTCCTTCACCCAGTCGACGAAGTTGTCGAAGTTCTGGGCTTTGTCGAGCTTCATGCCCTCGAGAATATTGTAACTGATGAAACGCAGGGTTTCGGGCTGGACGCTCGTTCCCGGATCGGTCGTCAGTTCCTCGTCCGGTGCGGCGGGATCGTCGTCGCAGGCGGGCAGCAGGGCCGTGGCCGTGAGCAGCGTCGCCCCGAAAGCCAGCCGGCGCAGCATCTGTATCGTGTCGTATGTTTTCATGTCGTTCGCTGGTTTATTTGTTGTAACGCAGGGCTGCGTAGGAGACGGTGAATACGTTGGCTACCTGTCCGTTGGATGCGATGGTCGCGGTGTCGTAGGTCGTCGCCGTGCCGATCTTGTTCTGCACGGGGCGCAGGCGGATCCATGCCACGCTCTGTCCCAGAATCTCGGTGGGAACCTGCATCCACACGTTCTTGTCGCCCGAAAGCTGCTCGAGTTGCATGTTGCCCCAGTTGCCGTTGTCGGGAACCGTGAAATCGATGAGCTTCTTCCAGTTGTCGCCGTCGAGCGAATATTCCGCCGTCCAGTAGCGCAGTCCGCCCTGTGCCGAGTGGTAGCGGCAGGTGAAGACGAAGGAGCATTGCGTGGAGCTGACGCCCTGCGTCGAGAACTCGAAGATCAGGGAGTTCCCCGTGTTCTTCGCCGTGTCCCACAGCTGTTTGTGGCCCCACGAGGCGTTGTTGATGGTCAGCCCGTTTTCGGCGGCCCGGTAGGCGCTGCCGACGGCCAGCCAGGCGTAGGTGCTCATAAACGAGAGTCCCGAACCCGTCGTTGCGGCCACGCAATGCGCCTGACCGCTGTCGGTTGCCGGATGCGGATACTGCGGGAATGCGTAGGCGCGGGGGTCCTTGCTGCCGTCGGGACTCCACTCCACGGCCACGGCCGAGAAGACGTTGTCGGCCGACTCGTCCAGCGCGATGTCCTCGCGCGTCACGTTGCGGATCTGGTAACGGCCGATGTCGCCGCCCCGCTCGAAGAAGGTGTAAGGCTCGTGTACGATGATGCCTGTGATCGTTCCCTCGCCGTCGGGCATCTCCTTGAAACGCCAGTCGCAGCCGTGGTTGGTCATCAGGTAGATCATGTCGCCGTGACGGTCGAGTACGGCCGCGGGGTAGTAGTTGTTGAAACTGTTGGTGTAGTTGATGTGCACGGGGATGAAACGTCCGGTGCGCACGGCCATCTGGCAGCGTTTGAGCGTCACCTGGGTGTAGATGTCGGCGTCGGTCAGCTGGTCGATGAAGCGTCGCTTCGCGGGCAGCTCTTCGGCCGTCCCGGCCTCTTTGGTGACGATGTGGTCCTGCGTCACGCCGCTGAGCGTGTAGCGTTCGGGGTTGCTCCGCTTGGTCAGCGTGAGGCCCTTGCACCAGAGTTTGAGTTTGTCATATCGTTGCAGGTTGTTCTGCTGGGCGTCGGTCGTGACCAGAGCGAGACCCAGCGAGGCGTCGGCGTTCTGCATGTAGGCCGTGCAGTCGTTGATGCCCAGGTCGGGTTTCTCCGCGGCCTTGGGCATGGGGCTTCCGGCCATGTTGGGCGAGGCCCAGTCGCTGATGACCGTGCCGCTTACGGCGATGTCCTGATCGAGGGTGATCTCGCCTTCCGCCTCCGCGATCAGCCCGCGCAGCTCCTCGAAGGTCATCTCGCGGGTCTCCGCCGTACCGCCCGGGATACCCTGATAGGCTGTGAAATAGGTTGTGTGATCTTCGCCCCAGTCGTCCTGAAATCGGAGCCGGAATCGCGCCGTGCGAGGCTCGAATTTCTTGTTGTCGGCGATCCGGAACCGGAAATATTTGAAATCCTGGGCGTAGCTGACGCTGTCGGCCCACGGTTCGGCAGCGGAATTCTCGTCGTAAACGACCGTCCAGTAGATTTTCTTGGACAGCGGAATGTTGGTGTCGATCGCAACGGAGTCGATCGTGCTAACGGACGAATATTGTTTTCCGATGTACTTGAACTCCAGGAGCGGCGTCGTGCCGTACTGCATCAGGTAAATCGTGTCGACGACCTGCTGGCGGGCCGATGAGACGAGGATGGTTCCCTTGCGGCGAGTTGTTGGTCCGGTAATTGAGGTTGAGCGAGCCGCCCGTTTCGCCGCTGTCGGCGCCGTCGACCGAGACCCAGAGTCTGGTCTCGGGCGTGAGCCGCGCCTGCCACGGTCCGGAGGTCTCTACCTTGATGGTGCGGGAGCCTGCGTCGCTGGAGACGAAGACTTCGCTGCTGACGCCTTTCGAGCCGATAGCCGGCTCCGTTTCATCCTCGCTGCACCCCCCCCCGAGCA
>ERZ772835.1388-NODE-1388-length-12233-cov-17.0771_pt1 | contig 12233 bp, 8 predicted proteins | sample MGYA00511901_ERZ772835 | MGnify/ENA primary metagenome ERZ772835 (study PRJEB29015, sample SAMEA2737729) | human gut metagenome | biome: human gut; feature: human-associated habitat; material: faeces | place: China | collected 2012 ...
TCTTAAAACTAAAACCGGAAAACACAAAACGAATCGTATTTCATGAAATTACGAAGAGCGCTATCTTAAAAGCTATTGAACAACCACGCGACATTGACCTCAACCTCGTAAATGCACAGCAAGCACGACGGATTCTGGACCGTATCGTAGGTTTCGAACTCTCTCCCGTACTTTGGAGAAAAGTGAAACCGGCACTCTCTGCCGGACGTGTTCAGTCTGTTGCCGTCCGCCTGATCGTTGAACGTGAACGTGAAATACATGCTTTCAAAACGGAAGCTGCTTATCGCGTCACTGCCGTATTCCTCGTCCCGGACGCGGATGGAAAGCTGGTGGAAATGAAAGCCGAACTAGCTCGCCGTATCAAAACAAAAAAAGAAGCAAAGGCTTTCCTCGACGCTTGTCAGGGAGCGAGCTTTGCAATCGATGATATTACCACCCGCCCGATCAAGAAAACGCCTCCTGCTCCGTTTACAACATCTACTTTGCAACAGGAAGCCGCACGCAAACTGGGATATACCGTAGCGCAGACCATGATGCTCGCGCAGCGTTTATACGAATCGGGATTCATCACTTACATGCGTACGGACTCTGTCAACCTCTCGGAATTTGCAACGGCTGGCAGTAAAGACGCTATCATCAAAATGATGGGCGACCGCTATGTACATCCCCGCCATTTCGAGACCAAGACCAAGGGTGCACAAGAAGCTCACGAGGCCATCCGCCCTACTTATATAGAAAACCAATCCGTTGAAGGAACAGCACAGGAGAAAAAACTGTATGACCTGATCTGGAAACGCACCATTGCTTCACAAATGGCAGATGCGGAACTGGAAAAGACGACTGCTACCATAACGATAAGTGGCAGCAGCGATGTATTTACAGCTATCGGCGAGGTAATTAAGTTCGACGGTTTCCTGCGTGTGTACCGTGAATCTTATGATGACGACAACGAACAGGAAGATGAAAGCCACCTGCTTCCTCCTTTGAAGAAAGGCCAGAAGTTGGAACATGGCCCTATCATCGCAACCGAACGTTTCACCCAACGCCCTCCACGCTATACGGAAGCAAGTCTTGTACGCAAGTTGGAAGAACTGGGCATCGGACGCCCATCTACGTATGCACCTACCATCTCTACCATCCAACAACGTGAATATGTGGAGAAAGGTAATAAAGACGGAGAAGAACGTCAGTTTAATGTCATGACATTAAAGGATCATCAGATTAAAGACGAAAATCATACTGAAATTACCGGCGCAGAAAAAGCTAAATTACTACCAACGGATATTGGCACTGTGGTAAATGATTTCCTTACCGAATATTTCCCGGACATTCTGGATTTCAACTTTACCGCCAGCGTAGAAAAGGAATTTGACGAAATTGCAGAAGGAGAAGTAAAGTGGACTTCTATCATGAAGAATTTCTATGATAAGTTCCACCCGTCTGTAGAAAGCACGTTGGCTATCAAGACAGAACATAAAGTAGGCGAACGCATCCTGGGAGAAGACCCGGAGACAGGAAAACCCATTTCCGTTAAGATTGGCCGCTTCGGTCCTGTTGTACAGATTGGTACTGTAGAAGATGAAGAAAAACCACGCTTTGCACAAATGAAGAAGGGCCAGTCCATGGAAACCATTACATTGGAAGAAGCACTGGAATTATTCAAATTACCTCGTACATTGGGCGAATATGAAGGAAAGACAGTCAGTGTCGGTGTAGGCCGTTTCGGTCCGTATATCCTGCATAATAAGGTATATGTATCGCTCCCTAAAGGACTCGACCCGATGGAAGTTACTTTAGAAGAGGCGGAACAACTCATTTTAGACAAACGCCAGAAAGAAGTGGAACGCCACATCAAGAAGTTTGAAGAGGAACCGGAACTCGAGATTCTGAACGGACGCTATGGACCTTATATTACCTATAAAGGTTCCAATTATAAAATCCCCAAAGATATTGTCCCACAGGATTTAACGCTGAAAAGTTGTCTCGACTTAATCAAGCTTCAAGACGAAAAAGGAGCGAATCCAGCACCAAAAAAGAAGTTTTCGAAAAAGAAGTAAGAAAATAAAATAAGAATGATGGCAGATATATAAATCTTTTTATATATTTGCCATTTATTTTACTTATTTTCAAAAACTTATGAGACAAACAATATTTGTAAAAACATTAATGGGTCTATTTTGTGCCCCATTAATATGTGGTTGTGTAGACGACCAGCGTGATTTATTTCAAGAGCCGGAAAAACTTCCCAAAGAAAGCTTTTTTGATTTCAACATGAACCAGAATCTGGCTATAGACATTGACTATGGCTTCAAGGAAGATTATGTGGTTCTTTTTGAGATTTATGATCAAGACCCGATTGAAGTAAACGATAAAGATGGTAGCTGGAAGAAAAAAGACATAGAACCTTTCTACCGTGCCGCCACCAGCAAAAAGGGAACGTTCAATGAAGATGGAATAACTATACGGGCAGATATTTCAGAAGTATGGTTATCATCCGACTATTTAGGTGCAGCATCGCCTGTAAAACTCACAATTGGCGAAGGCCACCGTATTTCTTTCAACCAAAATGAGTATATTCAATCTCTACTCGCAAAAGCATCAACACCCGTCAGCAGAGGAGTGACAACCAATCAGCATAAATATCAGGATGACTGGATGCTTCTACCCAATGTAGACTGGAACGACAACGGACGTCCCAATAACTTATCTGCAGAAAAAAACATTCCGCCTGCCAGCGTACTTTATAATATAAAAAACGTTTTTAGAAAAACGGACGGGAAAAGCATTCGTGACAACTATCCCGAATTCTTTAACGGAAAAATGATATCAGACATCCCTATCACTAAAGAAACCGAAGTAAGTCTTGTATTTGTCAATAGTACTGCCGCTTGGTACAACACTGTGGGATATTACACCTATCCTACTGGCGAAACACCAACTCTGGAAAATATCCAAAAGGTACTGGCATTTCCAAATGCTTCTCCTGTTTATAAAACAGCCGGAGTGGGTGCTTTAGTTTGTGGCGATGAAGTTAAATTGAAATACTGGAACGAAAAAGAAGGTAAATTTGAAGAAAAATTTCCTGCTGGGATCACTATTGGTTGGTGTCTGCAAGGCATGGGATTCAGAAGCAAGCCTTTAGATGAATACGTTCAAGGTGACCTTGTTCAAGGCATGGGAACCCGATACTCTACTACCATTTTGAACAAAGCGGGAAGTGATGGCATAAAGAGACAAAGAACCGTATCACTGCGAGATACAGAATCCAATCAAATTGTAGCAATAGGATTTGAAGATAATATAGACTTAGATTATTGCGATGCCATTTTCTATATCCATACTTCCGAAAAAAATGCGATTGATGAAGAAGTAGTTCCTCCTTTGCCCGAAGATCCTGAAGTTCCAACTGATGAAGACAACTACACCACTTACTCCGGAATATTGACATTCGAGGACTTATGGCCGGAACAGGGAGATTATGACATGAATGATGTCATGATACGATATAAGAGTAAAGTATATAAATCCATACTGACAAATCGAGTATACAAAATTGTTGATGAATTCACTCCGTTTCACCGAGGAGGTTATTTGATAAACGGCTTTGGCTATCAATTACATAACATCGCTAACAGCGATATTAGTGACGTTTCTATTGAAGGGCCTTCTTATGCCTCCAAATCTCAATATATGCCTGGGAAAACAGAGACCGGCCAATCTCATCCTACAATTTTATTATTTGATAACATGAGGATTTTTGACGGAAAAGAAGAAGCAGACAAAAAGTATACTGTAACAATTCAAGTGAATGATGTAAGCTCAAAAAACGTATTACCACCTTATAATCCGTTTATTTTCGTAGAGTCAGATAAAACCAGAGGTAGAGAAGTGCATTTGGTAAAATATCCCCCTACAGATAAAGCCAATCCATCACTATTAGGCACTGGAAAAGATGTTTCCAGACCTGACGAGGGATTATATTATGTTTCGATAAACTTAATGCCATTTGCTCTCAATATGCCAATTAGCGAATTCCCTATCCCTGAAGAAGGCGTAAGGATAGACGAATCATATCCGAAATTTGCAACATGGGTTAAATCTAATGGGGCACAAGCCAAAGACTGGTACAAATACCCTAAAAAATAACAGTCATCAACAATAATGAAAAGTCAGACTAGGATTAAACTTAGTCTGGCTTTTTCATTTGATCTTAAAACCTTTATCAGGAAATAACATATCAAACACAATCACAAATATAAAAACAGATGTCACTAGGATATTCATTGTCAATAAAGAAATGTGATAAGGCCAGGAAAGCAGTAAAGCTAAAGCAACCACAGCAATAATATGCGATAAAAAGAAGAATACGAATCGGCCTGGTATCCGAATTAAACCGGTTAGTCACCCAAATGGTGTGTTACCACAACATCTAGACAGCAAACCACAAGATGGTTTCTTTCAATAATCCTGCCCAAGTAAGATTATGGAGCAAATAATGTGAAAGCTGCGTGACCGAGAAAACATAGATCAGGTCAAACAGCAGTTCGGAATAAGAGACAGTAGCAGTTTCCGTTTCTCTCTTCCGAAGTAAGGGATGGGGGGAATAAAACATACGGGATTCCTTTTATATATAAAAGAAACCCCGCAGAAGTATATTTTGTTCAGAGAAAGTCTTACATTCTGGAAGGAACCTCAATACCCAGCAAGTTCATTCCCAAACGAACAACTTTGGCTACATTAGCAGACAGAGCGATACGGAATACTTTCACCGCCTCATTCTCTTCACGCAAAATGCTAAAATCGTGATAGAATTGATTGTATTCTTTCACTAAATCATAGGTATAATTAGCGATAATAGACGGGCTATAATCTTCACCGGCTTGTTTTACAACAGCCGCAAAGTCAGCCACCATCTGAATCAAGCCTTCTTCTTTCTCGCTTAATTCAATGCCAGCCGGAATCTGTTCAGGAATGACAATACCCGATTCTGCCGCTTTCCGGAGCACCGACTGAATACGTGCATAAGTATATTGGATAAATGGACCTGTATTGCCATTGAAGTCAATAGATTCTTTCGGATTGAACGTCATGTTCTTACGGGCATCCACTTTCAGGATGAAATATTTCAAAGCTCCCAGACCAACGATACGGGCAATATCATCCGCTTCTTCCTGTGTCAAACCATCCAGTTTTCCGAGTTCTTGTGAAGTTTCTTTAGCAGTGGAAATCATTTCTTCCATCAAGTCGTCAGCGTCCACCACAGTACCTTCACGTGACTTCATCTTACCTTCCGGCAGTTCCACCATTCCGTAAGAGAAGTGAACGAGGCTCTTACCCCATTCGAAACCAAGCTTATCAAGCAAAATAGAAAGTACCTGGAAGTGATAATTCTGTTCATTACCCACTACATAAATCATTTTATCAATCGGATAATCTGCAAAACGGAGTTTAGCCGTACCGATATCCTGTGTCATATAGACAGAAGTACCGTCACCACGGAGGAGTAATTTGTGGTCCAGTCCTTCGGCAGTCAGGTCAGCCCATACGGAACCATCCTCTTTTTTGAAGAAGAAGCCTTTTTCCAGTCCTTCCATTACCTTTTCTTTTCCTTCGAGGTAGGTATTGGATTCATAATATATCTTGTCGAAGCTGACGCCCATCTTTTTATAGGTTTCGTCGAATCCGGCGTATACCCAGTTGTTCATCATTTCCCACAATCCGCGTACTTCGGGATCGCCAGCTTCCCACTTCACCAACATTTCACGGGCTTCCTGCATCAAAGGAGATGCTGCCTCGGCTTTCGCCTTAGCCTCATCGTCACTCATTCCCTGCGCTGTAAATCCAGCCATCAGTTCTGCCAGTTCCGCTTTATAATGTTTATCGAAAGAGACATAATAATCGCCTACCAGATGGTCGCCTTTCTTTCCGGAAGTCTCCGGAGTTTCGCCATTTCCATATTTCTTCCATGCCAGCATGGATTTACAGATATGGATACCACGGTCGTTTACGATATTAGTCTTTACTACCTTATTGCCGTTGGCAGCTACAATGTTAGCCAATGCGTTACCTAAAAGGTTGTTACGCACGTGTCCCAAGTGAAGCGGTTTGTTTGTATTCGGAGAAGAATACTCGATCATTACCAACGGAGAAGTTTCGGCAGCTTTTACCAGACCATATTGCTCGTCAGCCTGAATCTCATTGAGCAGTTCAATCCAGGTAGCCGATGCGATAGTCAGGTTCAGGAAACCTTTTATCACATTAAAGGCAGCTACAGCCGGTTCATTAGCCTTCAGATATTCACCGATCTCCTGTGCCGTCTGTTCCGGTCCTTTTCTCGACATCTTCAAAAAAGGGAACACGACCAGTGTCAAATGTCCTTCAAATTCTTTCTTTGTTTTTTGCATTTGCACCATCTTTTCAGGGACTTCCTGACCGTAGAGTGCTTTCAGTCCGCTGATAACGGACGCTACAAGTTTATCTTCTATCTTCATAATCAAGTTATTTCTTGCGCACAAAGATACAAAAAAAGGAGACGCATCGCGTCTCCTCTCCTAATTTCTTTCAACTATCTATCTTATTCAACAGCTGCAGATAATTCAGCACCAGCTTTAAATTTAGCTACTTTCTTAGCAGGAATAGTAATAGTTGCCTTTGTAGAAGGGTTAATACCAGTTCTTTCAGCTCTTTCGCTTACAGAGAAAGTACCAAAACCTACGAGAGATACTTTGTCACCAGCTTTCATAGCATTAGTAACTGAAGTGATGAAAGCATCAAGTGCTTTTTTTGCATCGGCTTTGCTCATTTGAGCTTCAGCAGCCATTGCACTAATAAGATCAGACTTATTCATAATACGTAAAATGATTAATTAATATATATGTTACACAAAAGATTATCCCACAATGGATTAATTCCACAAATATAGCCGAACAAAACAACATATCAAATAAAAACATAAAAAAAACGCAGCAAATTATTGAAAAAGAGCTAATAGGAAGCGTTTTTCATGCTTTAAAACAGAATTTATTCGTACTTTTGCGTCTATTATCTAAATATTCAGAAATTAAAATGATGCCAACTGTAACTAAAAACCTGATAATTATCAATGTACTAGTATTTTTCGGGACAATCGTAGCCCAACGTTACGGCCTGGATTTAACGAATTATCTGGGATTACATTTTTTCTTCGCAAGTGACTTTAATCCGGCACAGCTTATCACTTATATGTTCATGCACGGCGGATTCAGCCACATTTTCTTTAATATGTTTGCCGTTTTTATGTTCGGACCGATTCTCGAACAAACCTGGGGACCCAAACGTTTCCTCTTTTACTATATTCTCTGCGGTATCGGCGCGGGACTTATCCAGGAAGGGGTACAGTATATTCAATATGTAACGGAACTTAGCCACTACGCACAAGTGAATATAGGTACAGGTGTTATCCCAATGGAAGAGTATCTGAACATGATGACCACCGTAGGTGCTTCGGGAGCCGTTTACGCCATATTGCTGGCATTCGGTATGTTATTTCCCAACAACCGGTTGTTCATCTTTCCGCTGCCATTTCCTATCAAAGCGAAGTTCTTCGTTATAGGATACGCCGCGATTGAATTATGGTCAGGACTTGCCAATAGCGCCGGAGACAATGTCGCTCACTTTGCTCACCTGGGAGGAATGTTATTTGGATTGATCCTGATTTTGTATTGGAGAAAAAAAAGCAATAACAATGGGACATATTATAGCTGATTTAAAGGAGACATTCAGAAGAGGAAATATTTTCATCCAACTGATTTATATCAACGTAGGCATCTTTCTGATCGGCACGTTGATTAACGTTTTCTTGCGACTGTTTGAAGTAAGTACCCCCGATATATTCGGTATATTTGCCCTGCCGGCATCCTTTATCGGATTTATTCATCAGCCGTGGTCGTTATTTACTTATATGTTTATGCATGCCGGTATCCTGCATATTCTATTCAATATGCTTTGGCTGTATTGGTTCGGAAGTCTGTTTCTCTACTTTTTCTCGGCCAAGCATTTAAGAGGACTATATGTATTAGGTGGTATCTGTGGAGGTTTACTGTATATGGTTGCCTACAATGTATTTCCTTTATTCAGTTCGCAAGTGGCGGGTGCAACATTGGTAGGAGCTTCGGCTTCCGTATTAGCCATCGTAGCCGCTACGGCTTATCGTGAGCCTAATTACAGGGTGCAACTTTTTCTTTTCGGCGCTATCCGCCTCAAATACCTGGCACTGGTTGTTATCGGAATCGATGTATTATCCATCACCTCAAGTAATGCCGGAGGACATATCGCCCACTTGGGCGGTGCTCTTGCTGGACTTTGGTTTGCTGCCAGCCTAAATAAAGGAACTGATTTGACTTCTTGGACCAACTGGATTCTGGATGGTTTCATCTCCTTGTTTCAGAAGAAAACATGGGAACGGAAACCGAAAATGAAGGTACACTATGGAAACAGTGCCACCGGTCGCGAGAAGGATTATGATTACAATGCCCACAAAAAAGCACAGTCAGATGAAGTGGACCGTATTTTGGAAAAACTAAAAAAATCCGGTTACGACAGTCTGACAACTGAAGAAAAGAAAAGCTTGTTCGACGCAAGCAAAAGATAAAAGAATGGAACATATTGGCAAATTTGTCGCATATCTGATACTTGCTGTCAACGCTCTCTTCGTGGGAACGTTGATATTAAGCGCTTATAGCCCTTACCTTAACCCGAAAATAAACCCACTTGCCTCCAGCTTGGGACTTGCATTTCCGATATTCCTGACGATTAATCTGATTTTTATCGGCTTCTGGGCATTCGTCAATTACCGCTATGCGCTCTTGCCTGCCATCGGTTTTCTGATTTGTATTCCGCAGATACGAACTTATATTCCTTTTAACTCCACCACTAAAACCATACCGGAAGGAAGCATCAAAATCCTATCCTATAACGTAATGAGTTTCAACAATCTGGAGAAGAAAGATGGAAAGAACCCTGTATTATCTTATCTTGTAGATAGCAACGCCGATATTATCTGTCTGCAAGAATATAACACCGCTACCAACAAGAAATACCTGACGGAACAGGATATTAAAAAAGCATTGAAAGCCTATCCTTACCAATCCGTCCACCAACAAGGGAAAGGAGATGTGCAACTTGCCTGTTTCTCCAAGTTCCCCATACTCTCGATACATCCCATCAAATATGAAAGTAATTATAACGGTTCCATGAAATATGTACTGAATGTAAATAACGACACTCTTACATTAATCAACAACCACCTGGAATCCAATAAACTCACCAAAGAAGACAGAGGGATGTATGAGGATATGATTAAAGACCCGAATGCCAAGAAAGTAAAAACCGGACTTAGGCAATTAATCAGAAAACTGGCGGAAGCATCGGCTATCCGGGCTTCACAAGCAGATTCTGTGGCTAAAGCCATTGCAGCATGTAAATATCCGACAACTATCGTATGCGGCGATTTCAACGACGGTTCTATCTCGTATACACATCGCATCCTGACTCAAAAACTAGATGATGCGTTCACACAGTCCGGTAAAGGATTGGGCATTTCCTACAATCAGAACAAGTTCTATTTCCGCATAGACAATATCTTGATCAGCCCCAACCTGAAAGCCTACAATTGCACGGTAGACCGGTCTATCAAAGCATCAGACCACTACCCGATTTGGTGCTATATCAGTAAACGATGAGAACTGAAAACTCTAATAAAAAACACTTATGATGATTAAAAAGACACTAACCATTTTAGCAGTAAGTTGTATGATGTACTCCTGTGCTACGAAAACAGAAAGCAATCCTTTCTTTACAGAGTTTCAAACCCAGTATGGTGTTCCTTCTTTCGACAAGATTAAATTGGAGCACTATGAACCTGCCTTCCTGAAAGGGATAGAAGAGCAGAATCAAAACATCGAAGCTATCATCGAAAGTCCGGAAATTCCGACATTCGAAAATACAATTGTAGCTTTGGATAACAGCGCACCTATCCTGGACCGTGTGAGCGCCATTTTCTTCAATATGACAGATGCGGAAACGACTGATTCACTAACCGCACTTTCCATCAAACTGGCACCGGTTCTTTCGGAACATGATGATAATATCTCTCTGAACGAGAAACTGTTTAAGCGCGTGAACAACGTCTATCAAAAGAAAGATTCACTGAACCTGACATCGGAACAAGAACGTCTGCTGGACAAGACTTATAAAAGATTTGTCCGTTCCGGAGCAAACCTTAATGCAGAAGACCAAACCCGCCTCCGCGAAATCAACAAGGAACTTTCTACACTCGGCATTACTTTCAGCAACAATATACTGAATGAGAATAATGCTTTCAAACTCTTCGTTGACAAAGAAGAAGATCTGGCAGGATTGCCCGAATGGTTCCGCCAAAGCGCCGCTGAAGAAGCAAAAGCAGCCGGACAACCTGGAAAATGGCTATTCACCCTACATAATGCCAGCCGCCTGCCTTTCCTGCAATATTCAGAAAATCGCCCGCTTCGGGAACAAATATACAAAGCTTACATCAATCGCGGTAACAACAACGACGAAAACGATAACAAGGAAAATATCCGTAAGATCGTTTCTCTCCGCCTGGAAAAAGCTAAATTATTAGGTTTCGACTGCTATGCAAACTTCGTTCTGGACGAAACGATGGCAAAGAACGCCAACAACGTAATGGATCTTCTGAACAATCTCTGGAGCTATGCACTGCCAAAAGCAAAAGCGGAAGCTACCGAACTTCAGAAATTAATGGATAAGGAAGGCAAAGGAGAAAAAGTGGAAGCATGGGATTGGTGGTATTATACCGAGAAACTACGGAAAGAAAAGTACAACCTGTCTGAAGAGGATACAAAACCTTACTTCAAACTGGAGAATGTACGCGATGGTGCTTTCGCCGTAGCCAACAAACTATATGGCATCACCCTTACCAAGCTTGAGGGTATCCCTACCTATCATCCGGATGTGGAAGTCTTTGAAGTGAAAGACGCAGACGGTTCGCAACTCGGTATCTTCTACGTCGATTATTTCCCACGCTCCGGAAAAAGCGGTGGCGCATGGATGAGCAACTACCGCGAACAACGCGGAGATACCCGTCCGTTAGTATGCAATGTTTGCAGCTTTACCAAACCGGTAGGCGATACTCCCTCTCTATTAACAATGGATGAAGTAGAAACTTTGTTCCACGAATTTGGGCACGCTCTGCACGGACTGCTGACAAAATGTGAATACAAAGGAACATCAGGCACTAATGTAGTGCGCGATTTTGTAGAGCTTCCTTCTCAAATCAATGAACACTGGGCCACTGAACCGGAAGTACTGAAAATGTATGCCAAACATTATCAGACAGGAGAAGTGATACCCGACGAAATCATCGAAAAGATACTGCAACAGAAGACTTTCAATCAGGGCTTCATGACTACCGAATTACTGGCTGCCGCCATCCTCGACATGAACCTGCACACCGTAACAGATGTAAAGAATATAGACATGCTTGCATTCGAAAAAGAAGCCATGGACAAGCTCGGTCTCATCCCCGAAATAGCACCGCGTTATCGCGTGACTTACTTCAATCATATCATTGGTGGTTACGCAGCCGGATACTACAGCTACCTATGGGCCAATGTACTGGACAATGATGCTTTTGAAGCCTTTAAAGAACATGGTATCTTTGATAAAAACACCGCCGACCTCTTCCGTCACAACGTATTGGAGAAGGGCGACAGCGAAGACCCGATGGTGCTTTACCGGAATTTCCGTGGAGCGGAACCAAGCTTGGAACCGCTACTGAAAAACAGAGGAATGAAATAATTCAGTAAAAAAGCCCTTAAACATCAAATATTTGAGGGCTTATTACACATGAATGTGAAAAAAAAACTATATTTGCAGCCTTGTATACGGCAAAAAGAACTTGTGTACGACAGAATTTAACTGAAAATTAAATTAAAAAAGTAATCATCATAAATTAAAAGTAAAATGCAAAACAAAGGATTTGTAAAGGTTTTTGCGGTATTACTCACGCTGGTATGTGTGTTCTATCTCTCCTTCTCCTTCGCAACACGCCATTATACCAATAAGGCGAAAGAAATTGCGAACGGCGACCCGAAAGTAGAACAAGACTACCTCGACTCTCTCTCAAATGAGAAAGTGTGGTTGGGTAACTGGACGCTGAAACAATGTCGTGAGATGGAGATTAGTTTAGGTTTGGA
>ERZ772835.1393-NODE-1393-length-12197-cov-23.0236_pt1 | contig 12197 bp, 13 predicted proteins | sample MGYA00511901_ERZ772835 | MGnify/ENA primary metagenome ERZ772835 (study PRJEB29015, sample SAMEA2737729) | human gut metagenome | biome: human gut; feature: human-associated habitat; material: faeces | place: China | collected 2012 ...
CGGATCAGGTGGTGGTGCTGTCGGGCGGCATCGTGGCCGAGCAGGGCAGCCCGGCGGAGCTGTACGCCCGGAAGGGACTGTACACCCACATGGTGGATCTGCAGTCGGCAAGCCAGAACTGGACAATCTGAGAATGAGGGCGGCTTTTATTTGGGAAAAAGTCTTGCATTCAGTTAAAAACTGTGGTATATACATTATACGAAACACTATTTTGAAAGAACGCTCCACCGTTCAATGATGTATAAATGGGAGGTGCCTGCCATGACCGCCGTGATCTATGCCCGCTATTCATCGGATAACCAGCGCGAAGAATCCATTGAAGGTCAGATCCGGGAATGCACCGCCTATGCGGAAAAGAATGGCTTCACGGTGGTGAAGCATTACATTGACCGTGCCGTCTCCGCAAAAACGGACAACCGCCCGCAGTTCCAGCAGATGATCAAAGACAGCGAACGCGGCATCTTTGATGTCATCATTGTCTGGAAGCTGGATCGCTTTGCCCGGAACCGCTACGACAGTGCCCGGTACAAGACCCAACTGAAACGCAATGGTGTGAAGTTAGTATCGGCAACGGAAGTCATTTCGGCTGGCCCGGAGGGTATCATTCTGGAATCGGTGCTGGAAGGTTATGCCGAATACTACTCGGCTAATCTGTCTGAAAAGGTTGTGCGCGGCATGACCGAGAATGCTCTCAAGGGTATTTATAATGGCGGCACGATTCCGTTCGGCTACATGATCGATGAGACCCGGCATTACCAGCCCGACCCGCTGCTGGCTCCGTATGTGGAGCAGACGTTCCAGAAGTATGCGGACGGTGCGACCATGACTGACCTGCGGGATTGGTTAAAGGCGCACAACATTAAGAACTCGATGGGCGGGGAGATGTCCTACAATACGATTCAGCGGATGCTGAGTAATCGCCGGTACATCGGCGAGCTGCGTTTACGAGATGTAGTACAGCCCAATGCAATTCCGGCACTGGTATCAGGTGAACTTGTCGGGGTAAGGCCCCTCCATCTTGCTACGCAAGACCGTTCTGTCGCTTAAAAGCCCCACTGGGGCTTTCATTGCTCCGCTTCGCTGCGCAAACGCGAACCTGTTCAACAAAGTGCAGGAAAAGCTGGCGAAAAATAAAAAGGCCCCTGCCCGTCATAAGGCAGAGGAAAGCTATCTGCTTACCACCAAGCTGTACTGCGGTAAGTGCGGAGCGCTGATGTTTGGCGAAAGCGGTGTCAGCCACACCGGGAAAATGTATACCTACTACAAGTGTGCTGCTGCCAAGAAGAAAAAGACCTGCGATAAAAAGGCCGTGCGGAAACAGTGGCTGGAAGATCTGGTGGTCAACGAAACCATGAAGCTGGTGGAAGATGACGCTTCCATGAATGCCATCATTGCCAAAGTCATGGAATTGCAAAATCAGGAAAGCACGGGTTTGCCCATCTATGAAAAGCAGTTGAAAGAAACGGAAGTTGGCATCACCAATATGCTGAACGCCATCCAGATGGGCATCCTGACCAGCTCCACAAAGGAGCGGCTGGAAGCTCTGGAAGAGCAGAGGAAGGAACTGCAAGCCCGCATTGCAGAGGAACGGCTGGCTAAGCCAAAGATGAAAGAGGAGTTCGTCCGGTTCTGGCTGCTCCGCTTCCGCAAGCTGGATATGACCCGGCCGGAGCAGCGGCAGGCACTGGTGGATACCTTCATCAATGCCATCTATCTCTACGATGATAAGGTACTTATTACCTTTAACTATGAAGATGCCAAAAAGCAGACACTCGTGAAAATGAGTCGAATATACGATGAAATTTTGATCGGATTTCAGACGGCATCTGCGGTGCTACACCCGGGCTACACCAATTTGGGGACGTTTTCCCGAAAAGGAGCCTTACAAAGCGGTGTGGTGTAAGAATCGAATAGGCGGATTGGTGTAGTAGGTACTCTGAACCCCAAAACCAAAGATACGGCAGCTATGTTGTGAAAATACAACGTAGCTGCCGCTTTTTGTTTCGTATAGAGATTTTATGCTGACAGGCAACTTCTCCTGTGGTTAAATCAATTTGTCGTTGGCAAGTGTCAAACACTCCTGATTTGGCATACGCCAAAATTTACGCCAATTTAGCGCAGTTCCTCAAGCAATGCCGTGCATCCTTCCAGTATATCCTGCCATGTGGCTTCAAAATCTCCCGTGAACCATGGGTCTGCCACTTCACGGGGATGATCCGTATGCGCCATCAGCAGCGAGACTTTATGCTGTGGGTCTCCGCCGACAAGCCGCAGGATGTCGCACAGATTACTTTCGTCCATGCCAATCAGATGATCATACCGTGCATAATCCAGCCGGGTCATCTGCCGGGCGGTCTTGCCGTTGCAGTCGATGCCATGTTCTGCCAGCTTCTGCCGTGCAGGAGGATAGACCGGATTTCCGATTTCCCATGCACTGGTGGCGGCTGATGCGATTTCAAATTGCTCGGATAGTCCTGCCTTGGACGTAAGGTCTTTCATCACATACTCCGCCATCGGGCTTCGGCAGATATTTCCGAGACAAATAAATAAGATCCTGGTCATGCCGGGTCGTTCTCCTTTTGGCTTACAAAAGCATAGCCGCCGTGGGTAGTGCGGATAAAGCTACCGCAGCCGGCCAGCTTCTTTCGCAGATTGGAAACGGTATTTGCCACGACCTTTAAGGTGTCGTCACAGTTTTGTCCCCACACAGCACGGAAAAGCTCTTCTTTTGAGAAGATTTGTCCTTCGTGGGAGGCAAGCATCAGAAGCAAATCGAACTCCAGTCGTGTAAGGGAGACTTTTCTGCCGTTGCACGACACTTCATGGGCCATTCCGTCCAGTGTAAGCCCCGGAAGAACCAACTTCTCCCATGAATCAATGGATATTTGCTCTGCCTCGATGTGCTCTCGTTCCAGAAGCATCCGGATCTTCTGCTCCAATTCCGGGTCAGGCTGTCGGGTCTTTATAACGATCATGGCAAACTCCTGCGTGTATTTTACTCTGCGGCGGTATCCATTTCCCGGAGCAGGTTTACCATCTCGATGGCACTGACTGCACAGTCATAGCCTTTATTACCTGCTTTGGTGCCTGCCCGCTCGATGGCCTGTTCGATGTTTTCGGTGGTCAGAACACCAAAGAGGACGGGAACCCCGCTTTCCAGCGAGACCGTGGCAATGCCTTTGGAAACCTCATTGCACACATAGTCGTAATGGCTGGTAGAACCGCGAATCACGGCACCAAGGCAGATCACAGCATCATACTTTCCGCTTTTTGCCATTTTAGAGGCAACCAGTGGGATCTCAAAAGCACCCGGAACCCATGCAACATGAATATCAGCGTCCTGCACATCGTGCCGGAGCAGACCATCCATTGCTCCGCTCAGAAGTTTGGACGTGATAAATTCGTTGAATCGGGCAGCTACGATACCGACCTTGATATTCTGAGAAACCAGCTTGCCTTCAAATGTTTTCATTTTTAAATACCTCTTTCGTTGTTAATATTCCAGAAGATGCCCCATCCGTGCCTGCTTCGTTTTCAGGTAAAACAGGTCATACGGGGTCGCCGTCATCTGAATGGGTACGCGCTCGGAGATCTCCAGCCCAAACTCGGAGAGCTGATATACTTTGTCCGGGTTATTGGTAAGCAGGCGCAGGCTTTTTACGCCAAGTTCCCGGAGGATCTGTGCGCCGAGATAATACTCCCGTTCATCTCCATGGAACCCCAGAGCGAGATTGGCTTCCAGCGTATCCATGCCCTGCTCCTGAAGTTCATAGGCACGCAGCTTGTTGATCAGACCGATGCCCCGGCCTTCCTGCCGCATATAGAGCAGGATCCCCCGGTCTTCTTTTTCGATCTGCGTCATGGCAGCGGCCAGCTGCTGGCCGCAGTCACAACGCAAAGAGCCAAATGTATCTCCTGTCAGGCATTCCGAGTGGACGCGGCACAGAATATCCTTTCCATCGCCAATGTCACCTTTTACCAGTGCAATGTGATGCTCTCCGTTCAGGCGGCTCACAAAACCATAAGCTCTGAAGGTGCCATACTTGGTGGGCAGGTTCACTGCCGTCACCTGATCGACCAGTTTATCGTGACACTTGCGGTACTCCTGTAAATCACGGATGGTGATGAATTTGATCTGGAAACGCTCTGCCAGCTTTGCCAGTTCAGCGGTGCGCATCATCGTGCCATCCTCCCGCATGATCTCGCAGCACAGGCCGCATTCTTTCAGCCCTGCCAGACGGCACAGGTCAACGGTTGCTTCCGTGTGACCGTTGCGCTCCAACACACCGTTCTTTTTTGCCAGAAGGGGGAACATATGGCCCGGTCTGCGGAAATCTTCTGCTTTTGCGTGATCGTCCACACAAGCCATCGCCGTAATGGAACGCTCTGCGGCAGAAATGCCCGTAGAAGTAGAAACGTGGTCGATGGACACCGTAAATGCCGTTTCATGGTTGTCGGTGTTATGCTGCACCATCTGCGGAAATTGCAGCTTCTGGACGAAAGCCTCGGACATCGGCATACAGATCAGACCTTTGCCGTGGGTCGCCATAAAGTTGATGTTTTCGGTGGTGGCAAATTCGGCAGCACAGATGAAGTCCCCCTCGTTTTCACGGTCGGGGTCATCCGTTACCAGAATGATTTTTCCTTGCTTCAGGTCTTGCAAAGCTTCGGGAATGGTATTGAAGTTCATCGTAAACTCTCCTTAAAAGCCGCAGCGCAGCAGCATTTCTTTTGTGAGCGTGTTTTGCTTCGGTGTTTCTGATGGAAGCAGCCTCTCGATATATTTTCCAACAACATCGGTTTCCAAATTGACAAAATCCCCTTTGCGCCGTTGGTTCAGGTTCGTCTGACGGACGGTGTGCGGTATCGTGGACACGGAAAAGCCCATAGGTTCCACCGCAGCCACGGTCAGGCTGATACCGTCTATTGTGATAGAGCCTTTTTCAACGACATAGCGAAGGATCGCAGAATCTGCATGAATGGTGTACCAGATAGCCGTATCGTCTTTTCGGATATTAGCAATGCGTCCGACGCCATCCACATGGCCTGCTACGATGTGTCCGCCAAAACGTCCGTTGGCCGGCATGGCACGTTCCAGATTGACAGCACTTCCAACGGTGAGCTGTGCAAGTGCAGAGCGATTCAAGGTCTCGTGCATGACATCCGCAGCAAAGCTATCCGGGAAGAGCTGCCTGACGGTCAGACAGATGCCGTTGACGGCGATGCTGTCGCCGATCCTGGTTCCTTCCAGAACCGCTTTTGCACGAACAGTCAGTACGGCGGAATGCTGTCCCCGATTGATGGACTTTATTGTTCCGACTTCTTCCACGATTCCGGTAAACACGGGTACTCCACCTCACTTTCGATCAGGAAATCTTTGCCAAGCTGTTCCAATCGGCTGTTCTTCAGGCGGAATGCAGCATCCGGAAGCGGGACACCTGCACCCTCAATGGGTGCTTTGGCATCCCTTCCTCCAAACAGCTTCGGGGCAATGTAAGCCTGTACCTGCTGCACGATGCCGCTTTCCAGTGCAGACCAGTTCAAGGTTCCGCCGCCTTCCAGCAGAATGCTGTCGATCTGCTCCTGCCCCAGCTGTTCCATCAGTTGCAGAAGATTCACATGACCGCAATGCGCTTCCAGACAAAGGACCCGGCACCCGGCCTGTTGATATGCCGCCTGCTTCTCCGGGTCGCCGCAGCAGGTCGCAAGAATGGTCGGAACCTGTTTGGCGGTCATGACCACCTGTGATTGCAGCGGTGTCCGCAAATGTGTATCACAGATGATCCGGACGGGATCACGGCCACCCTCTATCCGGCAGGTCAGCAGCGGGTCATCTGCTAGGATGGTTCCGACTCCCACCATAATGCCGCGGAATCGGTGTCGCTGCCGTTGAACATGATTCCGGGCAATTTCCCCGGTGATCCATTTGGAAGCGCCTGTGTATGTGGCGATTTTTCCGTCCATCGTCATGGCGTATTTCATGGAAACGAAGGGGCGTTTTGTGGTGATATAGTGGAAGAACACCTTGTTCAGCGCATCGCATTCCTCTTGCAGAACATTTTCGGTCACATCTATGCCGTGTGCGCGCAGGATTGCAATTCCTTTTCCAGCCACCAGCGGATTCGGGTCAGCAGAACCCACGACCACCCGGTGAATGCCCGCGTCCAGAATCGCATCCACGCAGGGCGGCTGCTTTCCGTAATGGCAGCACGGCTCCAATGTCACATACAGGGTCGCTCCCTGCGGATCTTCGGTGCAGGATGCCAGCGCATTGCGCTCCGCATGAGCCTGACCGTATCTCTGGTGCCAGCCCTGTCCGATGATCCTGCCCTCTTTTGCGACCACGGCACCCACCATCGGGTTGGGAGATGTCCATCCGCAACCCTTTTTTGCAAGCTGCAAAGCCAGACGCATATACTCTTTGTCGTTCATCGTGTCGCCTCCAAAAGAAAAAGCCCTGAACAAAAACGTTCAGGGCAAGCCGAAAAGACACAAGGGACCCTTGTGCAAAAAAGAAAGCTCCAGAATGCAAACGCATCCCAGAGCAGCCTCCACAAGCGCCGAACCGTGCGGGCTCTGCGCTTGGTATCTTCTTTCATCCAGACTGTACTGTCGGCTTCGGAGTTTCACCGAATCATGCCTTACGGCTCGTGGGCTGTACCACCGGTAGGGAATCGCACCCTGCCCTGAAGATTTCTGATTCAATTACAGCGGCATTATAGCACGGCTCCTTTCGGATTGCAAGGGCATTCTGCAAACCGGGACGAAACCGGGATGAAGATGGGTACGAAACTTTTTGACTATTATTGCCTTGTCAAGAGGGCTGGCACCGTCCGGCCCTCTCTCTTTTTGCCAAAGTTTCCCTTGATTTTTCTTGCAAGCTGTCGAAAGTGACGTGCTTTCAAAGCTTTTTGTTGACACGGCTCGATTTTTGTGGTAATCTATCCCAACAATTGAATATAACATATTTTTACATATTCGTTCAGACCCTGCGGGGCTGAACATCTTGGCTTTCAGCCGTTACATAACCGACTAGCATGACCTTCCAGAAAAAGCGAAGGCAGGGCTGGTCTGTTTTGTGACGGCTTTTTTGTTGCCGTTTTGCCCGTTGCACCTTGAAAACAGCATGACCGTCTGCATGGGATACCCGGCGATGACCCCCAAGTGGGAGAGCCGGAAAACGCCGCCGGAAGGGGGCAGGAAAGCCATGCAGGGAAAACGGCAGGACGTTGATTTCCCAGTTGCGGAGAAAAACGATGTGGTCAAATTGACCACATCGTTTTCCGTGACGCCAACGAAAGGACGGAATGCCTATGAGTAATTTTACCCCTGCATGGTTCAAGAAAGGCTTTTTCAACGAATCCCTGTTCTGTGACGATTTTCTGAGCACCCACCAGCTGCTTTACTCGAATGGCGCGTTTTTCACCCCGGACGGCAGAATGGTGGACCTCATGCCCCTGCGGTGTGAGATCTTCGAGATGATGCGTGAATACGTTGGGGCAAACCTTGCCAAGAAGGTTACCAATGTGGTGGACGTGCTGAAGCTGGCGGCACAGGTGGAGGACTTTCCGCCCGTCACCGACCGTATTGCACTGGCAAACGGCACCCTGTATCTGGATGGCACCTTTCAGGAGGGCAAGCCGGAGATCGTCCGCAACCGGCTCCCGGTCAAGTATGACCCGAAAGCTCCGCAGCCCTCCCATTGGCTGCGGTTCCTGTCCGACCTGCTCTACCCGGAAGACATTCCCACCGTGCAGGAGTTCATCGGCTACTGCCTGATCCCCAGCAACAAGGGCCAGCGCATGATGGTCATCAAGGGCAGCGGCGGCGAGGGAAAGTCGCAGATCGGTGTGGTGCTGTCCCGGCTGTTCGGCTGCAACATGAAGGATGGCAGCATCGGCAAGATCTCGGAGAACCGCTTCGCCCGTGCTGACCTGGAGCACACCCTGCTCTGCGTGGACGACGATATGCGGATGGAAGCCCTTCGCCAGACCAACTATGTCAAATCCATTGTGACCGCACAGGGGCAGATGGACTTGGAGCGCAAGGGCAAACAGAGCTATCAGGGTTGGATGTACGCCCGTCTGTTGGCGTTCAGCAACGGCGATCTGCAGGCATTGTATGACCGCTCGGACGGTTTCTATCGCCGTCAGCTCATCCTGACCACCAAGGACAAGCCCCTCTCCCGTGTGGATGACCCGGACATTGCCGAGAAGATGGCGGCAGAGGTCGAGGGCATCCTGCTGTGGGCATTTGAGGGCTTGCAGCGGCTGGTGAAGAATGGCTTCCAGTTCACCGAGAGTGACCGTGCCAAGCGCAACCGGGAACTGGTGAAGCGGGACAACAACAATGTGTTTGATTTCCTCGAATCCGAGGGCTACATCCGCCTGAAGGCGGATGCCTGTACCAGCTCGAACGAGCTGTATGAGGTCTACCGGATGTGGTGTGAGGAAAACAGCCTGAATGCGATCAAGGCCAGAGGGTTCAGCGATGCGCTGATCGCCAACCAGCGCAGGTATAATCTGGAATCCACCAATAACATCGTCAACTCGTCCGGGCGGCGTGTCCGGGGCTTTGTGGGCATCGAAGCCCTTGTGCAGCCCGACCTCCCCCCAATGGCTGGCGGGCATGACTCCCCATAAAGGAGAATATGGACATTTTGCTGCGTACGTGCGTACGCGGCGGATGCCCTTTCTCTGTACGCACGTACGCAGCGATTGACCGAATACGCACCATATAGGGGTGTTATTGGCAAAGTGTCAAGTTGACAGTTTGCCAAGAGTGGTAAGTGACGGGAAACGGCACTTACCAGCTCCTACCCAATTCCCCAAAATGGGAATCAGGGTGAGATGGCCGTTATCAGACCGTCTATCTGCCTGTTACCATTTTGGGAACAGGCAAAATCAGTTGGTCAATTTGGCCAACTGAAAAAGCCGGACGAGCTGCGGGCAGGGATTCGCAAATCTTTGCCTGTCAGCTTGCCCGGAGCAAGAGTGCAGAGGTGCGGGTCGCCAGTGGCGACCTCAAAAGGCCACTGGCCTTTTGAAGCACCGACCGAGCCGACAGGCGAGACCAGCTCTTTGAAGGGAGTCAAGGGGGAACGCCTTGCCCAGTGATATGATGCTGTGCGTCATATCCTACTGGGTATTATCTGGCGCAAAACGGCGGCAGATCCAGCAGCTCCGCTGCTGCGTTTTTCCACGCCAAGCTGTTGAAACGGAGGGATGCCTATCTGAAATTAACACGACACAACGGACGAGCCGGAGCCCACGGCACCTATAACCCAAAACACAATGACCGGAGTTTCAACCTTGCCAACAGTGAGCACATCGACCCGGAACGTGCCAAGGGTAACATCTACTGGGACTGCTTTCACGGTTTCCGTTCGGCTCTCGCTCCACAAGACACGGACGATCTGGCGGCAACCTTCTCGGACGTAGAACGGCAGTTCTACGAAACCCACTACACGGTTTTTGTGGAAAGCCAGAACGAGCGCAATGCCAAAATCCGGCACACGGAGCGCAACCGCTCTATTCCCGACCTGCTGTCCAGCCGCAAGACCTGCCCGGAAGAGACGATTTACCAACTGGGAACGCTAGATGAACACGCTTCGGCGGAGGATCTGCTGAACATCGTCACCGAGTTCATCGAAGAGTTCAAGGCAAAGTTTGGCGAACACGTTCATGTGCTGGACTGGGCATTGCATCTGGATGAAAGCACTCCCCACATCCATGAGCGTCATGTGTTTGACTGCGAAAACAAGTACGGCGAGGTGGCACCCCAGCAGGAAAAGGCATTGGAAGCACTGGGCTTCGAGCTGCCTGACCCGAATAAACCTCTCAGCCGCCGCAACAACCGCAAGATCGCCTTTGATGCCGCCTGCCGGAAGATGCTGTTTGAAATTGCAAAACGGCACGGGCTGGAACTGGAGGAGGAAGCGGAGTACGGCAACCGCAAGTATCTGGAAAAGCAGGATTTTATCCTCGCCAAGCAAAAGGAGCAGCTTGCCGCCCAGCAGAGCAAGCTGAACGAGTTGACCCTGAAAGTTTCGGACATGGAAAACCTGCTGGAAGATGTTTCGGCTGCGGCCTACGACAAGGCGGTGGAGGTCGTGACGGACGTGGTACGCACCGAGACCCGCAAGGAAGATATGCGGATGATCGAGGACACAAAAAAGTGGGTGCTGTCCCCGGAACGCAAGGCTCCCAAAGCCACGAGGGAATATGCCGCCCACCGTCTTGACACCGTGCTGGACAAGTTTCTCAAAACCATGCAAACCACCACTACCCGCTTGCAGGAGAAGCTGCTGAAGCCGGATGTCCGACAGAAGAGCAAGGAGCAGGTCAAGGAGAAAGCACGGGATTCCGTTCTGCAACTGCTGAGCCGCTTGCAGGCAGAACAGGCGCAAAACAAACCAGCGGCACAGCCCCGCACACAGGAGAGGCACTCGGAAATCTGAACCTCATCGGGAGAGTTCGGAGCAGAAAGCTGGCACTTTCTGCCCCGGCACCCGGTTACAAGGAAGTGGAGGTCTGCCTATGAATATGAATCGGCCTGACATGACCGAAGATGTGAAATATAAAGATTATACGAATAAGTCCTTGAAAATGGACTCGAACCCGGTTACAATGAAAGCGTCTAAATCCCCTGCCATTGGATCTTCTGACCAGACCAAAGCAGCCAAGCACGAACCTCTTGTTTACCGGGTGGAGGAAATCGCCCAGCTTTTGGCGATTTCTCCCCGTGCGGCGTACAACCTGTGCAACACCACGAAGGATTTCCGGGTGCTGCGCATCGGCACCAGCATCCGGGTGAACAAGCAGAGCTTCGACAGCTGGTTTGCAGCGGTCTAAAGGAGGTAATCTATGGCATCTATCATGAAGCGCGGAGATTCCTACTCCGTCCGTTACAAGTACAAAGACCATTCCGGCAAGCCCTGCGAGGGATGGGAGAGTTTCAAGACCAAAAAGGAGGCGCAGGAGCGAAAGATCACGGTCGAGAAAGAATTGCTGGACGGCACATTCCTCGTCCCCGACACCATGACGGTGGAGGAGATGTTGTACAAATGGATCCCGATCCAGTCCACAAAGCACAAGTGGTCCCCCAAGACCTACACCCAGTCCGTGGCGATGGTGCAGAACCTTATCGTGCCGTATATCGGGAAGCGGAAGGTACAGGAGCTGCGCACCTACGACATTGAGAAGTTCTATGCCACCCTTGCCAAGACCCCCTGCGGGCAATATGTGCACGGTGTGAAGCAGGACCTGTCCAAGAAGCAGAAGAAGCGTCTGCTGTCCAGCACCTTTATCCACGAAGTCCACACGCTGCTCAAGACCGCATTTTCCTATGCGGTGGAGTGGGACCTCATCCACAAGATTCCCTGCCCCGTGATGCCCCCAAGGTCAACGTCGAGGAACGCATCATCTGGGACGAGAAAACCATGCTGGCAGCCTTGCAGACCATCGAGAACCCTGTCCTGCATCTGGCGGTGCACATGAGCATGATCCTTTCGCTCCGTGAGGGCGAAATTCTCGGCTTACAGCCGAGTGATCTGGATTTTGATGCCGCCGATGGTCGTGGTACCATCTCGGTCAGCAAAACCATGCAGCGAGCCAACAAGGACGCTCTGGAAAAGCTCGACCCCAATCAGGTGTATCACACCTTCCCGGACAGGCGTGAGGGAAGCAAATCCTCTCTCATCCTGAAAAAGCCTAAGACCAAGAAGTCCAACCGCGTCCTGTATATGACGAAGCCCTTGAAGGAAGAACTTCTGGCATGGTTGGAAAAGCTGAAGCAGGACGAGCAGAACGCCCCGGAAAAGTACAGCAACTGCGGGCAACTGTTCCGGCTCCCGGACGGCTTGCCCATTGCGCCAGAACTGCTGACCAAGTGGTATCGGCAATGGCAGTCAGCGCACCCGGAGTTCGAGCAGATCGTGTTCCATGGTCTACGGCATTCCAGTGCCACCTACCAGCTCTTGCAGTCGGATGGTGATTTCAAGTCGGTGCAAGGCAATACAGGTCATGCCACCGCATCTGTCCTGATGGACACCTACGCCCACACGCAGGACAAACCCCGTCTGGAACTGACCGAGAAGATCGAAGCGAACTTCTACACCCAAGACCTGACCCCAGCAGCACCTCAGCCCCGGCAAAACGAAAAGCCGGCGGCAACAAAAATCTCCGGTAAGGAGATCC